>Ga0136642_1001433_pt1 | contig 10245 bp, 12 predicted proteins | sample LowCatLa1302831Y_FD_115313 | JGI IMG/M metagenome (GOLD analysis project Ga0136642, IMG submission 115313) | Freshwater microbial communities from Lower Cathedral Lake, Yosemite National Park, California, USA - 13028-31Y | ecosystem: Environmental > Aquatic > Freshwater > Lake ...
GGGCAATGTGAATGTTGTGAAGCAAGTACCGGCGGTGAAGAAGTAACTCATGGGTGCCCAACTCCGCATTTATCGCCGACGGGTTCGATCCGTTAAAGCGACTAAGAAGATTACGAAAGCAATGGAGCTCATCTCCGCTTCTCGTATCGTCAAAGCGCAACAACGGGTTGCAGCGTCAACTCCTTATGCTGATGAGTTGACTCGTGCGGTAAGTGCAGTGGCAACTTATTCTTCAACTAACCACCCATTAACGACGCCAAAAGAGAGCCCAAAGCGCGCAGCGATTCTGATTATTACTGCAGATCGCGGCATGGCTGGTGCTTACTCAAACAATGCAATTAAAGAGGGCGAGCAATTAGCGTCACTGATTCGCGCTCGTGGCCTAGAAGTTACTTCCTACTTAGTCGGGCGCAAAGCAATCGGTTATTACAAATTCCGTAATCGCCCTATTGCCGGTTCATGGAGCGGCTTCTCAGATACCCCTACCTATGCTCACGCAAAAGAAGTTGCAGATGCGCTCATTACAGCATTTCTTGCCGATGCCGAGAGTGAAGTTCATGGTGTTGATGAGATCCACATCGTTTATACCGAGTTCCAATCAATAATGATCCAAAACGCAATGGCGAAGCGGATGCTTCCGCTAGAGGTTGTAGAGACTGAAGTTGCTACTTCAGATCTTCTCCCTATGTATGAATTCGAACCAAGTGCAGAAGTGGTACTCAACTCGTTGTTGCCACGGTATGTAGAGGCTCGAGTATTTAACGCAATGTTGCAATCTGCAGCTTCCGAGCATGCAGCGCGACGCCGCGCGATGAAGTCAGCGACTGACAATGCTGATGAACTCATCAAATCTCTAACCCGATTGGCAAATGCGGCTCGTCAGGCCGAAATTACCCAAGAAATCAGTGAAATTGTTGGCGGCGCAGATGCGCTTGCCTCTGTTAGCGCAGGGAGTGAATGATGACGACCCAAGTAATAAGTAACGGCCGCGTAGCCCGAGTTATCGGACCGGTGGTGGATATTGAATTCCCCGCGGATTCGATGCCTCCAATCTTTAACGCGCTCCATGTAGAAGTGACGATGAGCGGTACAACTCGCACACTCACTCTCGAAGTAGCACAGCACATTGGTGACAACCTCGTGCGCGCGATCTCCATGCAACCAACTGACGGCATGGTTCGCGGCGCCGAAGTAAGCGACACCGGAACACCTATTAGTGTTCCAGTTGGCGATGTCACCAAGGGCCACGTGTTCAACACACTAGGTGAGTCCCTCGATGTACCAACCTCTTCACTCGACATCAAAGAGCGTTGGCCAATCCACCGTAATGCACCAGCTTTCGACCAACTCGAATCAAAGACTGAAATGTTCGAGACTGGTATCAAAGTTATCGATCTACTTACACCTTATGTAAAGGGTGGAAAGATCGGTCTCTTCGGCGGCGCCGGTGTAGGTAAGACTGTTCTTATTCAAGAAATGATTTATCGCGTAGCAGAAAACTTCGGTGGTGTATCTGTATTCGCCGGTGTTGGTGAGCGTACTCGTGAAGGTAACGACTTATTCCTTGAAATGACTGAGACTGGTGTTATCAACAAAACAGCCTTGGTCTTCGGTCAAATGGATGAGCCACCAGGAACGCGTCTTCGCGTTGCACTCTCTGCACTCACAATGGCGGAGTACTTCCGCGATGTGCAGAAGCAGGATGTGTTGCTCTTCATCGACAACATCTTCCGCTTTACTCAAGCAGGCTCTGAAGTATCAACACTCCTTGGCCGTATGCCATCTGCAGTGGGTTACCAGCCAACACTTGCCGATGAAATGGGTCAATTGCAGGAGCGCATTACATCTACTCGTGGTCACTCGATTACATCGATGCAGGCAATTTATGTTCCTGCCGATGACATCACCGACCCAGCTCCGCACACCACCTTCGCTCACTTGGATGCGACAACTGTGTTGTCTCGTCCAATCTCCGAACTTGGTATCTATCCTGCGGTAGATCCACTCGATTCATCTTCACGAATCTTGGATCCTCGCTACATCGGCGAGAATCACTTCCGTGTTGCTAACCGAATCAAGCAGATCTTGCAGCGTTACAAGGATCTCCAAGACATCATTGCAATTCTCGGTATCGATGAATTGTCAGAAGAGGATCGCATCTTGGTAGGTCGCGCACGTCGTATTCAGCGCTTCTTGTCACAGAACACATTCGTTGCGAAGGTCTTCACCGGCCTTGATGGATCATTCGTGCCACTAGCTGACACAATCTCTGCATTCGAAGCACTCGCTGATGGTAAGTATGACCATGTACCAGAGCAGGCATTCTTCATGTGCGGTGGTCTCGACGATGTTGAGCGCAAGGCTGCAGAATTGGCTAAGGCGTAATACACCGTGGCCGGCAAATTACTCGACGTTGAAGTAGTTTCACCAGAGAAGCGAGTCTGGTCAGGAAAGGCGCAGATGATTTCTGCGCGCACTCTCGATGGGGACATCGGAATTCTTCCTGACCATACTCAATTCCTCGGTGTACTTGTCGATGGCACAGTAGTCATCAAGGGCGAAGATGGCACTAACAATGAATTCTCCGTACGTGGTGGATTTATTTCAGTGGCACACAATCAAGTCTCGCTCTTGGCTGAAACTACCGAGTAATTACTCAACCCTCGTAACATCTGCGCCGAGTGCTTGTAATTGCTCGGCGAAATTGGGATATCCACGATCAACGTGGAATGCATCATCTACAAAGGTAATTCCATCGCTCACTAAACCTGCCAGCACCAATCCGGCACCGGCGCGAATATCAGTAGCGACAACTGGCGCCGCCGAAAGGCGCAAAATCCCACGTATTGCTGCGTGATGGCCATCGATGTTAATTTGAGCGCCTAGGCGAATCAATTCATTAACAAACATAAATCGACCTTCGAATACATTCTCGGTCACGATCGCATCGCCAACTGCAATCGCATTGAGCGTGATGACCATCGGCTGTAAATCAGTAGGAAAGCCAGGATAGGGAAGGGTTGCAATATCAATTGCTTGCGGGCGATTCTCCATGTGCACCCGAATGCCATCAGTAGTTGTGGTCACAACTGCGCCAGCCGATGCTAATTTCTCCAGCGGAACTTCTAAGTGTGAAGCGTTTGTGCCGCGAATCGTGATGTCGCCTTGCGTCATTGCTGCAGCAAAGGCCCAGGTTCCGGCAACGATGCGATCGGGAATTGTTTCATGGGTGGTGGGTGAGAGTTCCTTTACACCGGTAATCGTAATTTTTGGCGAACCAAGACCTTCGATCTTTGCACCCATTGCGATGAGGAAGTCGCCAAGATCAACGATGTCAGGTTCGCGCGCAGCATTATCAATAGTTGTGACACCCTTGGCAAGAACAGCTGCAGTCATAATATTTTCAGTTGCGCCAACGCTCGGAAAATCAAGAGCTATTTCCGCACCACTGAGTCCGTCAGGTGCAGTAGCAATAACGTAGCCATGTTCATTATGAATTTGCGCACCGAGTGCCTCTAAACCTTTGATGTGAAAATCTAAACCACGCGATCCAATTGCATCTCCGCCGGGAAGTGCAACCTCTGCTGCTTTCATTCGTGCAACAAGTGGACCTAAGACGTTAATGGATGCGCGCATCCTACGCACCAAATCATATTCAGCGCGATGTGAAAGTTTCTCTGGAACAGTAATCTTTACTTCACCGGCGCCATGCACCACTGTGCAGCCAAGTCTGGTGAGTAACTCCGCCATGATGTCGACATCAGCAATGTCTGGCACATTGCGAATAGTTGAGATGCCTGGCGCAAGGAGTGCCGCAGCCATTAATTTCAGCGCCGAATTCTTTGCACCGGAGATCTGTACCTCGCCATGAAGGCGGGCACCACCTACGATGCGAAAGCGTGCGACCACGGCAGCTAATCTCCTTGAATCTCATACTCGAAATTTCCCTTTCGAGTGGTCACATCGTAACTGTCCTAATAGGCTCTCCCCATGGTTCATCTCACGCGTATCTATACAAAAACTGGCGATGACGGCACTACCTCGTTGGGGGACATGAGTCGCACCTCTAAAAATGATCCACGACTTGAGGCCTATGCCACTGTCGATGAAGCCAACTCCTCGATCGGCGTTGTCCTTGCGATGGGTGAAATTTCTGCCGATGTTCGCGCCCTCTTGGTGCGCATTCAAAATGATCTCTTCGATGTTGGCGCAGATCTCTGTACGCCAGTCTCTGATGCACCAGCCTTTGAACCGCTCCGTGTTCTTGAATCACAAGTTGTCTATCTTGAAGAACAGATTGATAAGTACAACGAAGATCTAGAAGCGCTTCGCTCATTTGTACTTCCATCTGGAACACCAGCAGCTGCGCTACTTCATGTAGCACGTACCGTTGTTCGTCGCGGCGAGCGTTGCACATGGGCGGCAATTCATGCATTTGGTAGCGGAGTTAATCCACTCACAGCAAAATATCTCAATCGCCTCTCAGATTTACTCTTCGTCTTAGCTCGCACTGCAAATAAGAAAGATGGCGATCAACTCTGGGTTCCTGGAGCTAACCGCTAACTATTTGTAGTTGATGGCGATGGTTTTGGGCCATCAATACTCTGATAACTCTGGGTATTGCGATTTTCTGGTGGCGTGCCTCGAGTGCACACAACCTTAATTGGCTTCACTTGATACAACTTTGAACCGTTAAGTAATTCACTCGAAATCAAATAGACCAGAGCCTCTTGTTTGGGATTGGTTGCACCCGTAACTGAGGTCAGAGTTCCTTTCACGCTGAGCACGGTGCTGCTCCCTGAAATAGGACCATAAACCGTGGAGGTAATTTCCCACCAGCCACAGCCATAGGTAGAGACAACTTGTATCGCACTGCACGCAAATTTAGTACAAGCCTGTTTTTGGTAATCAGTCAGAAAGAAGTATTTCTTATTGAGATCTGATGCGATGAGATCAGCGCTAGGAACTTTCTTACGGACATAAATATCTGGTGATGCCGCATTATCGACTACCCAGCCTAGCTTCGCGCTAGGAGGCCAAACTGGCTTAGGCAATTGTGTGACTTTCACATTCTTTTTCTTCCGCACAACGCGCTTCTTAACAACTGGTTTCTTGGCTATTGGAGCTTTTGTACTCGTGTTTTTGGGAGCCACCTTTGCAGTGGCTTTAACGCTGGCTTTAGGAGTGGCTTTAGAAGTAGGCGCAGCCCCTGCTGGTGTCATGGAGAGCGAAAGTGCGCAGGCAAGAAGTAGTACTTTCACCTTCATAATTAATTACTCCAGCGGAATTTTTTAATGGCAAAAATTAATCCCAGTACTAGCCATGCAACGAGAACGGCGCAGGTGCGCCCATTCTCCCAAGAGTGGGCAACTTCCTGTGAAGTAAATGAGTCAGGCAAGAAGACTGATCGCATTCCTTGAGTGAGCCATTTCAAGGGAAAAATCGCAGCAACGTGTTGCATCCACGATGGCAATTGAGTAAATACAAAGAAGACGCCGCTAAAGAATTGCAAGATGATCACAATGGGCGAAACGATTGCTGAAGCGCCACGACCACTTTTAGGAACGATAGAGAAGGCGATTCCTAGGACGGTAGCAGTTGCTGTTCCAAGGAGAGTAAGCCAGAGGAAGGTAAACCATTTGCCAGCGCTTGTCGGAATATTAAGGCCAAAGAAGGCGACGCCAAATCCGAGCAGAAGCACAATCTGCGCAATCATGCTTGCGATCACCAGGAGTGCTTTACCAATGAAGTAACTTGCAACTGGCATAGGGGTGCCGCGCAAACGCTTCAATGAACCGAAATCTCGCTCGAGTGGAATCACAATTGCTAATTGCTGAAAGCCAGAATTTACGAGTCCCGATGCAATCATTCCTGCTACAAAGTACTGGCTAAATGTGACACCAGGTGCGATGGTATTTTTAAAGACTGAGCCAAAGATCATTAAGAGAATTAATGGAAAGAAAATGGTGAAGACAACAGATTCCCGTTGTCTCATGAATTGGCGGATCTCTAATGCGCCACGTTGGAAGCCAAGTGCGAGCGTGCTTGGTAGGCGATTCATTCCGCGCCACCAATCATGGCGAGATAAACATCTTCCAGGGTCGGGCGAGAGATCGTAAGGCCAGGAATTTCTCCAGGAAATTGCGACGCTAAGCGTTTAACAACAGCGGTAGGTTCGCTGCTCTCTTCGCTACGAATTTCGCCATTTTCTAGCCACTGCACTTTGGTGAGCGAAGTTGAGCGCCCGCCAAGCTTCTGAGGTGTAGCAATCTCCAAAATCTTTCCATGGTTAATTACTGCCACTCGATCAGCTAGCGCTTCTGCCTCATCGAGATAGTGAGTTGTAAGAAGAATCGTTGTTCCATCAGATTGAAGAGAGCGAATGAGTTCCCAAAACGCGCGGCGGGCTTCAGGATCAAAGCCGGTAGTTGGTTCATCGAGAAAAAGTAGCTCTGGATTTCCAATAATTCCTAGTGCGACATCGAGCCGGCGCCGCTGACCACCAGAGAGATTGCGAATGAGATCCTCGCGCTTCTCGCTCAATCCCACCGCTGCGATAACGCTCTCTGGATCGCGTGGATTGGAGTAGTACTTTGCAAAATGCTCAATACATTCACTTACGCGTAAATCACCGGCATCGGATGTGGCTTGAAGAACTATTCCAATTCGATTGCGCCAGATTCGCCCTGATTTATCGCTGCGCTGTGGATCGTGTCCTAAAACGCTAATTTCACCGGAATCGCGATCGCGAAATCCTTCTAGAATTTCAACAGTTGTCGTCTTTCCAGCGCCATTGGGACCAAGTAAGGCGAAGATCTCACCTTGTGCAATTGAGAGATCAATTCCAGCCACTGCGAGATTCTCGCCATAGCTCTTCCGTAGCCCGCGTACTTCGATGACACTCACAGAGGCACCATGCCACACCAACCTGAAAAATGCGAGAAAATAGCCACTATGAGCCCCCGCCGCAATCACCCCAAGAAGCGTGGCAAAGCAGAACCTGAGCGAGAGATCACAACATCGCAAGACAGTATTGAAGAACACGATGATGGAATTTATGTCGTACGCAAACTCACAGGTTCAAGTTCTACCAAACCATATCGCTGTCCAGGATGCGATCAAATGATTCCTACTGCAACTCCGCACACTGTTGCATGGTTGGAATACGATGTTGAAACACGCAGGCATTGGCACAATGCATGTTGGGCAAAGAAGAATCACCGTGGACCACGCACGGAGCGCACCCGAAATGCGCCGCGTTATTAATTACAGCTTTAACCGATGCTGTGACCGTTAAGCAAGCGAACTAATTTCACAATTAACTTATCGGTAAATTTGCTCCGCTTAAAACTGGTAAATACAACTGGTAGTTGGAAGCGGGCGCGCACAACGGTGCGGGGATAAGTAAATTCTAAAATTCCCTCTGGGCCATGAATACGGCCGTAACCACTATCTTTCACGCCACCAAAGGGAACCGATGCCACCGCGGCAAAAGAGATAGTGGAGTTAATGGCAACCATGCCACATTGCAATTGCGCAGCAATCTTCTTCCCATGGCGCTTTGACCAGACGGATGCTCCAAGTCCATAACGAGATGCATTTGATTTTGCGATCGCCTCATTCATATCTGCGACGCGATTGATAACCAGAGTTGGGCCAAAGGTTTCTTCCCGCATTGCGGTGGAGTTCTCTGGCACGTCAACCAAAATCACTGGCTCCACATAGGGTGCCTTAACTGAATCTGCGCCGCCAAGAAGTGCACGACCACCGCTGGCAATCGCATCCTTAATGTGACCAGAAATAATATCGAGCTGCTTGGGCATTGTTGCTGGTCCGTAATTTCCATGTTGCGGGTCTCCGGGATGAATGTGCTTAGCGATCGCAAGTACCTCTGCAATAAAAGCATCAGCAACACGTTCGTGAACATAAACTCGTTCAGCGCCAATACAAGTCTGTCCGGCATTAGACATACCTGACCAGACTGTGGCATCTGCTGCCAATTTAATGTTGGCATCGTAATCAACGAGTACTGGATCTTTCCCACCGCACTCCAAGACAACTGGCGTCATAGTTTTAGCACATGTGGCAGCGACAACTCTGGCCGTTTTAGTTGAACCGGTGAATGCCAATTTATCTACGCCTGACTCACAGAGGGCGCGACCAGTATCGGCTAAGCCAGTAACAGTTGTAAGAATGTGAGCAAATGGTGCAATTTCTGCAAATGATTGTGAGATCCAAACGCCAACTGCAGGTGTGAATTCACTTGGCTTGAAGACAACAGTATTTCCAGCAGCCAGTGCATAAGAGATTGAACCCATCGGAGTAAAAATTGGATAATTCCATGGACCAATAACTCCAACAACTCCTACAGGTGATCGTTCAACGGTTGCTTGCATATTTGCCATCAATAAACCCGGTGCGCGATGTTGGCGACGAAGTACACCTTCGGCATGACGTGCCGCCCACGCTAAGTGACCAATAGCAAGGCCAGCCTCTAACCGCGCATCACTTTCTGGCTTACCGGTCTCTTTCGAAATCAGTTCTGAAATCTCATCGATGCGACTAATCAGTAATTTGCTCCACTGCAATAAAACCTTGCGGCGACCGCGAAATTCCAGGGCCTGCCATTGGGGGGAAACGACTCGGGCCGATGCAACTGCTTCGTTGACGGTAGCGCTATCTGTAATGGGGAATGTCCCCAAGACATTACCTGTAACAGGAAAGTGAGAGCTAAAGGTTGCTTCATTTAATTGAGTCATACCAAAATCGTACTAGCGCACTTGCATAATCTCCAGAGATAGACTTGTGGCATGCCCGAATTGATACGGCCCAGCACGCAATTACCGGCGATCCGCCGACCATTTACCGTCACAACAAGTGATGGCTTGAAGTTGATCGCTGAAGTTGCTTCACCAATTAATGAGAGCGATCAGCATCTAGGAATTCTCTGTTTACACCCACTTCCTACTGCGGGCGGAATGATGGATAGCCACATCTACAAAAAGGCAGCGAATCGATTACCAGCAATGGCTGGCATCACGGTAGTGCGATTTAACACGCGAGGTACAACAAGTGGCTCAGGAACGAGTGAAGGAACTTTTGACGGCGGCGATAGCGAAGCACTCGATGTCTCAGCCATGCTTGCTTATTGTTTTGATGAATTAAAGATCGCCAAACTCTGGGTAGTGGGCTGGTCATTCGGCACTGATTTAGCGCTGCAACATGCGCGCGATCCACGTATTCAAGGGCTCATTCTTCTGAGTCCGCCGCTGCGCAGAACAAGCGATGAAGAACTCCAATGGTGGAGCAGCGATGGCCGCCCAGTGATCGCACTTGTTCCAGAGTTCGATGATTATTTACAACCAGCTGAAGCAGCAGTGCGCTTTGCACCGCTTCGCCAGATTCAACTCATTCCAGTGGCAGAAGCTAAACACTTATGGGTAGGAGAGCCAGCGGTCTATCGCGTTCTTACTGAAATAGTGAAAGTTATTGCACCAGATTGCTTGCCACTACCAACTGAGTTTTAAGAGTTAACGCGGGTACCCTCCAATAAGCTTCTAGCGCATGTTAACCTTTCCTATGAGAAAAACTGCTACTGCCTGTGCCGTCATGATTTCTATCTCTCTTCTTGTTCCAACCTTTGCATCTGCTGCGTCACCAACTGCCGGAGCTACCTGCACGAAAGCTGGATTAACAAGTTCTACATCCACAAAGAAATTCACTTGTATCAAATCCGGCAGTAAGTTGGTATGGGATCAAGGCACTGCACTAGCTAAATCCCCAACATCCAACCCAACAAAGACAACCTTAAAAAATAAAATCCCAATTACTGCCAGTTTCTCAGGACGGTACAATTACTTTCGCCAACGCAGCGGAGAACTACGCTCAAATTCCTCAAGTAGCGTGGCAGCGCGTGCAAGATGTAATTGCTGCAAATTCTGCGGTAACTATTCCATTGACTATCCACGTTGGCCCCAACACTAAGGCTGATGTGTCTGTGATTAAAGGTTCGCTGAATAAGCTCTTTAAACTTTTTTCAGGTTTTGACCTATTCGATAGTTATTTTGGCATCGTATATAGTGCAAAAGATCTTGCATGGGCACAAACTGATGCGGGGAAGTTATTCCAATCACAAGGGATTAAAGGCAACATCACAAATAGTCAGGCGTACAAGCAGCAATCTTCAGCTGGATGCGAGATGAAAGGATCCTCTGCTGTTAACTGTTCCGGAGGAATGGCGCTGAC
>Ga0136642_1001434_pt1 | contig 10241 bp, 9 predicted proteins | sample LowCatLa1302831Y_FD_115313 | JGI IMG/M metagenome (GOLD analysis project Ga0136642, IMG submission 115313) | Freshwater microbial communities from Lower Cathedral Lake, Yosemite National Park, California, USA - 13028-31Y | ecosystem: Environmental > Aquatic > Freshwater > Lake ...
ATCCTACAGGAAGGTGTTTGTTGCGAGCGAAGCGAGCATATGTAACCGTTTATGCAACCGTTTGTAGAAATCCTACAGGAAGGTGTTTGTTGCGAGCATATGCAACCGTTTGTGTAACCGTTTATGCAACCGTTTGTGTAACCGTTTGTCTATACTCGCACAAACCATCCCTGTAATATACCCTGAAACGGCTGCACAAACGGTTACATATGCTCGCTTCGCTCGCACAAACACCTTCCTGTAATATTTCCACAAACGGTTGCACAAACGGTTGCATATGCTCGCTTCGCTCGCAACAAACACCTCCTGTAGGAATTAAAAAAAATCCTCGAGCGCTAGCGAGGTTTTCTTTGCGAGCCACAGGAAGGAGCGCGAGGGAACCAAAGGTTCCCTCGTAAGGAGGGTGCTCGAGGGAACCTTGGTTCCCTCGATATCAGTGCCAGACGTAATCGCAGTCCGTGCACAAATACAGGTATTTAAGATTGGCATCGTCGTACCGGATGTAAATGACCTCTTTCTTTTCTTTGGTACACGCCTCGTTCGGACACGCAATGTGTTGGATGCGCGGCAACGTCGGGTCGTGTTTGGTATACTCGTTCACAATGTGACTAAAATTTGTTTCCCTGTTTATCGCCGTGTTCATGATGGTCAACACCATGTTCTGGTCCGTCGGCTTTTCCACGTGACCACAGAACCGGCAAAAGTACTCGATTTTGTTGGAATCGTCTTCCGCGATTTTGATGTACAACATGTTTTCGCATTTTGTGCAAAAGGGGGAGCGCATGGTATATGAATTAGAGTTGGGTATAAATTTATCAATCAATTTTTTATAGGGTATTGTATATGCCTCGGTCGAAAAGGAAGAGAGGAGGTTTTCCATGGCCATTTAAAAAAAAATCTAAAATAATATTGAACTATGCGGATAAGTTTCATGATTCTACTAGTTTTGGTACTCAAGAATGGTTAGCAATCGAAAATATTATATTACACCCTTACCAAAAACAATTTCTACTACCAGTGGATTTAGACCCATGTCAATCAATCAATGAAGATTGTGAATCAAATTCAACATGCATAAAATATGAAAATTCAAATGGTGAAACGAAATGCGTCACGAAAGACCGTATCCAAAAATTTGAAGTAGGTACTACCATTGTTGGTAAAAACAAACAGAAATACAAAATTGTCTCTTCAAACAGATTAAAATGGTTAAATACTTTCGATATTGCTTGGTACTATAGATTGTTGTCTGAATCAACAAATCATACATACATACTGTTTAATAGTGGTCGAGTTATCGAACATAAACAACTATCATATATATATAATGGTTTGTTGAAATCATTGATACAAGAAATATTACAAGAAACATCTGAACAAAAGATAATTTTATGTGGACACTCAATGGGGTGTGTTCTTTCTTTGTACACTGGTATGATGATTCAAAATGAAAACAAAATTTTTTTTGACTCCAAAATAGTGATTGTTGGTTCTGCCCCTTTTCGTTTTCTTGAAAAGAATACCACTTTTAAAAATCTACCCAATGTCAAAGTGTTTTGTTTCTATGAAAGACAATCGGAACTTTCTACTGTTATTGATTGTTATAGATTTCAACCCAGGGCATCAACAGATATTACTTATGAACCACTGACATACATAACACAAGACAAACAAACATTAGAAAGTTCCATTACATATGAAGATGAATTTAATAAAGATACAATCGGATTTTTTACAGATGATTGTGATAATAAGCATGCTTGGTCTAATTATTTCGAGGTACTAACAAAGTTATATCCATTTGATGTGAATCAAGGTGGACGACGCAAGATACATACAAAGAAAAAACGAAAGAAAAATTGATTTGATATTCGGATTTCCAACCGAATATCAAAAAAATGTATGAAGAAGAATACCAGTGGCGGCAAGAGTGGGAAGAGCAAAACGACGCCTACGACCAGTGTGTGGCCGAGGACATTCACCGGTTTGAAGACAAGGAGCAAAAAGAGTGGCAAGCCCTGTGGGAAGAACAGGAGAAAGAGGCGTTGCAACGTGTCCAACAGGAGAGTTGGTGGTGCCAACTGGAAGAAAAACGGGTCCGGGTTCCTCCTGAGCCGTCTATCTCAGAGGAAGCCTTTACAATCGCGTTCAAATTCAAGAACTCGGAAAAAGTGATACGCCGCTTTCCTCTGTTGGCGACGGTGTCGGACGTTTTCGACTTTGTCGAGAGCCATCCCTGCGTGCCGCCGATGCACGACGTAAAGGTGCAGTATGTCCACCAATTGTGGACTCGACAGTCGACAACCCTACAGGAGGTGTTTCGTTGCAGGTCGGGCAAATTCTGCCTGTTGTGTTTTAGTGAATAAGTGCGTGTGGTTTTACATGGTTTTTTTCATGATGTCGTCATATCGTGCGGCGGCTTCCCGTGGTCCCAGGCGTTTAAACACGTTGGGGTGCATCATGTAGTAAAAGAGGTGAAACAGGCGAAGGCGCAGGGGGGCCGTGATGCGTTTGCCGAAGGACTGCAACACGGACATCATGGTGAGACCCAGTTGGTAGACGTCGACGCGGGCTTCGCACAATTCCACAAAGGTGGCAAAGGGAACGCGGTGGCGGCGAATGTGGCGAATCATGTCCTGGTAGTCTTGCACGATGCGTTTGTCGTGCAGTTGCCCATTCTGTTTGGCGATGTGGTGGACGACTTTGGTAAAGGTATAGAGGTGGTCGTCGGGCAAAGTCTCGCCCACCTTTTTGTAACGTTCGCCTTGTTGTAGTAAAAAATACGTTTCCAGGGGGTAGTTGTGGTAAAAGGTAAAGTTGCTGTACTGGTCGAGCGTGTTTACGTATTCGTGCAGGCGGGTCATGGTGCCGAAATCGATGTAGTTGACGCGGTTTTTATAGATTTCGTACACGATGTTGTTGGGTTTGATGTCGTTCATCGTGTAGCCGGACTCCCATACCTTGACGATGCCATCAAAGAGACGTTTGCACTCTTGCAGAAAAGGTCGAATCTGGGTCATTTTCCAGTGTGTAAAGAGGGGGTCCATGTCGTCGAAGTCCTTGCCTCCGTCGCGGATGATGAGGAGCTTGAGTTTGTCTAGGAATTCGCGGCGTTTTTTGGGGAGTACGGAAGCGGGGTGCGTGTACTTTTGCACGCGGCGCGAATCGCATTTCAACATTTCCTCCAGTTCCGACTCGTTGGGGGTGCAGAGGTCGGGGGTTTTCAAATGGAACGAAAAGGTGGGGTCAATGAGGGACATGCGCGTGTAATGGTGCATTTCCTCTTCTGCGTCCACTTCCGTCATCAGTTTAGACACGCTGCCGGGGTCGATGCGCGTGGAGTTGCGACACAAAAGGGAGGGCCGGTAGACACAGCCGTAGGTGCCCGACGAGAAATCGTGGCTTTGATGGTTCTTTTTCGTGTGGGGGACGGTGTAAACGATGGACGAAATACGTTTGTCGCCTTTGTGCAGGGTCATTACGCGGGTCTTTTTCTTCTTTTGTGTCTTGTTGTTTTTTTTTTTGTTCATGGCGATGCCCCCTTATGATACTAGGATATAATGTTTGGATTCAGAAAATTGAATTAAAGTGTGTCCTACAAAATATATATACCACATGAGTGAACGCGATAAAATCACAGACGAACTCGACGACTTCAGCGACGACGACAGCACCCTCTACAACCAGCGTGTCAACGATGACTACGACTCGTTGGACGACGAGGAGGAAGAGGGGGCGGAGGAAGAGGTGGAAGAAGAAGAAGAGAAAGTAAAGAGTGAGGAGAATGAAGAGGCGGAGTCGGATACCTCGTACGAAGAAGAAGAAGAGGACGACGCCCACTTGAAAAAGCTAGACCGCACGAAGCGGGCCCACATTGTGCAAGAGTTTCATCCCGAAATTGTCTACCGCAGTACTGATGAGATTGAAAAGTTGGCCAACGTGGTGCGCAACCGACAGGGGCATATCATCGACCCCATACACAGGTCGCTGCCCCTGCTCACCAAATACGAAAAGGCGCGTTTGCTGGGGGAACGGGCCAAGCAGCTGGAAGAGGGGGCGCAACCGTTTGTCAAGGTCGACGCAGAGATTGTAGACAGTTATGTCATTGCCGAGATGGAACTGAAGGAAAAGGCCATGCCCTTTATTTTAGAGAGACCGATGCCGAACGGGGGATGCGAATACTGGCGACTCGGGGATTTGGAGGTTATCTGAATGTCATCAAGTACAAAAACTGGTTCACGTCGATTAACAGCTCGTCGCGTACCGTCAACAGGTCGCTGTCCGTTTCCGGGGAAAACACGCGACTAAGCCCCTGCAACAACTTGCGATACTCGTACATCTTTTTCTTGAAATCCTGCTCCGACCCGAAATTGTACAGGGACAACTGATGGTCCGCCGCCTCGATACGGCTCTCTGTCTTGCCTAGAAGCACTTCCACGAACGTGTCAATATGTTTGTTGAGCCGCTCATACAGTTCGTCGGTTGCCTTGTGCTGCGCATAGGAACTTGTGTGCCAATGGTACATCTTCACTGTCATGAGCATTTCCAACAGGGTGGAAACGAGCTTCGATGAAACATGGGGTCGGCGCTGTCGCTTGGCGGTTCGGTTGCGTGGTTTGTTATTCATTTATATCAACAATATAAATAAATATTATTGCTACGGCTTCATATGACTGTTGTTGCCGCTGTTGGGACAACTGTTCTTAGTTGTAGGTTTGCTGACTGCAAATAGGCGGCGAACCAGCGGTTGGCCTCGTCAATGGATGCACAGCTCTCGTATTCCTCTTTCAAAGTGGGCGACATCCGGTCACAGATGTCGGTCCAACGCTGACAGACCGCCGTGTCCACGTAGTCGTCGTTGCCACCGCCACGAACCATGATTAATGCCCTCTCCCCGCGCGTAAAATGGTTCCAGAGGAGGAGTTTTGTTTCCGTGTTGTATATTTTTTGTACGACGCGCATGGTTGTTTCTTTGTTTGTCGTGTTTTTATTTTCTTTCGGATACCACCTCCGGTTTCCTCATTCACTGGAATATAATCTTTATTTTCTTGTATGAAAGCGTTTAATTTATCTTTTAGTGATTCTGTATTTACTTTTTCTCTATAAATAATTTCTTTATCACCGATAATATATTGAAAAATTGTTCTCATAACAATTATTTTTGTTTTAAAGTAATTCATCAAACAGGTCTCATTAAATAATTCTATAACAATGGTTTGATATATTTTACCATATATCATTGAGTAAAGTACAATTAACAATAAACTAGAGAAATCATCATATTTTTGATGTAAAAATAAATTTGTTTTTGTAAGAGGATTTGTTTCTCTTTGTATAAGGGGATTCGGGCGTATGAAGCCATAATTTGTACACAGTATCAAATATAGTTTACAAGATATATGAAAATATAATTTTACAATATATAATGCTTCTAAATTTTTGTTTTTTAAATCTTTAATTTTTTGTGATAAATATTCATTTAAGGAAATTTCAGAATTGTCATATAATTTGTCTATTATTTCTTTAAGTGTAAGATTTTCTCCAAGTGTTTTTTGAATCATTGATATTGCATTATTATAACTAGTCACACTCAAAAATACATTAATTATAGAAAATTTTGAATCATATTTTTCAATTCCTTCTTTTATTTTATCTTGTATTTCTGTTGTATTAAATTCACTACAGTAAGTTTCTTTTGTACTTGATGACGGTGTTGTACCTGGCGTGCTTGATTTGTAAATTTGTATTTGTTCTAGAACAGAAATAATATCATCTATTTTTTTTATTTCCAATTTTTCAATCTCACTTATTTCAGAATTTACATCAGAGAAATCTTCTTTTTCCGGTTTATTTTTTTTTTGAAAAATATTGAATATATCTCTTTCGAATATACCTCTATCGAATATACTTGTTCTCTTTACTTTAACAGGTTGTTTTTGGAAAAATCGAATTATCTTCTGTAATTTATCTGCGGGTACATCTTGTACAATAAAAAATAAATCAATAAATATTTTATCTGAAGCTTCTAAATTTGAATAAATTAGTTTCATATGAATTTCTGCATTCGTTCTCAAAATTTCGTCGGTACTCGCTTGATAATTTTTTTTAGTTTCTAAATAATCTTCTTTTGTTATCTTTCTTTGTATATGTTCATGGAATGTAACCGCTTGTTCGTAAATTTCTTTAAACTGTGGAATATCCTCTGTTAGGTATTTAATAACTGCATATTTCTCGAAACTATTTATTGCACATAATTTTGATAATAATTCACCTCTTAAGTTCTTGTCTTCTTCTTCTTCGGTCGGTCCTTTATTTTTATTTGTAAAATAACTTACACTTAAACGAGATTTTGGCTTATTTTTATTTTTATTATAATCTACATATGCTTCATTTATAATAGCCTGTATTTGATGATTTATAGGTATTATCTCTTTTTTTATGTTTTTGAATAAATTCTGTTGATTGCCTTCAATATCAATTGTAGAATTATTTTTCGGGTCTAGTAATTCACCCAAGTCATGAACAACACCTCCAATCCGTCTTGTTTTTCGAATTCTATGTTTTTGATTCTTTTTTTGTGTTTTCACCATTTGTTATAAACGCATATATTTTTACGTTGACAATTTGTCTTTCGTTTTTTACCAAACAAGCATGATTTACGCCTTGTTTTTATTTTCTTTCTTTTTGTGCCTCCTAATGTTGTTGTTTTTGTTTCTTGTTGTTTCACAGATACGATTTGTCTGTTGATATCAGACTGTAATTGTCTAATATCAGACATTTTTTTCAATCTATCAAAAATTGTTTTCATTATTTTAATTTGTTCCAAGAAGTATTTTCTTATTGTATCATCCGTTATTTCGTTTTCCACTTTTTGAATCACCTCATCTTTCGATAATGCATACAATATAGTTATAAATACTTTTGACCATGAATTCAAAATTTTTTCATTGAAAAATGTTTTATTGAAATCATGTAAGGAATAAATATAAGTTTGTAAATTCTTTATTTCAATCTTTTCTTTTTCATAATAAAAAATATATAGCAAACAAATGCTGTAAAATAAATGAATAAATCTTTTTATAAAAAATAATGAAATATGTGTTTGTTCACTGAATTCATAATTTGTTTTAAAAATTGTTGTTATGTTGAAATCTGGATTAAATAATTGTATAAAATATTCTTGTGGTGTTTTGTCGATATTAAAAAAATTCATGAAACCTGTCATTAAAGATTTGTACAAAAAGTTAGTTGGATAAAACAAAGTTGAAACATTTATATTATAAACTTTAAATTTATCGATTAAATAATCCATTTTATCCATTTTTTCAACGATAAATTTGTTTAATTCTCCATCAACATGTATTGTTGTTGATGGAGAATCTAACTGTGATGGTGTAGAATCTAACTGTGATGGTGTAGAATCTAACTGTGATGGTGTAGAATCTAACTGTGATGGTGTAGAATCTAACTGTGATGGTGTAGAATCGGTAGGTTTAGATAAATTTACAAATTTTGTCTGTATTGGTGATATCAAATCTGCTGTTTCAACTGGTGGTACATCATTATAAGGTTTAGATAAATTTACAAATTTTGTCTGTATTGGTGATATCAAATCTGCTGTTTCAACTGGTTTAGATAAATTTACAAAATGTGTGTGTTTTGGTAAATTTGCAAAATGTGTCTGCGCTGTTCCACCCAACAATCTGCGATTCCTTTTTTGTGTTTTCACCATTTGTTATAAACGCAGATATTGTTCACCGAATGCATTGTTCACCGAACACATTATCCACGTCTGCACCAGCAACAACAGATGTACATACAGGTGGTTATAATCATACAGGGGCCGGACCCACATCGCTAAACACAGCAACACATACACCGTCGCTTTCGCAGCCGCATACTCCACCGACCCCGACAGCACCATCAGGAACACCGTCGACCACCCCACCGGCCACCCCATGAGTATTGAAATGATTTCCGTTTTGTAGTGCCCTTCTTCCGGCTCCTCCAACAGAAACGTATCGCCGCGTGCATGCATTTCTAACAAGAATTCAATGTACTGGTACAACCCGCAGCCGTGCAGCACGGAGCAGCCCACCCATGCCGTCCACGCCAACACATGGTTCGGCATCCGCGTAAACGTCAACGATGCCAAGTACATCGGCACCCGCACATGAATCATGGCAATGTCGACCGCATACGAATCCAAGACCGTGTCTTGCAACACGTCCAGATTCCACTGTGTCGTCGTTTTTGACAGCTCGTCTTCCAGCGTCGAGTGATACCAAAAGGTCGATACCGCCAACAGGGCAATCCCTGTGACGTCCAACAGGGCAGTATAAACGCCGCTCTTGTAGTGGTACAGGGCGATGCCCAGCTGCGCCACGCCGCCCCATTTCACCAGCGATTCCGTCCACCGGCGCTTGCTCGTCCTCGCCTCGTCTGTCGAGCCCCGCGCCCCACACATCTTGGCCGCCTTTTTCAACAAAAGACTGCACCAATACAGGTTGAGTCCAAAAAAACCCCAGGTGACACTGTGCTGCGCCGCCGTCAGGGCCATGTTGAAAATACCGCCTGTATGGACGGGCGTGGCTATCCACGCAAAATGGTACAGCACATCGTAGTAGGCTGGATTGGCCACCACTTGCGTAAACAACAGGACGCCTCGTGTACCAACAAACGACGCCATAAAACAGACATCATTGACCTGCATGAACCATGGATTGTTGCCATTGTTGCCACTGAAATACTTGTCGTACATGATGCGAATCACATAAAATAGGGTGCTCAGTTCCGGCGCGCAAAACACGGCGACCGACGTAGCCATGTGCGGCGGCGGCGCCCCCACAAAGGAAAAATGGTACTCCTGTAGGGCCACCAAGCCAAACACCAACAGGTGATGTAGGATGAGCTCGTTTTGCGCCAAGGGCAGGTCTACCAAGCAATGGACGCCGATGGTGTTCATGAGCCGACGAAGCAAGGCCGTATCGGTCGCCCCCGTCGCATAATATGTACCCAACTGCCAGTATGTGTATGCAGACATGCAGAAGGACATGATGTTTTGGACCCAGTCCGTCCATGGATTTCCTTTCCACCCCACTAGGTTCATAGTCTACCCTCGTTACCCCGAATCGTTTTATGTTCTCTCAAACAAACAGCCTGTATGTATATATCAAACATGGATGATATTCTGGCCAAAATGAAACAACCCGAGGGCGGACCGCAGAGTTACGAACCCGTCCTGGTGCAATTGCAGCAGGGCCAAGAAGAAGAGACCGAAACCGCCGTTCAACCCGTTATTAGAGATGTCACACAAAGCGTCATGTATGACCGGAATCAGCTCCGAAAAATTCTGCACAAGAAACCACGTATTGTGCAGAGTGCCGTCGTTCAAGAAGAACAAGAAAAAGAACAACAAGAAAAAGAGGAAGAACAGGAAGAACAAGAAAAAGAGGAAGAACAGGAAGAACAAGAAAAAGAGGAAGAACAGGAGGAAGAAAAAGACAAAAAACCGAAAAAGAAAAAGAAAAAGCAAGAGCCGCATTCCCTACAGGAAATGAAGTGGAACAAGGCGCCCGTGCCTCCCCAGACCACCCTGTTGTCTGCGACATCGAATGACCCCCGTCTGCCCCCCAACCGCTTCCGTGTCCACTTGAAGACGTCGCGCTACTACGCCAACAACCGCAAACTCTTTGTGGAGAAAATGTCGAACCTATTGGCCCCCTACGCCCAGCAGTTGGAGGAGCAAAAAGAGGGCTCTAACCGGCCCTCGTGTGACAAACGCGGCAGCAGCGCCGAGTTCGACCTCATGCTCCATCAGCAGGTGGTGCGCGACTACCTCAACCTCTTTACTCCTTACAGGGGGTTGTTGTTGTACCATGGCCTCGGCAGTGGCAAGACGTGCACCTCCATCGGCATCGCCGAGGGCATGAAGTCGGACAAGGAAATCGTGCTGATGACGCCGGCGTCCCTCAATGCCAATTTCTTCACCGAATTGAAGAAATGCGGCGACCCCCTCTACAAGACGAACCAATACTGGGAGTTTGTCCCCGTGGAGGGCGCGCCAGAGACGGTACAGGAACTCAGCCAGCTCCTGTATTTGACCGAGGACGAGGTGCGGAGCAAGGGCGGCGCCTGGATGGTCGACGTCAGAAAGCCGGCCAATTTCGAGCAGCTCAACGACGAACAACAGCAGCAGGTGAATGCCCAGCTCGACCGGATGATTCGCGCGAAATACATCG
>Ga0136642_1001435_pt1 | contig 10229 bp, 9 predicted proteins | sample LowCatLa1302831Y_FD_115313 | JGI IMG/M metagenome (GOLD analysis project Ga0136642, IMG submission 115313) | Freshwater microbial communities from Lower Cathedral Lake, Yosemite National Park, California, USA - 13028-31Y | ecosystem: Environmental > Aquatic > Freshwater > Lake ...
TCCTGCTGAAGTGATTGCTGCCAAGGCCATGGGAATGACTCGTACTCAGGTACTGCGATTTATCGAGTTACCCCAGATGCTGCGATTTTCAGTACCGGGCATGGTCAATGAGTTCACCTCAGTACTTAAATATTCTCCATTTGCTTATACGGTGGGGATCCCTGAGATTACTAAGCAAGCTATGACGCTCACTTCAACCACGCTACGTGGCATAGAGGTCTATCTAGCTGTGGGCATTTTATATTTCGTGATTTATCGAATTTGCTTGGTCGGTGTTCAACTTCTGAGTAAGCGTTTCCAAATTCCAGGGATGGCTCCAGTATGAGCACCAGCATGAGCACTAGCACCACATTATTTAAAGAGGTAATCCTGTGGCATTAATTCAAGTAAGGGATTTGGTAAAAGAGTTTGATGGACAAACCGTTCTATCCAACATTAACCTGGATTTAAAAGAGGGCGATGTGCGGGTCTTGATGGGTGCCTCTGGCTCTGGAAAATCTACTTTATTGCGTTGCCTGAATCGCTTGGTAGAGCCCACCTCAGGATCAATTATTTTCAGGGACAGGGAAGTGTTAGGTCCTAATGTCGATGTGCGGGAGTTGCGTAAGCAAATTAGTTTTGTATTTCAGCAATTCGCTCTTTACAGTCACCTTACCGTGTTAGATAACGTCTCATTGGGGCTGCGCAAGCTACACAAGATGGGTAAGGCTTAGGCGAAAGAAAAAGCCCTCCTAGAGCTATCCCATTTTGAAATGACATCCCATCAAGGTAAATACCCCTCCCAGCTTTCTGGCGGTCAGAAACAGCGAGTGGCTATTGCCCGTGCACTCGCTATGGATCCAGCGGTCTTGGTTCTCGATGAGCCAACCTCAGCACTGGACCCGGTTATGTCTAGAGATGTTGCCGATCTTATCAATCGATTGCATGGCGAGGGGATCACGATGATCTGTGTGACACACGACCTTAACTTGGCGCGCAATATTGCAGATACTGTGATGTTTCTGGATCGTGGCGTCATTCGGGCTGATGATCGAATCGAGGTATTGAGTAAACATTCTGATCTAGATATCAAAGCCTTCTTTGGTGCTGAGGAGAAGCATTAATGGGAGGATGGCCATCCTTCGTTCGCGATCTCACGGAGCAGATGCCCTTGATTTTGACGGGGCTAGTGAAGACCTTGCAATTGGCGGGCTTGATTAGCGTTTCAGGGTTGCTTTTAGGGATCGGAGTGTTTTATCTCACGCTGAGTAAAAACCAATACGTGCGTAGAGCTACCAATTCTTACATCTCCTTTTTTATCGGAATGCCCTTAATTGTTTTATTGTTCTTAATGTATTACGGCTTGCCACAGTGGGGCGTTCGACTCTCTCCATTCACGGTCGCTTTCATTGGCTTTACATTCAACGTGGCAGCTTATAACGCGGCATATTTAAAGACTGCCTTTAACGGTTTAGATAAGAGTCAGCTTGAGGCAGCGAGTGCGCAGGGCTTCAGTCCTATGCAGATCTTTCGCTTGATTACTTTGCCGCAGGTGATTCGCTTTTCTATTCCAGCGCTCACCAATCAAGTGATTGCTAATCTCAAAGACAGTTCAGTTGCTTTCTTGATTCAGTACACCGAATTCTTTGCTCGAGTGCAAGAGTTGGCCGCAACCAACTTCCAATTCTTTAAAGCTTATTTTTTGGCCGCCTTAGTCTACCTGGCTCTGGTATCGGTGATTGTGTTATTTGCTCGTGCCATCGAGAGGCGCTACCTGATTCCTGCTTAGAGTCACTACTGAATCAAAAAATGAATGATAAAAAATAGCGACCCGAGGGTCGCTATTGTCATCTGCAGATACTCTCTGCGATTAATGCTTACTTCGAAGTCGGCATCACAAACTCTGCACCCTTGGCAATACTCTCGGGCCAGCGTTGCATCACGCTCTTTTGCTTGGTATAGAAACGAACGCCTTCTTTACCGTAGGCATGCATATCACCAAAGAGGGATTTCTTCCAACCGCCAAAACCATGCCAAGCCATTGGAACTGGAATAGGTACGTTAATACCAACCATGCCCACTTGTACGCGGCGAGCAAATTCACGGGCAATATTACCGTCGCTCGTAAAGCAAGCTACGCCGTTACCAAACTCACAGGAGTTCACTAAATTGAGCGCTTCGGTGAAGTTTGCTACACGCATGCAAGAGAGCACTGGTCCGAAGATTTCTTCTAAATAGATCTTCATTTCAGCAGTCACGTTATCAAACAGTGAGCCGCCGATAAAGAAGCCATTCTCATGCCCCGGAACTTTTAAACCGCGACCATCTACTAATAACTTTGCACCGGAGGCAACGCCGCTATCGATGTAGCCAGTAATACGCTCTAAAGCCGCTTTAGTAACGATAGGGCCCATTTCAGCATCGAGCTCCATACCGTTCTTCACCTTCAGGGTCTTGGTACGCTCGATCAGTTTTGGCATGATTTTCTCGGCAACATCGCCAACCAGCACCGCCACTGAGATTGCCATGCAGCGCTCACCTGCGGAGCCATAGGCTGCACCAATCAAAGCATCAATTGTCTTATCGATATCAGCATCTGGCATTACTACCATGTGATTCTTAGCGCCACCCAAGGCCTGGGAGCGCTTACCGAAGTGTGCGCAACGCTCATAGATGTAGTTAGCGATAGGAGTTGAGCCTACAAAGCTTACTGCTTTCACATCGGGATTCTCAATCAAGGCATCAACCGCTTCTTTATCGCCTTGCACAACGTTAAATACGCCATCAGGCAAGCCAGCCTGGGTCAGCAACTTCGCCATGAACAATGAAGCAGATGGATCGGTTGGGCTGGGCTTCAGAATGAAGGTGTTGCCACAGGCAATCGCCACTGGGAACATCCACATAGGGACCATGACAGGGAAGTTAAATGGCGTCACGCCAGCAACCACGCCTAAAGGCTGGCGCATCACCCAGTTATCAATATCGGTAGACACTTGCTCGGTGTAATCACCCTTGAGCAGTTCTGGAATACCGGTAGCAAACTCCACAATCTCGATACCGCGAGTCACTTCGCCCTGGGCGTCGGTAAATACTTTGCCGTGTTCAGCAGTAATGATGGCAGCCAATTCATCACGGTTGGCGTTGAGTAGCTCAAGATACTTAAACATAATGCGAGCACGGCGCAATGGGGAGGTCTGGCTCCAAGTCTTAAATGCTGCCTGTGCATTTGCTACAACCTCATCAACCTCTTTGCGACTAGCTAGGGCTACGCGTCTTGCGACAGCGCCTGTGGAGGGATTAAATACATCGGCAAAACGACCATCTTTAGGGTTGACGACTTTACCGCCAACGTAATGGCCAATATCTTCTTTTGATGTAAAAGCTTGGGGTGCGCTCATAGTGATTTACTTAATATTCTATTATCTGGTTTCGGGTTCAATAAAGATGCTTGGGCTATATTCCGCACAACTCTGTGGTCTCGTTTATTCTACTGAATCTATTTTATCGCTTTAGCTAGCTTTACGCTTTTTCGGCCCTAAAGGTAAGCAAATGAGTCTTTTATTCTCCAGTTATGTTCTAGGTTCCCCTAAGGGGCCTCTAACCCTGTCAAACCGGGTGGTTGTGGCACCAATGTGCCAATACTCTGCAGTCAATGGGGAGGCTCAGGATTGGCATCTCATGCACTGGGGCAACCTCCTCAATAGTGGCGCAGGGCTTTTCATCATCGAAGCCACTGGCGTGACTCCTGAGGGCCGCATTACTCCTGTATGCCTGGGCCTGTGGGATGACCGCACAGAAGCAGCCCTGAAAGACAAGCTCACGAGGGCCCGGAGTTTAGCTCCAGCCACTCCCGTGTTTATTCAGCTGGCGCATGCTGGCCGTAAAGCCTCCAGTGCAAGCCCTTGGGCAGGCGGTCAGTTGCTCTCCAAGGAGCAGGGCGGTTGGGATATGGTTGCGCCATCAGCTATTCCACAGCTCAAGGATGAGCGTTTGCCACACGAGCTCTCAAAAACAGAGTTAACTGAGCTCATTGCCGCATTTGTTATTGCGGCGCAGCGAGCTGAGCGGATTGGGATCGATGGCGTTGAGTTGCACGGTGCCCATGGATATCTCTTGCATCAGTTTTTGTCGCCCATCGCTAATCAACGTACAGATGAATATGGTGGTTCTTATGAAAACCGCATCCGCTTTCCATTAGAACTATTTGCGGCGGTAAGAAAAGCCTATCAAGGTGTTTTAGGCATTCGCATTTCTGCAAGCGATTGGATCGAGGGTGGTTGGACGCCCGAAGAAACAGCTGATTTTGCTGCCCGACTCAAGCCCCTAGGATGTGATTTTGTTCATATCTCATCAGGAGGGATTTCTCCATTGCAAAAGATTGCGATTGGACCAAATTACCAAGTGCCATTTGCTAAGATTGTGAAAGACAAGTCTGGCATTCCGACAATGACAGTGGGCTTGATTACTGAGCCGGCACAAGCTGAAGATATTTTGCAAAAAGGCGATGCGGATTTAATTGCTCTGGCACGCGCATTTTTATACAAACCTCGTTGGGCGTGGGAGGCTGCTGCAGCCTTGGGTGGCATCGTGCCTTCCAATGAGCGTTACTGGCGCTGCTTACCGCGTCAAGCCCAGGCTATTTTTGGTGATGTCAAAGTAGGGCAGCGATAATTCGTGTCAATTAATAAATGAAACCCAGTTTTTGGAGATCAATATGAAATCAATCAAACTTATCTACCGTTCTTTAGCCATCATAAGCATTGCATTAGGCTCTACCCTTGTTAACGCTCAGGCATTCCCAGATCGATCCATTACCCTCGTTGTCCCAAACCCGCCTGGAGGCTTGGTGGATACTTCGGCGCGTTTATTGAGTGAGCCCTTAACTCGGGTGATTGGTCAGCCAGTCATTGTGGATAACAAGCCAGGCGCTAGCGGAAATACCGCCTATCAATATGTTGCCAAGGCCAAGCCCGATGGATATACCTTACTGATTTCTTACTCTGGATACCACGTTGGCAATCCTTCTTTGATGGACAAATTACCTTGGGATCCCATTAAAGATTTTTCTCCAGTTGGGCTCCTCACAGTTTCTACCAATGTGATTGCAGTGCACCCTTCAGTGCCCGCGAATAACTTAAAAGAATTGATCGCATACGCGAAAGCCAATCCCGGAAAGCTCAATTACGCCTCGCAGGGTAATGGCTCGGTATCTCATATTGGTACAGAAATCTTTAAGCAAAATACAGGCGTGGATATCGTTCACGTACCGTACAAGGGTTCTGGCCCTGCCATACAGGATGTATTGGCAGGTCAGGTACAAGTATTTATTACGACACCACCTTCGGTGATGCAACACGTACAAAGTGGCAAGCTGAAGGGCTTAGCTGTTACAGGTAAAAGCCGTCACCCTGGCATGCCAAACGTACCTACTTCTGCTGAGGCAGGCTTACCTACTTTCCAATTGGAATCTTGGGTAGCTTTATATGCGCCAGCAGGCACGCCAGCACCAGTCATTGCTAAGCTGACTGAGTCTGTAAAGAAAAGTCTTGCTCTGCCTGAGGTCAAAGAGCGCTCTGATGCGGCTGGTGTTGAGTTACGTTATCTCACACCTTCACAGATGGATGTCTTGCTGAAAAAAGAATTGCCTTATTGGGATAAAGCAATCAAATCCGCCAATATTAAGCTTGATTAAGTGATCGATAAATGAAGCAACACTCCGTACGAGAATCTTGGTTAGAAGATGCTGTAAGACATTTGGAGCCAGTATTCTCAAAGGCGGGATATGCTATACCCCCAGTGAGAGTGTCTTGTGGCTTTCCAGCCTCTAGCAGTCCCAGAACAACCTTAGGACAATGCTGGCCGCGCGAGCGCTCTGGTGGGGGAGTTAACGAGATCTTTATTTCACCAAAGTTAGATGACCCCGTTCAATTGTTGGACACTTTGGTGCATGAGTTGTGCCACGCCGTGGATGATTGCTTGAGTGGGCACGGTGAGGACTTCAAGGGTATTGCTCAGACTGTTGGTTTAGAGGGTCCCGCTAGAATGGCTCATGCGACCGAAGAGTTGATGGTGCGCCTCATGATGATTGGTCAAGAGCTTGGCCCATATCCACATCAGGCAATTGTTTTTCCGCCACCCAGGCCGAGCAATGCGAGTCGCAATAAAGCCAAATGTGGCCAGTGCGGATATGAGGTGACGCTACTCAAGAAGTGGGCTACTTATGGGGCGCCTATTTGCCCTAAAGACAATATTCGAATGCAAGAAGTGCTGATCGAGACGATCGAAAATACGACTGAGCACCATACAGAATCAGTTGCAGGATCTAAACCTAAGAAGGATGAAATCCGCCGCGCTATTAGTTAATCAAATATTGATTAACTTGCGACAGCAGAAGGGCTCCAAACGGTATCCTTCTTGCTTGCCCTGGCAATGTCAGCCAAGATCTTTTCATGTAACTGGCAATCTTCTTCGCTCGCTGTCACGATTTTGAGCTTAGTCGGCAGGGCTTTCGTCTGTCCTGAAGCATCCTTGCCAACGGTGTAATCAATGAGGTCAATCGATAGGTCTTCTTGCCCACGCGTCATCGCTACGTAGACTTCAGCCAATAACTGGGCATCCAATAAAGCGCCGTGTAGCGTGCGATGTTGATTGCTAATCGCAAAGCGTTCACAGAGGGCGTCAAGCGAATTACGCTTGCCCGGAAACATCTGACGGGCATCAAGTAGAGTATCGGTTATTTTAGAGGCAAGACCTCTAAAAGCTGGGCGCTTGAGCAAGGCAAATTCATTATCAAGAAAGCCTAAGTCAAACGCTGCGTTATGAATAACTACTTCAGCGCCATCAACAAACTCAATCAACTCTTCCACAATATATGAGAACAAGGGTTTGTCTGATAGGAACTCACGAGAGAGTCCATGAACTGCAAAAGCGCCAGCATCGATATCACGCTCAGGATTAATGTAGTAATGAAAGGTGCGATCAGTTAAGCGGCGGCCCACCATCTCAACACAACCAATTTCAATAATGCGATCGCCTGTGGCGGGATTTAGGCCGGTCGTTTCGGTATCGAGAATCACTTGACGCATCAGGTACCTTCTAAGACGGATGGAGGTATTTCAAGGGGCCCGTTACCCGCGTACTTATCTAGGTAGAGATAGATCACGGGGGTAATGATGAGCGTTACAAACTGCGAGAAGATTAAACCACCTGCTACGCTGATTCCCAATGGTTGGCGCAGCTCCGCACCGGCACCAAGTCCAAGAGCGATAGGTAAGGCACCCATGAGCGCTGCAACAGTAGTCATCATGATGGGGCGAAAGCGCAAGATACAGGCTTCACGAATCGCTTTTTCGGGAGTCATGCCTTGATTACGTTGCGCATCTAGCGCAAAGTCAATCATCAAAATTGCATTTTTCTTCACAATACCAATGAGCAGCAAGATACCGATGGAGGCAACAACAGTTAACTCAAATCCGAAGATGCGCAAGGATAAGATTGCACCAATCGCTGCAGAGGGCAGACCAGCCAAAATAGTGAGAGGGTGGATATAGCTCTCGTACAGAACGCCAAGCAGGATATAAATAACGCCTAGCGCAGCCAACAACAAAATGACCTGACCCGATTGATTGTCTTTAAATACGGCTGCATCACCACCATAACTCGTGATGATGGAAGGTGGTAAAGCAACTGCCTTAACAAAGCTATCTATTGCTTTTGTTGCATCCCCCAAGAAAATATCTGGGGCAAGGTTAAAAGAAATTGTTACCGCTGGAATTTGACCCTGATGGTTTACTGCAGTGGGTCCCACAGTTCTGACAAAGCTCGCCAGATTGGATAGCGGAATCAATTTATCTGTCGCTCTACCGCGAACGAAGACCTTGTTTAAGTCTGTCTCAAATTGACGATCATTCTCTGCTGTTTCCAAAATCACATAATAGGTATTGACAGGGGTATAGATGGTGGAGACCTGCCTTTCACCGAAGGAAGAGTAGAGAGCAGTACGAATATCGGCAATGGACACTCCCGCACTCGCAGCTTTTTCTCGATCAATTTCAATTTTGACATTCAAACCCTTTAATTGCGAGTCACTAGTGACATCCTTAAAAATGGGATCAGCGCGCATTTTTTGCAACAATTTCTCAGCCCATTCATTGACGCCTTCAAAGCCAACGCTTTGCAGGGTAAATTGATAGCGACTCTTACTGCTTCGGCCACCAAGCTGTAAATTTTGTACCGGGCTCATATAGACCTGAATGCCAGGAATTTCTTTGAACTTAGCTCGAAGGCCCTCCATGACCTTGCTCATTTTTTGGCGCTCATCCTTGGGCTTCAGAATGATGAAGAATCTTCCGGTATTGCGACCTGAACTTTGGCCGCCACCAAGAATAGAGATTGAGGTTGCCACATTGGGGTCGCTATCAACCACTTTCGCAGCCTGATCTTGCAAAGCCATCATTGCGCTAAAGGAAGTGTCCTCAGATGCCTCAACAGTCACGCGTAATTGGCCAATGTCTTCTTCCGGAAAGAATCCTTTTGGACTGTAGACGAAGAGAGTAATCGTGATAACAAAACTGGCTAATGCCCCAAATAACACTCTCTTTCTATTTGCTAAAGCTAAATCTAAAAAGTGAACATATTTATTTAAGGTCCATTCGTATACACGATCGAACTGCTTTGTGATTTCATATTCTTTTGGATGATCACCAGGTTTAGGCAAAAAGCGGCTGCATAACATGGGTACTACTGTTAATGAGACAACAGCTGATACTAGGATTGATAGTGTCACCACAACGGCAAATTCTCTAAAGAGAAGACCAATTGGGCCGGCCATAAAAAATAGTGGAATAAATACGGCCACCAGAGACAAGGAGATGGAGATGATCGTAAAGCCAACTTCTTTACTACCTTTTAAAGCAGCTTTTAAAGGATCCATGCCTTCTTCAACATAACGCATGATGTTTTCTAATACTACGATTGCATCATCAACCACTAGGCCAACGGCAAGAGTGATACCCAACAAGGAAATGTTATTCAGGCTGTAGCCTAAAAAGTAGAAAACAAAGAATGCGCCGATCAGAGAGATCGGCAAGCTAATGGATGGAATGACGGTTGCAGACACATGCTTTAGAAATAGGAAGATTACCAAGACAACGAGTGCGATAGTGAGAAGCAGTGTGAGATTGACATCATGAATCGACTCAATAATCGAAAGGGATCGGTCATTAATCAGGGTTAACTGAATAGAATCCGGCATTTGCGCTTTGAGGGAAGGCAAGAGTTTTTTAATGGAGTCAACAACTTCTACAGTATTTGCATTTGGTTGGCGTAGTACGGCAATCGCTATTGAGCGCTCACCTTTTGCTGAAGCAAAGGTCTTTACGTCCTCAAAGCTCTCTTGTACATCAGCAACATCTTTGAGATAAATTGGATATCCATTACGCTGGGCAACGATCAGGTTGCCAAATTCTTGAGCTGACACTAGTTGTGGATTGGCATAGATTGTGATCAGCTGGCGGGGGCCGTCAAGGGTTCCAATCGGGCTATTGGTATTGGCCTTGTTGACTGCAGCTGCCACCTCATCCATGGTGATATTGCGATTACCCAAAGCATCTGGTCTCACGCTTACTCTGACTGCATACCGCTTTGCTCCATAAACTGCTACTTGTGAAACCCCAGAAATAGTGGATAGGTTTGGTGACAGCAGGTTCTCTGCATAAGCATTCATTTCAGAGAGGCTGATTGACGGGGAGCTCATGCGCACAATTAATACGGGTGTATCTGCAGGATTAATCTTTCGATACGAAGGCGGTACCGTCATTTCAATTGGTAAACGGCGTTGGGCGCGTAAGAGGGCTGCCTGAACATCTACAGCCGCTTTATCAATATCGCGATCGCTTGTAAATTCAAGGGTGACACTCGTTGAGCCAAGTGAGTTGGTGGAGCTGATGACTTTGATACCATCAATTGTTGAAAATTCTTTTTCAAGCGGCAGTGCAACAGCCGAGGCCATAATTTCAGGTGATGCACCAGGTAAGCTGGCCGATACCGAAATCACTGGCGTATTGAAGCTAGGAAGAGCGGCTACTGGAATCTTAGTATAGGCAACAGCTCCAGCGATGACAGTTGCAAATGACAGCAATACCGTCATTACGGGACGTCTAATGCAAAGCTCAGAAAGCGTCATTTTGGTTCAGCGGTAGTAGTTTTATCAGCGGGCGACTTCTCTGATTTAGCAGTTTTTGCCTCACGCA
>Ga0136642_1001436_pt1 | contig 10226 bp, 8 predicted proteins | sample LowCatLa1302831Y_FD_115313 | JGI IMG/M metagenome (GOLD analysis project Ga0136642, IMG submission 115313) | Freshwater microbial communities from Lower Cathedral Lake, Yosemite National Park, California, USA - 13028-31Y | ecosystem: Environmental > Aquatic > Freshwater > Lake ...
AAGCGAAACTCGGTATCTTCCGCTGTATTAAAGCGAAACAATAAGCGATCATCATGCGCTAAGTAGGTGGCGTTGAACTGTTTAATAGTCATAGAGAAAATGATACTGCCAATAAATGCTTTTAAAGCTGAGTGCAGGAGTTTTTTATTGGACTATCCTGGAGGACTCACGTAAACGCCGAATGACGTCATTCATATGTTGCTGAATAATGGCCTGCTTTAATTGATTCTTGGAAGCCTCAAAACTGGCTATCTTGCCAGAGCGGGTATCATCTAATCGCACAATCACCCAGGCATCCCCTACTTTGATGGGTGTTTTAGTAAAGCTACCCTTAGCGAGGGAGACTACTACATTTGCAATCTGCGGCGCTAGCTGTTGAGAAGCAACCCAGCCAACTAAACCGCCCTGCGCTTTGGTTGCAGTATCCAATGAAACATCTTTTGCGACCTTGGCAAAGGATTCACCAGTTTGCAAACGGCTGATAACAAGAATAGATTCAGATTCTGAGGGCAGCGCAATTTGGCTGACTTTGTACTGGGTTGCTGTGTCGCTACCACCCAGATATTGCTTTTGCTTGTTGTATTCCTCTAAGAGCTCTTGATCTGTGATGGGGTCTTTCTTTAAATACTCATCGATATAGACTTGCAGGTAAAGGTTTTGGCGCATTTGGGTAATTTGATCTTCCAGATCGACATTCTTCTCTAAACCTTCACGGAGTACTTCTTGTACGATCAGTTGGCGATTAATCAGCTCATTCTTAATCGATTCGCGCAATTGCGGTGTATCTTTTTGACCCTGTGCGATAGCGGCTTTGAGGCTCAGATCAAATAATCCTTTAGTAATGGCAGTGCCATTGACTGTGGCCACGAATTCAAAATCATTTTTACTTTGATTGCTAACTGAGGTAGATCGTACTCCACCAGCAATATCTTTCACCTTGAGCTCAGGTAAGGCCGTGGACGATGGTAACTGTTTTTCCAGGCTCTGCTGCAATGCGCCAGCATCAACCTGCGCAACAACCTGAGTAGCTACCGAAAGGCTAATTACCGTAGAGGCAAGAAATGATTTTATGATTTGGCAAGCGCGCATATTAAATGTCAAATTAGCTAAGGTCTTGATAATTGTTGATTTTATCATTTTATGTATGTTTACCTCATACTCTCTTTTGTAATCTCTTCTAAATTGAGTTGTCCACTCAATCCTCCGCATTCAAATCCTTCATCAACTCCTTAGTAGATCCAAATGACATCCGTTGTCTTTCTTTTGATTCGCGCATCGCTTTAATCGTCTTAGCATTTGGCACCAATGGCTCAAAGGGCAATGACTTTTCTCTTGCAACCCGTATCAACATCATTCGCAGCGCATCAGACACCGTCAACCCCATCGCCTCTAAAACAAGGCTGGCCTCCTTTTTAATTTCTTCTTCTATGCGTGCTCGTACTACTGCATTGGCTGTCATTACCCTCTCCTCTGATTGATCTCTATTCGAGATACTTAACTAGTATCTGATATGTAGCTACATTGTAGTTACATATTAGATACTGAGCAACTCTATTGATTGCATAAGGACGCTAAAATTGCGCATGACTTCACCCATTGCCTTTGATTACCCCCAGCAAGACTCTACTGGGGCTACTTGCACTGCCCAAGCTTGGGCAAAAGTTCCGCCTTACTTGGCTGCTTCCGATAAAAAGGCTGTGATTGCTCGTATTAAGAAGTTGTTGGATGAAAAAGATGCCGCATTGATTGCTCACTACTATGTCGATGGTGATATTCAAGATTTGGCAATGGAGACCGGTGGTTTTGTTGCTGACTCATTAGAGATGGCGCGCTTTGGTAAGAATCATCCTGCTAAAAATTTGATTGTTGCAGGTGTGCGCTTCATGGGAGAGTCAGCCAAGATACTCAGTCCTGAAAAGCACATCTTTATGCCTGACCTAGATGCAACCTGTTCTTTGGATTTGGGATGTGATGCATCTGACTTTGCTACTTTTAGAGCTTTGCATCCTGATCGTGTCGTGGTGGTCTATGCAAATACGAGCGCTGCAGTTAAAGCACAAGCGGATTGGATGGTCACTAGTTCCTGCGCCTTGGCCATCGTGCACCAACTGAAGGTCGAAGGTAAGAAAATATTGTGGGCGCCGGATCGCCATCTTGGTAGATATATTCAGGAGCAAACAGGTGCAGATATGTTGCTCTGGAACGGTGCTTGCATTGTTCATGACGAATTTAAGGGTGCTGAGCTAGAGATCTTAAAAGCTGCCCATCCTCATGCCATGATCTTGGTCCATCCTGAGTCTCCACAAGCAGTAGTTGATTTAGCAGATGTTGTTGGTAGTACCTCGGCCATGATCAAGGCAGTAGTCGATGGCACTGCTTCTGAATATATCGTCGCTACTGATAAAGGCATCTTGCATCGCATGCGCCAGTTAGCGCCTAATAAGAAACTGATTGAAGCGCCCACTGCTGGAAATAGCGCTACCTGCAAGAGTTGCGCCCACTGCCCTTGGATGGCGATGAATGGTCTACAAGGAATCTTAGATTGCCTTGAAAATGCCTCTGGTGAAATCTTCATTGAAGAATCTGTCCGTCTTAAAGCATTAACTTGCATTGATCGTATGCTCGATTTCACTCAGAATCATCCTGATCTTCTAGCCAAAGCACAGCATGGCTTTGTAAAAAATATTGGTGCAGCCTAATAAAAATTTTTTGACTGAATATCCATGTTTGACTATAACGAATCTCTAGAGCAAGCGCGTCAACGCAATATTGCGGATGCCCTCATGGAGGATATTGGCACCGGTGATTGGACTGCCAAGCTAGTACCCAATAAAACCGTACACGCGCAGTTACTTGTTCGCCAAGAAGCAGTGCTATGTGGTGTAGATTGGTTCGAAGGTACTTTGAAAAAGTTAGATCCCAAGGCTAAAGTAACTTGGCATTATGCCGAGGGCGATCTTATGAAAGCCAATACCAAGGTATGTGATATCGAGGCTGACTCACAAGCCCTGCTCTCTGCTGAGCGCACCTGTATTAATTTCCTGCAAACTATGTCTTGGACTGCCAGCATTACCCGCCAACATGTTGATGCGATTGCAGGTGTTAGCCCTAATCCCAAAGGTTGCGCTGTACTCGATACCCGTAAGACCATTCCGGGCCTACGCCAGGCACAAAAATATGCAGTACGTGTAGGCTGCGGCCAAAACCAACGGCTTGCTTTATGGCATGGCATTCTGATTAAAGAAAATCATATTACTGCAGCAGGTAGCATTACTGCAGCGCTTAAAAATGCTGCCGCACTCAATGCGGGTGTAGATATTCAGATTGAAGTAGAAAGTTTTGCTGAATTAGAGGAAGCTTTAGATGCAGGAGCAAAAAGTATTTTGATTGATAACTTCACGACGGACCAAATGAAAGAGGCTGTTGCTTTTACTGCTGGCCGCGCCTTACTCGAGGCTTCTGGCGGCATTAATTTAAATCAGATGCGCGCTATTGCTGCGACTGGTGTTGATCGCATCTCACTTGGTAAGTTAACTAAAGATGTCTCTGCCGTGGATTTTTCTATGAGAATTCTAGATTAATCCTTCAGTTTTTTAGCATTCTCTGCACCCTCAGCCTGAGGAGTCAAGATAGTTGGATATGAAACAGCCCAGGTACCAGGGTAATCACGGCTGTAATGCAGTCCCCTACTCTCTCTGCGCATCAGTGCTGATCTCACAATCAACTCAGCGCACTCGAGTAAGTTACGCAGTTCAATTAGATCTCGCGTGACTTTAAAGTTGGCGTAATACTCTTGTACTTCATATCTGAGTAGCTTGATACGGTGTAATGCACGCTCTAGCCTACGATTGGTTCTTACAATACCAACATAGTTCCACATCAAGGAACGCAACTCATCCCAATTATGAGCAATAACGACTTGTTCGTCAGCATCTTCCACTTGGCTCTCGTCCCAAAGAGGTAGTGTTGGCATCGTTGGTGATTTAAGTTCAGAAATATCTTCTGCAGCTGCTTTACCAATCACGATACATTCAAGCAATGAGTTGCTTGCTAAACGATTAGCGCCATGTAATCCAGTATAGGTTGCTTCACCCACCGCATATAAGCCCGGTAGATCTGTTTTACCTTTTAAGTCTGTGACAACACCACCGCAGGCATAGTGTGCAGCAGGCACTACAGGGATGGGTTCTTTAGTAATGTCTAAGCCTAGAGTTAAACAACGGGCATAGATCATCGGAAAATGTTCCTCGATAAATGCTTCACCTAAATGGGTAGCATCAAGATGAACATAATCTAAGCCATGCTTTTTCATTTCAAAGTCGATGGCTCGAGCAACGATATCGCGTGGTGCTAATTCATTACGCTCATCATGGGCTGGCATAAAGCGAGTGCCGTCAGGTAACTTGAGTAAGCCGCCCTCGCCCCGTATTGCTTCAGTAATCAAGAAGGTACGATCACTAGGGTGATACAAGCAGGTTGGATGAAATTGAACAAATTCCATATTGCCCACCCGGCAACCTGCACGCCAAGCCATCGCCACGCCATCACCTGTAGCGGTATCAGGGTTGCTGGTATAGCGATATACCTTACCTACACCACCGGTAGCAAGCACTACGGACTTTGCCTGAATCGTTTCTACATAATTATTTTTAATATCTAAGGCATACACACCATAACAACGATTCGGCTTAGTGCGCTGTGTCTTTGTGTCAAGATGACGATTGGTAATCAGATCAAGCGCAATCCAATGCTCTAGGATCTGAATGTTTTTATGTGCTCTTACTTTATCCAACAACACTTCATGAATTGCTTTACCCGTTGCGTCTGCAGCATGGGCAATACGACGATGACTGTGGCCACCCTCTCTTGTTAAATGTAAACCCATTGGGCCAGTCTCATCGGCAGTAAATGGTACGCCCTGATCTACTAACCATTTAATGGCATCAGCACTTTCTTCTGCGATATAGCGTGCAGTCGATTCCACTACGAGTCCTGCGCCTGCATCGATGGTGTCAGCCACATGAGAGTCAATACTGTCATGCTCTTTATCTACCACCCCAACAATGCCACCTTGGGCCCATGCAGTAGCACCCTCACCCAGACCCCGCTTAGCCATGAGAATGACTGGCTGAGACTCAGCCATATGTAAGGCAACGGTCAAGCCAGCAAGGCCTGCCCCAATAATGAGTACAGGTAAATCGGCTTGAGTTTGTGCGGAGGTTGGTTTTGAATTAGCCATAAATTATTTACGCAATAGAGAGTAAAGACTTGGCTTTGGCCTTCACCTCAGCAAGAACCTCTGGTCTGACTTTATTTTTATATTTTGCTTTTCTGATTTTCCAATCCATAGATTTGACCTGATCAGATAAAATCACGGATTCAACACCGTCTATCTCAACCATTACCTCAAACGGATAACCCTTAATTTGGGTTGTTAATGGGCAGCAAATCAGGAGGCTAGTCTTTTTGTTATACGCCTCAGGTGTAAGCACAACTGCAGGTCGGCGACCAGCCTGCTCCCTACCAGCCTGAGGATCAAACTCCAGCCATATAAGATCCCCCGCCTCTGGCACATAAGATCTCACCATTAAAGAAGTTCTTTGCCAACGGGTTTACCAAAGTCCACTTCGCCATGAAGATTTTTGGTGGTAATCCCTGCCAACAATTCTTCGAGCTGATATTCCTGCTTTACCATTGGCTCAATTACAATTCGCCCTTTTTGAACTTTAACGGAAACAAGTTGGTCAATATTTAAATGGGCAGACTTCATAACAGCAGCATTTAAGCGCAAAGCTGGGCTATTGCCCCACTTTTTAATAATAGTTTGCATATAAACCTCCTTCTTGGATGTATCTACATTGTATCTACATTATCTAATGCAAGCAAGGATCAAATAAAAACCCCGCAACTGAGGCGGGGTTTTTATTCTAAGACTTGTGCCAAAACTAAGAAATGGCTTCAACTTCCTGCCTACCCGAATCATTGGTTCCATAACCCATCACCTTGGCTACCTGTCCACCTTTGGCAAGCTTGACTGCGCAATACTTAAATTCTGGAATCTTGCCAAATGGATCTAAAGCAGAGTTAGTAATCAAGTTTGCTGCAGCTTCATAGTAAGCAAACGGAATAAAGACTACGCCTCTTGGAGTGCCATCATCTCTGCGCACATGAATACCGACCACACCACGACGAGATTGCACCGTAATCACATCACCAGCAGTGACGCCAAGCTGTATAATATCTTCACCATGCATTGAGACTGTTGCCATAGGTTCAATGGCATCCAAGATCGTTGCTCTGCGCGTCATACTGCCGGTATGCCAATGTTCTAACTGACGTCCAGTAATCAATACAAATGGATACTCTGCATCTGGTCTTTCATTGGCAGGAATAATATCGGCTGGTACCAGCTTCACCTTGCCATCAGGAGTGTCAAAGGAATCATTAAACACGATCGGGCGACCTGGATCTTCAGCAGAGAGGCATGGGTAGGTAACACTTGATTCTTTTTCTAGGCGCTCCCAGGTAATACCATTAATCGCACCGTGCATCGCTTGACGCATTTCGTCATAGACTGCAGCTACTCCGTCATCAGGACCTTGGTAATTCCAATTCAGACCCATGCGTTTGGCAATTTCTTGAATGATCCACAAGTCTGGCTTAGCTTCACCAGGAGGCTCAATGGCTTTTTTACCCATCTGCACCATACGGTCAGTATTGCTTGCAGTACCTACCTTCTCTGGCCAAGCGCTGGCTGGCAAAACAACGTCTGCCAGTAAAGCGGTCTCTGTCATAAAGATGTCTTGCACAACTAAATGCTCTAAAGATGCCAATGCGTGACGTGCATGATTTAAATCAGGATCACTCATCGCTGGGTTTTCACCTTCGACATACATGCCGCGAATCTTATCGGGATCAGTATCAGGCGCAGTGATCTTATGCATGATTTCAACGACGGTATAGCCCGGCTTTTTATCTAGCGGGCTGCCCCAGAACTTCTCAAACCAAGCATGTGCTACAGGGTTATCAACCCGTTGATAGTTCGGGAACATCATCGGAATCAAACCGGCATCGCTAGCACCCTGTACATTATTCTGACCGCGCAACGGATGCAAACCAGAACCTGGTTTACCAATTTGACCTGTAATGCTCACAAGCGCAATTAAGCAGCGGGCATTATCAGTGCCATGTACGTGTTGGCTAATACCCATACCCCACAAAATCATCGCTGATTTAGTAGTCGCAAATTCTCTAGCTACCTCACGCAAAGTCTCAGGTGGAATGCCGCAGATCGGGGCCATCGCTTCAGGGCTATAGCCCTTGATATTTTCTTTGAGGGCTTCAAAGTTATTGGCACGATTCTTGATGAACTCTTGATCAGCCAAACCTTCTTCAATAATCGTATAGATCATGGCATTGAGCATCGCCACATCAGTATCAGGCTTAAACTGCATCGTACGCCAGGCGTGCTTACTAATATCAGTCAAGCGTGGATCGCATAAAACAATCTTCGCGCCACGTTTAGCAGCATTCTTAAACCACGTTGCTGCTACTGGGTGGTTAGCAGTCGGATTAGATCCAATTAAGAAAATCATGCTCGAGTGCTCAACATCATTCACTTGATTACTGACTGCGCCAGAACCAACCCCTTCGAGCAATGCAGCCACAGAAGATGCATGGCAAAGCCGCGTGCAATGGTCAACGTTATTGCTACCAAAACCTGTGCGTACTAGCTTCTGAAATAAATAGGCTTCTTCATTACTACCCTTAGCTGAGCCAAAGCCAGCCAATACTTTTAAGCCGTGTTTATCTTTGAGTTTCTTGAGGCCTCCACCAGCTGCTTCTAAAGCTTCTTCCCAGGTTGCTTCACGAAAGATGTTGGACCAATCCTGAGGATTTTGACTTGCAGTCTCATCTTTAGGAACGCCAGCCTTACGAATCAATGGCTTGGTGAGGCGCTGTGGATTGTGGATGTAATCCATACCAAAGCGGCCTTTAACACAGAGACGATTATGATTTGCAGGACCATCACGACCCTCTACACTCACAATCTTTTCATCTTTAACGTTGTAGGTGATCTGACAACCTACACCGCAGAATGGACAAACAGAATCTACCTTGCGATCAACCGTTTGTGAACCAATTAAACCTTTAGGCATCAATGCGCCTGTTGGGCAAGCTTGCACACACTCACCACAGGCAACACAGGTGCTATCACCCATTGGATCATTGAGGTCAAAGACGATTTCGCTATGAGAGCCACGCATGGCATAGCCGATCACATCATTGACTTGCTCCTCACGACAAGCACGTACACAGCGGTTGCACTGAATACAAGCATCTAAGTTCACTGCCATCGCTGGATGGGATATATCTTTCGCAATCTTCTCGCGACGTAATGCTTTGAGTTCTGGACGTACTGTGACATTCATACGGGTCGCCCAGGTACTGAGCTCACCATGTTGATTCTGCTGTTCTTCTGCTTTGCTGTCGCCTACCCACTTAAAGCCTTCATCGGGCATATCTGAGAGAAGCATCTCTAACACTAACTTCTGGCTCTTTACAGCGCGCTCACTATTCGCTTTGACTTCCATGCCAGGAGTAGCACTTCTGCAGCAACTCGGAGCTAAAGTGCGCTCACCATTAATTTCAACAACGCAAGCACGACAATTACCATCAGCACGATAGCCATCTTTAAAACATAAATGGGGAATATCAATACCATGGCGTTTTGCAGCTTTAAAAATTGTTTCACCCTCATAAGAAACAATGGTCTTGCCGTCTAGCTTGAACTCTACGGTTGGTAATTCGAGTTCTTTTGGATTAGTTGGTGCGTTCATGTTGGTCTCGTTGTTCCCTCTTTAAGCGACTTCATTCGGGAAATATTTAGCTATACAACGAATTGGATTTGGCGCAGCTTGACCAAGACCACAAATAGAAGCATCCATCATGACGATTGCTAAGTCTTCTAAGGTATCTTGATCCCAAGATTTGGCTTGCATGAGTTTGGCAGCTTTACTAGTGCCAACACGGCATGGTGTGCACTGACCACAGCTCTCATGCTCAAAGAAGTGCATGACATTAAGTGCCATATCACGCGCCTTGTCTTTATCACTGAATACCATCACTGCTGCTGAACCAATAAAGCAGCCATAGGGTTGCAAGGTATCAAAGTCTAACGGGATGTCATTCATCGTGGCAGGCAAAATACCACCCGATGCACCGCCCGGTAAATAACCGTAGAACTGATGGCCATCTTGCATACCGCCACAATATTCATCAATCAGCTCTTGAATCGTAATGCCCGCTGGTGCTAACTTCACGCCTGGCTTATTAATACGGCCACTGACACTAAAGCTGCGCAGGCCTTTGCGATCATGTCTGCCGAAGGAGCTAAACCACTCAGGCCCACGTTGCACGATATCGCGCACCCAGTAAAGCGTTTCAAAATTGTGCTCTAGTGTTGGTCGACCAAACAAACCCACCTGGGCAATATAAGGCGGACGCATCCGCGGCTCACCACGTTTACCTTCGATACTTTCAATCATGGCAGATTCTTCACCACAAATATAGGCGCCTGCACCACGGCGTAATTCAATCATGGGTAATTTGAATGGGGGATTTGCAATGAGTTTGGCTAATTCAGCTTCAAGCAGCTCACGGCAACCATGGTACTCATCACGCAAATAGATATAACAAGCATCGATACCTACTACGCTTGCGGCTATGAGTAAGCCCTCTAAGAAGCGATGGGGATCACGCTCTAAATAGGTACGATCTTTAAATGTGCCTGGCTCACCTTCGTCAATATTGACGGCCATCAGTTTTGGTGCCACTTGATCTTTGACAATGCGCCACTTGCGCCCTGCTGGAAAACCTGCACCACCAAGACCACGTAAGCCTGAATTTTCCATTGCTTTGATGATGCTCTCAGCATCATGCTTGCCATCGAAAATTTCTTTTGCAAGAGCGTAACCACCCTTAGCGCGATACGCTTCATACCCAACATACCCAGGCGACACTGCTTGATTCTCGCCCTGCTGAGAAACGCCTTGTTCTACCAAGGCTGCAGGATCAAAGACAGCATCATCTCTCGCCATTGGCTGGGTAGTTAAATTATTCTTGACTGCAGCTTGCACTTTATCGCTTGTTGCAAAGAGCACAGGGTATTGATGCACTACGGCAATAGGAGCCTGTTCGCAACGACCTACGCATGGGACTGCAGC
>Ga0136642_1001437_pt1 | contig 10224 bp, 8 predicted proteins | sample LowCatLa1302831Y_FD_115313 | JGI IMG/M metagenome (GOLD analysis project Ga0136642, IMG submission 115313) | Freshwater microbial communities from Lower Cathedral Lake, Yosemite National Park, California, USA - 13028-31Y | ecosystem: Environmental > Aquatic > Freshwater > Lake ...
GCATCACATTTCACTGTTGATTTGGAATGGTGCGCACCTTCTTGAATCTGAACCAGACCGCGGTAAGAAGTTCGACCACCACCACGCGCTACAGATTTTGAAATGATCGTAGAAGATGTGTAAGGAGCCGCGTGCACCATCTTTGAGCCAGCATCTTGATGTTGTCCGGCGCCTGCAAATGCAATAGAAAGAGTTTCTCCCTTAGCATGTGGGCCCATCAAAAAGACCGCTGGGTATTTCATGGTTACCTTAGAGCCGATGTTTCCATCGATCCATTCCATAGTCGCACCCTCGGCACATGTTGCGCGCTTGGTTACTAGGTTATAAACGTTATTCGACCAATTTTGAATCGTTGTGTAGCGGACGCGTGCTCCCTTTTTCACAATGATTTCAACTACAGCGGAGTGCAGCGAATCTGATGAGTAAATTGGAGCAGTACAACCTTCTACATAATGTACGTAGGAATCTTCGTCAGCAATGATTAAGGTACGTTCAAACTGACCCATGTTTTCGGTATTGATTCGGAAATATGCTTGCAATGGGATATCAACCTTTACGCCCTTTGGAATGTAGATGAAGGATCCACCAGACCAAACTGAAGTATTTAGCGCAGCAAATTTATTATCGCCAACTGGAATAACAGTTCCGAAATACTCTTTGAAGAGCTCCTCGTGCTCGCGCAGGCCAGTATCCGTGTCAACAAATATGACACCTTGCGCTTCCAAATCCTCGCGGATGGAGTGATAAACAACTTCAGATTCGTACTGAGCCGCTACTCCAGAAACCAAGCGCTGCTTTTCTGCTTCCGGGATTCCGAGGCGATCATAGGTATTCTTAATATCATCTGGCAGGTCATCCCAAGTTGTTGCTTGCTTTTCGGTTGACCGAACGAAATATTTTATGGTGTCAAAGAAGATTCCAGACAAGTCTGAACCCCAAGTAGGCATAGGTTTCTTGGCAAATAAATCCAAACCTTTTAGGCGCAAATCAAGCATCCACTTTGGTTCACTCTTCTTTGAGGAAATATCGCGGACAACTTCTTCATTCAGACCACGGCGAGCGTTCGTGCCCACATCACTTTTATCGGACCAGCCATACTCATATGTACCAATTCCGTCGAGTTCTGGATGAGCAATTGTTTGATCGGTCATTTGGGTGATCTCTTTCCGGTAGTGGTTAGGTTTTTCGAATTGGGAATAAATGTTGTACAAACACCATCACCATGCGCGATAGTGGCTAACCGTTGGACATGTGTTCCCAGTAATTGAGAAAATGCTTGCGTTTCGGCGTCGCAGAGTTCTGGGAACTGGGCGGCAACGTGTGCGATGGGACAGTGATTTTGACAAAGCTCTTCGCCTATCCCCTGTGAATGATTATTAGCGGCATAACCGTCTTCGCTTAGAAACTTTGCAAGAGCAACACTCTTATCGCTTAAGTTTTTGGCTTTAGAAACTGTGACATTAGCTCGCGTGGCGAGATCTTGCGCTCTGGCTTTAGCAAAATTTGAAACCGAATCTGAGCTACCAAATTGCGACATAAAGCGAAGTGCTGATACCGCAAGGTCATCGTAAGAATGAAGGAATTTGTCGCGCCCGCTATCGGTTAAAACAAAAACTTTTGAAGGTCGACCGCGGCCCCGGGCATCAGTGCTGGTGACATAAGGTTCGCGAGCAATCAGCACGCCAGCTGCAATTAGTGAATCAAGGTGTCTACGGATTCCCGCTGGAGTAATTTTCAAGCGCTTTGCCAGCGCCCCTGCTGTTGCTGGACCACCCTCGAGGATCGCTTTCGCCACCTGATCACGGGTTTTATCCTCAGTCTTTTTCACAACAGTATTGTTGCGTAATTCCAGGCATTGCGCCACCTGGACGTGTGGCGATTCTCCCTCTACATAGGGCTAGATAGTGCTGCTTGGTGCGTGGCCTTCCTCCCGTCTCAACTGGCACAAGGCCTAGGGTTAGCGCATGTCGTTCGCCACCTTGATTTTCACCGCTCTACTTGTTCTCCAAAGCCTGTTGGTGGTTACCGGCGGAGCGGTGCGCTTAACGGGCTCGGGCCTTGGTTGCCCAACTTGGCCAGAATGCACAAAGGGATCCATCAAGCCACTTGCTCATCCAGCACAAGGCCAGCTGCACGCCTGGATTGAATTCGGAAATCGGTTGGTAGCCTGGCTGATTTTTATATTTGCAATTTTGGCTCTCGTTTATGTTGTTAAAAAATTACAGAACAGAAGTGATTACACCAAGTTGCGAAACCTTGCAATTTTTCAGCTTCTTGGTTTTCTTGCTCAAGTTGTTCTTGGTGGAATCACGGTTCTCACAAAACTTAATCCAATCTCAGTATCTGCTCATTTCTTCTTGTCTCTTCCATTAATCGCAGGTGCGCTAACTTTGCGTTCGCGAATCTTGAGTAAGCAAACAGCTCTCGTTGGTGCGACAACTCGATTACTCATCAAGATTTTGGTAGGGGTTGGTATCGCAGTACTAGCAATGGGGACAATAGTGACTGGAACCGGGCCACATGCCGGAGATATTGCGGCCAAGCGTTATCATTTTGATCCACGAATTGTTTCTTGGATACATGCGGATTTAGTCATCTTGTTGATCTCGATGATAGTCGCTTTAATATTGGTTACTCGAGCTAGCGAATCTGGTGCTTCTAAGAAATTAATGCAAAGCAAAGCAATGCGATTTCTCGGGATTGCCCTTGCGCAAGGTGCCATCGGTTATCTACAATATTTCACAAAACTCCCTGAATTACTCGTTGGCGTACATTTACTTGGTGCGACTCTGGTTTGGCTGGCAATATGGGAACTAAATATTTCCGGACGTACAACTTCCAAGAAGATATAGATTGGGCAATCAAATGAGAACTAGAACTTTGGCGCCATGGAATCAATTAGATGATCAAGCGGTAACAACCTGCCGCGCCTTAGCCATGGATGCTGTTCAGAAGGCTGGCGGTGGTCATGCAGGAACCGCGATGGCACTTGCTCCAGTTGCCTACACACTCTTTCAAAGAATAATGAAACACGATCCAACTCATCCAAAATGGCTGGGCCGTGATCGCTTTGTATTGTCTGCTGGCCATTCATCGTTAAGCCTTTACATCCAACTTTTCTTGGCGGGTTATGGTTTGGAATTAAAGGATCTTCAAGAATTTCGCACCGCTGGATCGCTAACTCCTGGCCACCCAGAATTTAGGCATACTGAAGGGGTAGAAATTACGACCGGCCCCCTTGGATCTGGTATTTCCAGCGCAATCGGAATGGCAATGGCGGCAAGATATGAAAAGGGCTTATTTGACCCACAGGGTAAGACAGATCTTTTTGATCATAATATTTGGGTAATTGCATCTGATGGTGACATGCAGGAAGGCATGAGTGGGGAAGCCTCTTCACTTGCTGGATTACAAAAGTTAGGAAATCTCAAAGTAATTTATGATGACAATCGGATTTCGATTGAAGGCGATACCCACCTTGCCTTCACCGAGGATGTTTCAGCAAGGTACCGGGCTTACGGATGGCATGTCATAGAGGTTGCAATCAAACCTGATGGTGATGTTGATCAAATGTCCCTTGAAGCGGCGCTGATTAAAGTAGAAAGCCTCACTGATGCCCCATCAATTATTAGATTAAAAACTGTCATCGCATGGCCAGCACCTAACTTGCGAGGAACCGCGGCGTCGCATGGTTCGGTTTTAGGTACCGCCGAAATTGAAGCAACAAAAGTCTTACTCGGCCTAGATCCCAACGAAAGCTTTGTAGTTCCGGCCGCTGTCTTAACACACAGTCGGTTAGCACAAGATCGTGGGTCCCAGATGCGCGAAGATTGGGAAGCGAAATTTGCCATATGGCAGAAAGCAAATCCGAAAGAAGCTCAATTACTACAACGTCTGCAAAACCAATCTCTACCAGAAAACTTCGAAAGTTTTATTCCAGTTTTTCACCCTGGAAAAGAGATTGCGACACGTGCTGCTTCAGGCCAAGTTATAAATGCCATTGCTGCCGTGCTTCCGGAATTTTGGGGTGGTTCAGCAGACCTGGCAGGAAGTAATAACACCAGCATTGAAAATGGCGGATCCTTCCTTCCTCTATCAAGTGAAATGAAGGGTGCAAATCCATACGGTCGAGTCATCCACTTTGGAATTCGTGAACATGCCATGGGCGCCATAGTTAATGGAATCGCTCTTCATGGTTTAACCAAACCTTTTGCTGGTACCTTTTTAGTTTTCAGTGATTATATGCGCGGCGCGGTTCGACTCGCTGCACTTATGGATATCCCATCGACTTTCGTTTGGACTCACGATTCGATAGGCGTAGGTGAAGATGGGCCAACTCACCAACCAATCGAACATATTGCAGCTCTACGCTTAATCCCAAATTTTGCAATGATCCGCCCGGCCGACGCCAATGAAACTGCAATAGCTTGGCGCGAAGTTATAAAGCGTAGAAAACCAATTGGCTTCGCACTCTCAAGGCAGAACCTTCCGGTTGTTGACCGTTCACAATGTGGATCTGCAGAAGGAACCGCCAAAGGGGCTTACGTAATTTGTCCGACAAAAGGCAGACCAGATGTGCTCCTGATTGCAACCGGTTCTGAAGTTCATGTTGCAATTGCAGGCGCGAAAATATTAGAAGCCGAAGGCATTAGCGTTCAGGTTGTTAGCGCACCTTGTTTAGAATGGTTTGCCGAGCAGAACGAGGCCTATAAAGAATCTGTACTGCCTGCATTGGTAAAGGCAAGAGTATCCATCGAAGCTGGTATTGGTATGGGTTGGCGCGAAATCGTTGGTGCAACTGGTGAAATCATATGCGTGGATCACTTCGCTTCCTCAGCCTCTGGGTCACACCTATTTAAGGAATTTGGATTTACTCCCGAAGCGATAGCAGTCGCTGCAAAGCGCAGCATCGCGAACTCCAAATGATTCTTCAAGATTTATCAAAGGCCGGGGTTTCCATCTGGCTTGATGACCTATCGCGCGATCGAATACAGAATGGCACGCTGAAAAAATTGATTGCCGAGTCATCGGTGGTTGGTGTTACGACAAATCCGAGTATCTTCTCCGCTGCGATTTCAAAGTCTGCACTTTACGCACCTGACATCAAGAAATTTGCGACCGCCGGCCAGAGCGTCGCTCAAATTACGACTTCGCTAACTACCGATGATGTCCGCAGTGCTTGCGACCTATTTAGCGAGGTTTACAAAAATTCTAATGGGGTCGATGGCAGGGTAAGCATAGAAGTCGATCCTGACCTGGCACATGATATTGATGCAACCGTTGCAAGAGGTTTGGAATTGTGGAAAATTATCGATCGAGACAATTTGATGATTAAAGTTCCTGCCACAATTCCTGGCCTATCTGCAATAACTAAGTTGACCAGCCTTGGGATTAGTGTAAATGTTACTTTGATCTTCTCAGTAGAACGCTACCGCGCTGTGGCAGAAGCATACCTAGTTGGACTCGAACAACGTTTAGCTTCTGGTGGAGAAATATCGCAAATACATTCGGTAGCCTCCTCATTCGTAAGTCGCGTTGATACTGAAATTGATATGCAACTATCTAAAATTGAAGGCGGCTCTTCGCTACATGGCAAAGCTGGACTCGCAAACTCTCATTTGGTCTACCAAGCCTTTTCGAACGCTTTCCACTCCCCTAGGTTCGATTCTTTACAAGAACGTGGTGCAAATCTGCAAAGACCGTTGTGGGCATCTACTGGGGTTAAAGATAAAACCCAAGACCCAACAAAATACGTTGTAGAGCTCGTAGCTCCAACAGTTGTAAACACAATGCCGGAAGCCACTCTTGATATTGTCCGGGAAACTGGCATCGTACGTGGTGATACGGTAACCGAGCAATATGGGCAAGCACGAGAAATTCTTGCAGCGCTTAGTAAAATCGGAATCAATCTTCCAGAAGTTTTCCTAAAGTTGGAAAATGAAGGGCTAGCTAAGTTTGAGCAATCATGGAGCGAACTTTTGCAAAGCATTGCTACGGTGGCTAATTGATTAACCTTGCAGGTGAATGGCTTGAAAAGTACGACGCCAATTCAGATTGCGCAAAAGATTTAAATGCTATTAGCGTGCGATTAGCCAACAAGGATGCCTCGCTTTGGGGGTCTGATGCCGAGAACGAAGCGAAGACCAGGCTCAATTGGATTGACTTGCCCGCAACTTCGCGCGATTTACTGCCGGAGCTCGATGCCCTGAGTGCACATGCGCGTTCGAAAGATTTAACCAAGGTAATTCTTTGCGGAATGGGCGGTTCATCCCTCGCCCCAGAGGTAATCGCGAAAACTTATGGGAAAAACCTCACCGTTTTGGATACCACCGACCCAGATCAAATTCTGGCTGGTATTCCACAATCACTGGCCAACACGGTTGTTGTGGTTGGCTCCAAATCCGGTTCAACTATTGAAACAGCCTCGCACCTAGCGCTTTTCTCGAAATTGTTTCAAGAAGCCAACTTAGATTCTAAGGACCACCTTGTTATCGTCACAGATCTAAATTCTCCGCTGGATAAAAGTGCAAGAGAATCTGGTCTGCGCGTTATAAATGCCGATCCAGATGTGGGCGGTCGCTACAGCGCACTTACGGCTTTTGGTTTAACACCCGCGGCCTTACTTGGAATCGATGTTTCAGTCCTCTTGGATGATGCTGATCAGGCTAGAAAAACATTCACTGATCAGAATTCTCCTGCGGTAAAAATGGCAACACTTTTATTTGAGCAAGCAGAACAAAGTGCTGCATTCTGTGATACCGATAGTCAAGTACCCGGTATCTCTGATTGGATTGAACAATTAATTGCTGAATCCACTGGAAAAAACGGCAAGGGACGGCTTCCGGTTGTTGTTGAGTTTTCAAAAACAGTAAAACCCAAAACTTTAGCAGTTATTGGGTTCGCTCAAGAGAACGCAAATGATTTCTCGATTATCGCGCAGGGGCCACTTGGTGCCCAATTTATTTTCTGGGAGTGGGTGACCGCACTTCTCTCGCGCGCACTACAAATTGATCCATTTAATCAACCCAATGTGACCGAAGCTAAAGAGCGCACATCAAAGCTCATCATCGATTGGGATGGCGATTATCAGGTGCAAGAAAACCCAATTTTCGAAGATGCCGATTTAGCAATTTTTGCTGACGTGCCTGCATCTTCCTTGAAAGAATCTCTCGGCCTCTTTCTGAATGAATCAAACGGCTACTACGCAATCATGGCCTTTCTAAATCGCAGTTCAGATCTACAAATTTTAGTGGCAAGAGAATTAATATCTCGTGCGACTAATCGGCCAACAACCTTTGGTTGGGGTCCAAGATTTTTGCACTCAACCGGCCAGTTCCATAAAGGTGGCCAACAAAATGGCGCTTTCCTGCAGATCACAGGAGATAATTTGAATGACTTAGATATTCCTGGTAAAAACTTTACTTTCCATACTCTCTTGATGGCACAAGCTCTCGGCGATGGCCAAGCTTTGCGCAGTCGAGAACTTCCATTTCTTCAAATTCATCTCAAAAACCGCGCGAATGGAATCGAAAAAATTATCGCCGTACTAAAGGAAATAGTAAGTTCTAAAAAGAATTAATCTTCGCCGCGCAGGCGCGAAAGTGCATCCTCGAGAATTTTCTTAGATTCGGCTTCAGTGCGACGTTCTTTCACATAAGCCAAGTGAGTTTTGTACGGTTCATTCTTGACTGGTAGTGGTGGCTTCTCTTTATTTAGGCCAGCTGGGTAACCACAACGTGGACAATCCCATTCATTTGGGATCTGTACCGTTTCATCTTGGGCAAAAGAAGGTCTAGTTTCGTGACCATTTGCGCACCAATAGGAAACTCGGAAACGAGCGAACGCATCGCCGCGCTCCGCTTCGCCCATAGGGCCGGCGCCAACACGACTACCGCGAATTGCACTTCCCATTTGAACTCCCTTTTAAATTAGAACCAAGTTACTTCTTTAGAACCAAACTAAGCGCCACAACGCCTGCGAACCAGAGTCCGCCCACCATGATTGTGATCCGGTCGAGATTCCGTTCTACAACAGAACTGCCACCGTAAGTTGAGGAAATGCCGCCTCCGAATAAGTCAGAGAGGCCACTTCCTTTACCCTTGTGAAGGAGAACTAATACCACCATCAACACGCTGGTGATTACTAACAAAATCGAAAGTCCTAAAACCACTTATTTCTCCTACTTCTAGAGAGGAACGAATCTAATCTCTTTTATTTATTGAGCTTATTGCGCTGGATCAAGAACCCTAGGATACCTGTTTGGCTCCAGAATTTTCCCATTTTTGGTAATTTAGGCTGGCGTTGGTCCTAATTCCCCGCGGGAGCAACCGGAACAGAGCGATAGAACTTTGCAATGCGGGCGAATTCATCGGCATCCAAACTAGCTCCACCGACGAGCACCCCATCAACATCTGCCTCGGCCATAATTTCGATTATGTTTGAGGATTTCACTGAACCGCCGTAGAGAATACGAGCACTTTGCGCGATATCTGCTCCAGCGATCTTTTCTAGCTGGACGCGAATCGCCGAACAAACTTCTTGCGCATCTGCTGGAGTAGCAGTCTTGCCGGTACCAATTGCCCAAACTGGTTCATATGCAAAAACAATCTTCTTAAGATCTGGTTTGTGAAACCCCTTCAAAGCGCTTCGAAGTTGATTTAGAACATGAGCAACATGTAAGCCAGATTCGCGGATTTCTAACTCCTCGCCGATACAAAGCAGCGGAGTTATTTCATTAGCCAGTGCCGCCTTAATTTTGCGGTTTACGAGTTCATCGCTCTCGTTATGAACAGCCCTACGTTCTGAGTGCCCAATTAACACAAAAGAACAACCCAATTTACTGAGCATGGAGCCAGATATATCGCCGGTAAAGGCCCCACTAACTTCAGGTGATAGGTCTTGCGCTCCGTAAACTAAACGTAACCGATCGCCGTCGATCAAAGTTTGAACCGAACGAATATCTGTAAAAGGCGGAATTATCAGAACATCAACTGCGTCATAATCCTTGTCATCAAGTGAGTAGGAAAGTTTCTGAGTTACTGCAATCGCTTCCAGATGATTTAGATTCATCTTCCAATTTCCCGCGATTAATGGCTTACGCATAACTCCCCATTTCAGTAGAACTACCTTTTAAACTATAAAGAAAGAACTTCAAGTCCTGGCAGAACCTTACCCTCAAGATATTCAAGGGATGCTCCCCCACCAGTTGAAATATATCCGAACTGCGAATCTTGGAATCCCAACTTGCGAACTGCCGCTGCAGAGTCACCCCCACCTACAACCGAGATTCCAGATACTTTGGTTAGCGCACTGGCAACAACTTCTGTGCCCTTTGCAAAATTAGGGAATTCAAAAACACCCATCGGACCATTCCAGAATACAGTTTTGCATCCAACAATTGCAGCAGCAAATGCGCTTGCGGTTTCCGGCCCAATATCTAGCCCCATCTGATCAGCCGGAATCATTGAAGCGCTAACAATCGTAGGTTGCGCATCGGCACTAAATTCGGGGGCAACGACAATATCGGTAGGCAATAAAATTTCGACACCAAGCTCTTTTGCGCGTACAAGTAATTCTTTCACTGTCGGGATCAAATCGGCCTCAACAAGAGATTTGCCAATTTCTTCGCCCTTTGCGGCTAGAAATGTGAAGAGCATTCCCCCACCGATGGCAAGGACATTTACCTTGGCTAGAAGATTAGAGATTACGCCAATCTTGTCGGAAACTTTTGCGCCTCCGAGCACCACTCCATATGGTCGATCTGGATTTTGCGTTAACTTCTTAAGAACATCCACTTCTGCCGCAACTAAAAAACCAGCGGCGCTAGGGAGAAGTTTTGCAACATCATAAACCGAGGCATGCTTGCGGTGTACGGCACCAAAACCATCACTTATAAAAACATCAGCATAGGTAGCAAGTTCTGCTGCTAATTCATTGCGAGCAGCTTCATCTTTACTTGTTTCGGCCTCCATGTAGCGAATGTTTTCAAGAAGAAGTACTGACCCGGCTGCGTTAGCTGCCACTGCTTTCTGTGCATTTTCGCCAACAATGTCGGGCGAGAAAGAAACTGGAATTTCAAGAAGTTCACCAAGGCGCTTTGCCACTGGAGCTAGCGAGAGTTCTGGTTTACGTTCACCTTTTGGCCGGCCCAAGTGAGCAGTTATAACAATTGATGCGCCTTGCTCAAGCAGATATTTGATTGTGGGAACCGAGGCTTTAATTCGA
>Ga0136642_1001438_pt1 | contig 10224 bp, 10 predicted proteins | sample LowCatLa1302831Y_FD_115313 | JGI IMG/M metagenome (GOLD analysis project Ga0136642, IMG submission 115313) | Freshwater microbial communities from Lower Cathedral Lake, Yosemite National Park, California, USA - 13028-31Y | ecosystem: Environmental > Aquatic > Freshwater > Lake ...
ATCAACATATCGCGCATACCCTGATCCACAATTACTGCTAACTCGCCTGCAAAAGCAGGATCGTATGCCTTGCAATTAGGAATGGTTCCAGCCACAAGCTGACTGCTACCATCTTGGTGCTGCAAACCTTCACCACCTAATGTTGTTCTTCCAGAAGTTGCGCCCAATAAAAACCCACGAGCCCGTTGATCAGCAGCTGCCCAAATAGCATCGCCAATGCGCTGAAAGCCAAACATCGAATAGTAGATATAGAAAGGTAACATTGGGATGCCATGTACGCTATAGCTAGTTGCAGCAGCAGTCCAACTTGCAATAGCCCCAGCCTCACTAATACCTTCTTCCAAAATTTGTCCGTCCAAGGCCTCGCGATAGCTCAGTACTGAACCAATATCTTCGGGTTCGTAGCGCTGGCCAACGCTAGAGTAAATACCAACCTGTTTAAATAGATTAGCCATGCCAAATGTCCGTGCTTCATCCGCAACAATAGGTACCACCCTAGGCCCAAGCTCTTTATCTTTCAGTAAATTACCAAGCATCCGGACAAAAGCCATCGTCGTCGACATCTCCTTTGATTCCGCCTTCATTGCAAAAGCTGCATAAGAAGCAATGTCCGGGACATTCAATTGCTCACAATCTGAATAACGTTTAGGTAGCTGACCTCCGAGCTTAGTGCGCTGCTCTTTTAAATATTTCAATTCTTCGCTATTTTCATTGGGCCTGAAGAAGGCAAGGCTAGTGGCCTGCTCATCTGTTAATGGCAAATTAAAACGATTGCGATAGGCAATCAAAGCTTCGTCATCTAATTTTTTCTGACTATGAGTAGTCATTTTTCCTTGACCGGCATTACCCATACCATAGCCTTTTTTGGTATGAGCCAAGATCACAGTTGGCTGGCCTACATGATTTGCGGCAGCTTGATAGGCTGCGTGAATTTTCACTAGATCATGACCGCCTCTTTTTAGCCGATCAATTTGCTCATCAGTCATGCCCTGAGCAAGACGAGCTAATTCTTCATTTTGACCAAAGAAATTTTTACGGTTAAAGCCACCATCTTTCGCAGCAAATGTTTGCATTTGTCCATCAACGGTTTGAGCAAAAGCTTTCACTAGCGCTCCCGTAGTATCTCTAGCAAATAGTCCATCCCAATCACTACCCCATACCAACTTAATCACATTCCAACCAGAGCCTCTAAAGAGTTTTTCGAGCTCATCAATAATTCTGCCATTACCGCGAACTGGGCCATCTAAACGTTGCAAGTTGCAATTGACTACCCAGACCAAGTTATCCAGCTTTTCTCTAGATGCTAATGTTAGAGCGCTCATACTTTCTGGTTCATCCATCTCACCATCACCAAAAACACCCCAAACTTTTCTGGTAGAGCAATCTAATAATTTACGATCACTTAGATAGCGCATAAAGCGTGCATGGTAGATCGAGCTAATCGGCCCAATTCCCATTGAGCCGGTTGGGAACTGCCAAAAATCAGGCATGAGCCAAGGGTGTGGGTAACTTGATAAGCCTCTTGCTCCAGATTCAGGAGCAGTAATCTCGCGTCTGTAATGCAAAAGGTCATTCTCAGTAAGTCTTCCCTCTAAATACGCGCGCGCATATACCCCAGGAGCGCTATGAGGTTGAAAGAAAACCAAGTCTCCGCGTTCTGTTGCGTCTCCACCCTCAGTTCTTGCGCGGAAAAAATGATTGAAGCCAACTTCAAATAAATCTGCTGCGCTAGCGTAGCTAGCAATATGTCCACCTAACTCCCCATAGGCTTCATTTGCTTTTGCGACCATGGCGAGTGCATTCCACCTCATCAGAGAGGCAAGTTTTTCTTCAATCGCTAGATCTCCAGGGAAGGGGGGCTGATCATCTACTGGAATTGAATTGACATAAGGGGTCACTAAATCTGGCACCCAATTAATTTGATTTTTATTGGCTAGCTTTAGCAAATTGTCCAAAATGAATTTAGCCCGTGCACTATCGCCTGAGGCCAGCAAGTCTAAAAATGCCTCATTCCACTCTGCAGTTTCTGCAGGATCAGTATCGATGTGCTCAAGATTTAAATATTTTTTAATGTCAGGAGCATTCATGAAAAATTCCTTTGTATTTTTTAAACTTAAAATTCACAACATAACTTTACGAAAATCACCCAATAGCTGGGTAAGGTAGTTAGTAAAGTGGGTTGCTACAGCACCATCAATGACGCGATGATCTGCAGTCATGGAAAGTGGGCAAATAAGGCGTGGAATAAATTGCGTGCTATCCCAAACCGGCTTCATGGCAGATTTATTAACCGCCAGAATTGCCACTTCTGGTGCATTCACAATCGGTGCGCAGTAAGTACCACCAATTCCGCCTAATGAAGAGATCGTAAAACTAGCGCCCTGCATCTGATCTGGCTTTAATTTACCTTCACGCGCTAACTTTGCTAGCGCAGCAGTTTCTTTGGCAATCTCCACAATGCCTTTCTGATCGACATTACGAATCACCGGCACCACTAAGCCACCTTTAGTATCTGCAGCAAACCCAATATGAAAATATTTTTTCAATATGAGATCTTCACCATCAAGCGAGGAATTAAATGTTGGGTAGTGTTTGAGGGCAGCAACAGCAGCCTTAATTAAAAATGCTAATAGAGTAATCTTTACCTCGTCTTTTTTATTCTCAGCATTTAATGCAGCACGAAACTCCTCAAGCTCAGTGATATCCGCATCATCGTGATAGGTTACTGCTGGAATCATGACCCAATTACGCGCTAGATTAGCGGCTGAAACTTTCTGAATTCGGCTACGAGCTTGGCGCTCTACTTCTCCAAACTTGGTAAAGTCTACCTTTGGCCAAGGCAGCAGATCAAAACCTATGCTGCCATGAGGCGTTTGAGCAGATGCGCTTTCTCTTGCCAACATGGAGCGCTTGATAAATCGCCCAATATCTTCTTTAGTAATTCGGCCTCTCTGGCCGCTACCTTGAACCTGCCCAATATCGACCCCAAATTCGCGAGCAAATTTTCTTGCTGAGGGGCCGGCCCAGCACTCAGAAGCCATCATCGCTTGATCTTTTTCGACCCCAGGAAATGCAATCTCAATACCCACAACCCCTCCAATAATGAACAGCTGCATCTATGTCCTTATTGTGTTGAATTGAAGGCAAAATAGGATGCTATTTATTGGCTAAAAATCATATTTTTCAGCATAATATATCGTGTAATTAATTATTTATAGAATTTTATGAAACTAGATCCCATAGATATCAAAATATTGAACGAACTACAAAATGACAGTTCCCATAGCAATGTGGAGCTAGCCAAGCGGGTTCACCTATCACCGTCGCCCTGCTTAATGCGCGTTAAGGCGCTGAAAGATAAAGGTGTTATCCGAAACTATGTCGCGCTAGCGGACCCTAAGATTTTGGGGCTTGGCTTGAATGTCTTTATCTCGATTAGCCTTAAAGAGCAATCAAAAGAGGCTTTGGCTGAATTTGAACAGCGGATCTCTGAGCACGATGAGGTCATGGAGTGCTATCTCATGACTGGTGATAGCGACTACCTGATCCGCGTGGCAGTTGCGGACATGGGTGCATTAGAAAAATTTATCCTAGAACAACTAACCCCAATACCTGGAATTGAAAAAATTCGGTCTAGCTTTGCCTTAAAGCAAGTACGCTATAAAACTGCTTTACCATTACCCAAGTAAACATTTATTAGAAAGAAAGCGATGCCACAAAAAAACAATAAAGTAGCGCTCGTCACTGGGGCTGGAGTAGGCATTGGAAGAGCGGCGGCTAAAGCACTTCTCAAGGGTGGCTTCCAAGTCGTACTCACTGGACGCAATTTAGAAAAACTAGAAAAAGCAATTGTTGATATAGGTGGTACAAATGAAAATTGCTTGGCAGTCACTTGTGACGTTGGCAAGCCCGAGCAAGTCAAACAATTATTTGCTGCCCTGAAAGAACGCTTTGGAAGGATCGACGTACTGTTTAATAATGCAGGCGTTGGTGCGCCAGCGATTCCGATGGAAGACTTGACGTACGAACAGTGGATGAATGTTGTGAACTCAAATCTCTGTGGTGCCTTCTTATGCTCCCAAGAAGCAATCCGCATGATGAAAGCGCAATCTCCACAAGGCGGCAGAATTATTAATAATGGCTCTATCTCCGCACATGCTCCAAGACCCATGTCGGCCCCATACAGTGCTACTAAACATGGAATTAGCGGTTTAACAAAAACGATTGCACTAGATGGTCGTCCATTTAATATTACTTGCGGTCAAATTGATATTGGTAATGCTGCAACCGAAATGACTGAACGCATGGCTGCTGGAATTATGCAGGCCGATCAATCCATTAAGGTAGAGCCGCGCATGGATGTAGAGCATGTCGGAGAGGCAGTGTTACATATGGCACAACTTCCTCTGGAGAGTAATATTCTTTCGATGACCATCATGGCGACCAAAATGCCTTTTGTTGGTAGAGGCTAATTTACATGAATCGTCATCAATGGATTTGCCTTGCAATTACACTCGCGCTATTACCAAGCTTGAATGCAATTTCTGCGCCAGAGAACGATTATCCAAATCGTCCAATTAAAATCGTGATTCCTTTTCCAGCCGGAGGTAGTACCGATACTATGGCTCGTAATCTAAGCCCAGCACTTAGTAAAGTTCTTGGCCAATCGATTGTGATTGAGAATAAATCTGGAGCATCTGGCACGGTGGGCGCTGACTTTGTCGCAAAGGCTACTCCTGATGGATATACCCTACTCATGGGAACCCTACATCTCACCATCGCTCAGTCCGTTTTCCCAAAACTGAATTACCGAATTGATAAAGATTTACTACCCATTGGAACTGTAGGAATGATTCCCAATGTTGTAGTAGTTAATGCATCAGTTCCAGTCAATAACATCAAAGAATTGGTTGCTCTTACTAAAGCTAATCCTGATAAATATGATTACGCTTCGGTAGGTCCAGGCTCAGCACACCACCTGATTGGGGAGATATTCAAAATCAAAACTGGGGCCAACTTAACCCACATTCCTTATCGCGGGAGTGCGCCTGCTGTTGTGGATTTACTTGGAGGTCAAGTATCAGTCATGTTTGATACGATACCTTCCGCTCTTCCTCACATTAGAGATGGAAAAATCAAAGCACTGGCAGTGACTACTGCGAAACGCTCTAGCGTCTTACCAAACGTGCCTACCCTGATTGAATCCGGGATTGCAATAGATGTGGGTACCTGGAATGGTTTGATGGCACCTGCGGGCACTGACCAAGCCATTATTGACAAACTTAATCGAGCGATTGTGATCGTGCTAAATGATCCTGAGATGCGTAAACAACTGCAAGCACTTGGTATTGAACCAATGCCAAGTACACCTGCAGAACTCAAGTCACGCATTAATAAAGAAATAGTTGACTACAGTAATTTAGCTAAAGAACTAAAACTTAGTGTTGAGTAATTAAAAGCTTAGGTAATCTTTTTGAGTGTCTTGACATAACGCTGTGCATTCTTGACATAACGTCCAGCAATATCCTCAATACCAGTAATCTGCTCCGGACTTAAGGTCTTTACTGCCTTAGCAGGTGATCCGATAATCATTGAGCCATCTGGAAACTCTTTGCCCTCAGTCACTAGAGCTCCAGCGCCAACCAAGCAGTTCTTACCAATCTTTGCGCCGTTCAAAATCACGGCACCGATACCAACCAGACTTCCATCACCGATAGAGCAACCATGAAGCATCACTTGATGCCCCACTGTTGCGTTCTTGCCAATGATGAGCGGAAAACCAGGATCAGTATGCAAAACCGATGCATCTTGCACATTACTGCCTTCACCAATTTGAATGAGATCGTTATCTCCACGGATAACAACTTTAGGCCAGATGCTCACATTTTTATGAAGCTCTACTTTACCGATCACCTCAGCGCTATCGGCAACCCAAGCACCCTCAGATAACTGAGGGGCATTTCCGTCTAGTTCAAATATAGCCATAACTCATTATAGGTATGAATCAGGCTATACATAAAGACTGTCAAACTACCAGTTGGGCTCGCGATCTGGAGTGGAAGAAATGCGATGCACACTTAAGTCAGCACCTTCATATTCCTCCTCTTGGGACATCCGAATACCGAGCACTAACTTCAATGCTCCATAGACCAAAAATCCACCAATTAAGGCAATGCCCACGCCAAGTGCACTACCAATCAGTTGGCCTGTAAAGGTGACGCCACCAATACCGCCCAGCGCTTTCGTTCCAAAAATGCCAGCAGCCAAACCGCCCCACAGTCCGCATAGGCCATGCAAAGGCCAAACACCAAGAACATCATCAATCTTCCAGCGGTTTTGTACCAAAGTAAACATATAAACAAACAATGCACCGGCAACCAAGCCAACAAGCAATGCACCAAGCGGATGCATTAAATCAGACCCCGCACAAACAGCAACCAAACCTGCAAGAGGGCCGTTATATACAAAACCTGGGTCATTGCGGCCAACAACCCAAGCAGCCAATGTGCCGCCGGCCATAGCCATCAATGAATTCATAGCAACCAAGCCGCTGATCTTATCAATCGTCTGCGCACTCATCACATTAAAACCAAACCAACCTACTGCCAGAATCCACGCACCCAAAGCTAAGAATGGAATACTTGAAGGTGGATGCGCAGAAATTTGACCCTCCTTGGTGTAACGCCCACGACGAGCCCCCAAGAGAATGACTGCTGGCAAAGCAATCCAACCACCTACCGCATGAACCACTACTGAGCCAGCAAAGTCATGAAATTCTTCGCCAGTCAAACCTTTGATCCACGCCTGAATTCCATAGTGTTGATTCCAAGCAATGCCTTCAAAGAAGGGATAAACAAAACCCACCAACATAAATGTGGCGATCAGCTGCGGATTGAATTTAGCGCGCTCCGCAATACCGCCAGAAACAATTGCAGGAATAGCAGCAGCAAAAGTAAGCAAAAAGAAAAACTTGACTAACTCATAACCGTTTTTCTCGGCCAGTATTTCTGCGCCAGAGAAAAAGCTCACACCATAAGCAATGCTGTATCCAATAAAGAAATACGCAATGGTTGAAACTGCAAAGTCCACCAAGATTTTGACCAAGGCATTGACTTGGTTCTTTTTGCGAACAGTACCTAATTCTAGGAATGCAAATCCGGCATGCATCGCAAGAACCATGATGGCGCCCAGCAAAATAAATAAAGTATCGCTACCTGTTTTCAAAATTTCCATAAGATTTCCCCTCTTCTTTTTTGCATCATTATGGGGAACAAATAATCCTAAATAAGTGCAAACTGCACTTATTTAGTGCAATAAATGGCCTAATATGTGGTTTATGATGAATATTCATATACATAAGGGGGAACCCATGAAGAAAATTCTTACTGTTTTAGCCACTTTGGCAGCATTTTCTGGTCTAGCTCAGGCCCAAGAAACAATCAAAGTACTGAGTGCCCAAGAATTGGCAAACGTTTGCAAGCTCCCCGCTAGCCCAGAATCCCGTAGTTTTTGTATCGGCTTTACTACCGCTATTTATGAAACCTATTTAGCCACTCGCCACCCTCAGCGCGCTAAACCTTTTATTTGTGTAAAACAGCCCGCTCCAGCTCGCGATGAGGTAATTGGTGATTTTATAAAGTTTGCACAATCGAATCCACAAGTAGCTGATAAGCCGGCTGCAGGTGTGTTCTTAGGATTCATGGCGACACGTTTCCCATGCGCCAAATAATTCAGATAACTTAGCAAACTCAAAATATATTTAAAGGATCAGTTGATATGAAAAAAATTATCGCGATTACGGCAGCAACCCTTGCCATCACGGCTTGCTCAAACATGAGTAATACAGAACAGCGCACTGTTTCAGGTGCAGGCATTGGTGCAGCTGCTGGTGCGGTTGGTACAGCCATTTTCCACGGCAATCCTCTTTGGGGTGCAGTTGGTGGCGCAGCTGTTGGCGCAGCTTCTGGTTATGTATACGATGCTTATAAGAAAGAGCAAGCATCTCAATATAACTCCGGTTACAACGCTGGCAAAACCAATCAGCCAGCTAAAGCACCAAACTAGAACTAGCCCTACCGCAGCAAATAACCCAGCTTGTATTAATTTACAAGCTGGGTTTTTATTTGGATCTGCCCCGCTAAAGCTTTATGAATAGGGCACTTATTAGCAATCTCGATCAAACGCTCTTTTTCTTCTGGATTTAGATTGCCAATCAATTGAATATCACGCGTAAATTTTTCAATATCATCTCCACGCTCAATATCAACAGTCACGATAGTATTCTCAAGATTCATTTCTTTGCGACTAGCGTACATTTTTAAGGTCATGCTGGTACAAGCTGCCAAGGCGGCACCTAAATATTCGTGTGGACTGGGTCCAGTTCCGCTGCCACCCTTACTCACCTCTACATCAGATAAAAAATGTAAATCTCCTACAGACAATTTTTGTTGGAGTGGACCCATGCCAAACTGTGATATTACTTTTCTCATGATGACCTTAATTAAATTAAATAATGTTGATTATTACTTGATCATAGATTTATGTTGAACGGGGTTTACTCGTTTTATCAACTGTGGGTAGCTGAGCTTTTTTCCAGGCACTAAACCCACCTTCCAGATGAGAAACTTTGGGCACTCCCATTTTTTGCAAGGTCTCAGTTGCCAAGGCAGAGCGCCAAGCAGAGGCGCAATACAAAACCAAACTTTTGCCTTCACCAAAGATTGGTTTGTAATAGGGGCTATCTGGATCCACCCAGAACTCCAACATCCCTCTTGGAGCATGCATTGCATTCGGAATCATACCTTCACGCTCTAACTCTCGAACATCACGAATATCAACAAAAAGGGTATTAGGATCATCTAGCAAGTCTTGTGCTTTTTCTAGTGGAACCGTTTCAATTTGGGCCATTGCGCTTGCAATGAGCTCTTCATAGCCAATCTTTAATTTCACAAAAATCTCCCAAAGTGACAATGTCTTGAGGTAATGAATCACCTGCTACCATTCTGCTATGAACTTTACCCCTACAGAACTTGGCGCCAGCATTATCTTTGCCATTGCAGTTTTACATACTTTTTGCACTGGTTATTTTGAAGGGCTCGCTAAAAATTCTAAGGCTCATGCTGGCCTTTGGCACCTACTAGGTGAGGTCGAAGTTGTTTTTGGCTTTTGGGCTGCAATTCTGATCATTTTCATGTGCTTTATTGATGATTTAAATACTGCAAGAGTTTTTTTGGAGAAACGTAACTTTACAGAGCCTTTATTTGTATTTGCCGTCATGATTGTGGCAGCTAGCAAACCTATTCTATTTATCTCTACTGAAATTTTGCACATCCTTGCAAAAGTCTTGCAATTTGTTCTGCGTATCAGAAGTGCCCCAAGCTTATATTTCTTGACACTAGCAATCACGCCTTTACTAGGCTCACTCATTACCGAGGCTGCTGCCATGACTTTGGCTGCTTTTTTATTGCGCGACTTAGTTTATCGACACCAGTGCTCAACAGGCTTGCTGTTTGGAACACTGGGTGTGCTCTTCGTTAATATTTCAATTGGTGGTACCTTAACCAACTTTGCGGCACCGCCAGTACTCATGGTTGCTTCAACCTGGGATTGGAGTTCGGCATTCATGTTTGCTAACTTCGGGATTGAATCTTGCATTGCAATTTTTATTAATGCGCTTGGAGCGACATTGCTCTTCCATCGTCAGCTGATCGACCCAACCCCAGAAGCTGTACAAGCAAAAATTCCTCCTGCTGTTGTCTTTGTGCATCTCATATTTTTACTTGGCGTTGTCGTATTCGCACATGACCCCGTGATCTTCATGTGGATTCTGCTGTTTTTTATTGGTTACACAACTGCTTACCCAAAATATCAAAGCCCCTTGATTCTGAAAGAAGCTTTATTGGTTGGCTTCTTCTTAGCTGGTTTAGTAGTACTAGGCGCACTACAAGGCTGGTGGTTGCAGCCTGTCCTCCAAAGAATGAGCCCTATAGAAATCTTTTATGGTGCCCTTGCACTTACGGCTATTACCGATAACGCAGCTCTGACTTATTTAGGATCCTTGGTTACAGATACTTCCTTGGATTTCAAGTTAGCCTTAGTTGGTGGAGCGGTTGCTGGTGGTGGGTTAACTGTCATCGCCAATGCGCCCAACCCAGCAGGAATTGCCATCTTACGGCAACACTTTCCGAACGGAGCGGTATCAGCGCTTTACCTACTAATGGCAGC
>Ga0136642_1001439_pt1 | contig 10223 bp, 10 predicted proteins | sample LowCatLa1302831Y_FD_115313 | JGI IMG/M metagenome (GOLD analysis project Ga0136642, IMG submission 115313) | Freshwater microbial communities from Lower Cathedral Lake, Yosemite National Park, California, USA - 13028-31Y | ecosystem: Environmental > Aquatic > Freshwater > Lake ...
GCATCATTTACATATAAGCGAAGTTCGTACCTATGACCCGTCGAATGTAGTTGATAAGCCCATGTATTTTTATGTAGACCCAACGGGCATTCATGATATGGAGCCGTTAACAGATCTTGCAAAATATGTAATAAAAACACACGACATGCAGTCATTTACACGTAGTATTTCATCTATATCAGAGAAGAGTCTCGATATATTTTGTACAATGTTGGCGAAGCAAGAAGCATTCACTTTTGATAGATTGTCGACAAACGAATACAAACCGAAGGAAAAGCTCCAATACTATAAGTTTGAGAATTGCTTTCACACCGCCCAAGGACTTGTGTATGATACCCGTCATATTTTTGTAGGAAAAACAGAAGAATCAAAGATAGCGTGGTCCAAGGCAAGGATTAGCCCATTATCTCCGTCGTTTTATGTCAAGAAGACTCTATCGGCAATTTTATCAGAAGAAACTCTAAAAACGCCAGAAATTTATTTGCTCAATTATATTTCTAAGATTCTTCTTTTGAAGAAGGAAGTTGGTTCGGGTGAATTCTGGATGCCGCAAAAGGAAAATTTTACAGAGGCTCTACAGATTTTCAATTGGTCAGATACAGAAAATGTGCCAGTTCTTCCAATTGCTCTGCAGGCGCAGGCGTGGTGTAATGAGGTGTATCAGTGGGCTCCCCAAGATTCGGCACTTGTTACAAAGGAGCAGATTGATGCCTTGAGGGAAGCACTTTTTGCGCCTAATCTACAAGATTCCGATAAAAACGCTCATTATGTCATTGTTACAGATGAATTTTGTAATGCTTCATGGGTTACAGAATTAGAACTGGAGTCTAATGACGTCAAGTTTCAGTATATTTATATAGGAAAATCCAGCACAGTCAACATTTTAGGAAAGTTACGTGGCGCCGCTGGATTAATTTTCAGAGGCGGTCCGAATACAGCTGAGAAGTGGTCTATTGCGTGGATGCTCCCCAAAGGCGCCCAAATCATTGAAATTCAGAATGAAATGGAGCAGTCTGGTGACGCAATCCACATGGCAGGTGCATGTGGTCTCAAATACAGTCTTATTACGATACCGAGAGGAAAGTCTGAATTCTTACAAACGGAGTCAGTGCGTCTTGTAATTGAAACGCTGAAACCGCACACGATTGATACTTCTTTACCAGTTATCTACATGCCGAGAAAATCATTAACCGGTCTCTATAGTCATAGTGGCGATTCATTCAGGGAGCTGGTTAGACTCTGGGCTGATAAAAAGTATGTGCGCATCGAGGAGCATCCCACTGCAGTTCAGATATGGTTACATGGGATCGGTCACACTCTTTTATATGATCGTCCCACTCTAGAGTGGTTACAGGCAGCACCACCAGATGAACAGACATGGAAGAAGGCGCTCTTTGGAAATCCACCAGCACAGGGCGACGACGCAACTGCCTGGACATTCTGGGCACGCAGACCTGAATTGCTCGAGGAGTTTGTTAAGGATGGTCTAGGAACACGTGGTTACAATCAGCGTAAACATCTTCTCGTTTTCTATGGAAAGATTGAGAATAAGATTCAGGAAAGGCGCAGAAAAACACATGATTGGGAGTCGGCGTGCACTGATTTTATAATGCCCAAGGGCGGCGAATACAAACTCACACATTATCAGTATCTGGAGAAGTTAGCGGATGCAAAATATGGTCTCTGTCTTGCTGGCTACGGTAAAAAGTGTCATAGAGAAACTGAATGTATGGCTTTAGGAACAGTGCCCGTGGTCGCAGCAGATGTTGATATGAGCAATTACGCAAATCCGCCGATTGAGGGAATTCATTACATACGAGTCCAGGATCCAGCGGAGGCTGACCAAAAGACAGAGGAAACAACGGACGAGCAATGGCTTTCTATGTCGCTTGCGTGTAGGGACTGGTGGCAGAAAAATTGTAGTGTAGAGGGATCTTGGCTCTTAACGAAGCGCTTAACTGAAGTAATTAAGGTCTAACATATACAGAAGAAATGTCAGCAAGTGGATTTATATTTGAAGAAGTTATGGAGGTTATGCTAAAACTTCTTCAACCGTGTTTTGAGAAAGAGGGATTTACAGTAACAATTCTCGGTGAGCAGCAGATACGTGATAAGTTTAATGAACAATCTCTTAATGGTGTGGATCATTACTTTGAACTGAAAAGTTTTGATCAGCACTACTTATTTTTAATACAGGAAAAGTGGAAGATTGTTACAAATCAACGTGAAGTAAGTCAGTTCTTGGACTGCAGCGCCCGAATAAGAGCACGACAGCCTGAATTTCACGGTAGACTGTTCCGACTCTGGGTCACACGAACACCACCCTCTGAAAACGGTGCAAAAAGTTTAGAGGAGGGAGCTGCTTACGTAATCCAGTCTACGACTTCTATGACAATGTTAGCACAAAATGCAGGTCTCTTTATTTGTGAACTTATTCAGAAACGTGATTTATCTCAAGAAATGTCTATGAAAATGCCTTCATATTTTATGTCAGATAAACCATTGGAAGCTATGACGCGCGATCTTCAAGTCAAAGAACTTCCTCCGCCAACCTTTAAAGCTTCTAAAGTAAAAATTTCAGTGCGTAAAGAGGAAGAATAAATATAAATTAATTATAATATAATGGATGTTGTTATTGCTATCCTTATAAAAGATAAAGAAGCAACATTGCCTACATTTTTTCAATGTTTATTAAATCAGACGTTTCCTAAAGAAAGAACAATACTTTACATACGGACAAATGATAATACAGATAAAAGTGAAGAGCTAATAGACCAATTTTTAACTGACAATGGATCTAAATATAAATCTGTATTCTATGATAATACATCCGTTTCTGAAGAACTCAAGAAATATAAAGGACATGAATGGAATTCGTTCCGATTTAAAATATTGGGAAAGATTCGCGATGATTCGGTAAAATATGCCTTAGAACACAACGCTCATTATTTTGTTATAGACATTGATAATTTTATAGTGCCCTCAACACTTGACGACATGCTTGCTGTTTCATCTCTTGGTGTAATCGCGCCTATGCTCACTACAACTAGTGCATATTCAAACTATCATTCATCTATTGATAAAAATGGATACTTATTATCCGATAAAATGTCGATGCAAATTCTACTTAAACAGATAAAGGGATGTATAGACGTTCCTGTAGTACATTGTACATATTTCATAGCAAATAATATTTTAGATAAAGTATCTTACGATGATAATAGTTATAGATATGAATATGTAGTTTTCAGTGATGTTCTTCGTAAACAAAAAATACCCCAATATATTGATAATCGCAAAGATTATGGTCGTATAAGTTTTGCTGTAACAAAAGAAGAGTTTGAAACTTTCTGGGCTCCTCATAAAAGCTTTTTTACACAGATATAAAGTGTAATTTATTAATTTAACACGATGTCATTTTTTGATGATTTTGTTAAAAATTCATCAATTAATCTTTTGTGATTAGAATGTATTTTAATTATATCAAAATTAGCAAATAGTTTGTTATAATAATAGTCATAATTAGCTAAAACTTCCTTAGCTACTTTTACAATATCTTCATACTCGCATTCTATAAAATAATCTTTTAGTTCATAGTAATCATGATTACCTTTTTCAGTAATAACAATCATTTTATTATAAATGCAACGGTTTATACGAATTTCTTCTAAAACTTTGTAATCTTCACTAAAATGAACATTTAATAATATTTTATGACGAAAAAGTTGGTCATCTCTTTCTGGTCCAAAGTAATTTTGAAACCATACTAATGAATCTAATTGCCTTGCTATATTAGCCCTCTTCGGACAACCGCCTTCACCAGACCCAATCATGATCATGTCTTTTATTTTTGGATAATCGTATACTTCGTCTAGATTTACCAGGTAAGGAATGTGATAATAATTTACTCTTGGAAATAGTCTAATATTATATAAACTATAATCAATAATATTAATATTTGATGGATAAGAATTTAATTTGGATAAATGCAACTCTCTAGTATTTTGCTCAGTATTAATTAAATAAACTTTATTTTTATAGGATTCAAATAAAGATATATCTAATTCTTGTATAATCCATATCATATCATTTTCAAGAATTTCGATATCGTTAATATTTGAAACAATTTGTAGTGGAAGATACTTTCCTATAGAATTTATATATTCTATAAAAATAATTCGATGATTTTCTTTACATAAAACGTAGATCATTTATAATTGGTTCTATTTTTTTTCCAAAAAAAATCCGTAATGAGATTAATTTAGAATTTATAGCCTCTGTCATTTTGCCTTCTAAATATAAAGTCTAAGGTAGATAGGTAAGAAGAATGGGACAGTGTTGTTCTAATCCACTAAATAAAACTGCTCTTGAGGTTATACATAATAAACGTAAATTCTACATAACTATGAAAGACATTCATTTAATAAAAACAATGGATGATTTTCTTTTACATATCAATATAACTAGAAATGAATGGAAGAAGATGGAACTAACAGGAGAAGATTGGGAACCTCTTTTCTCGTATTCTACATTTCGTATAAAAAATTTTGTCATTACGCGTCTCAACGGGACAAGAGAACTCGTTGAGATAAAAGCGTTATACCGTAAAAATTGATGGCACCTAAACACCAATGTTCGCATACATCAACCAAAATGACCACAGAACAAACAGACACTACTAAGTGCCCAATTTGTATCAGTCCATACACATCATCTGTCAGGCAGAAGATAAGTTGCGCCTTTTGTCCATCTGCCGCCTGCCGCTCCTGTACGCAGCAGTTCTTGCTATCCAGTTTGTCAGAGCCGAGTTGTTACACCTGTAAGCGTGAATGGAATCGCGAGTTTTTGGATCTTCACTTTACAATGGCATTTAGAAAGGGACCACTGAAGCTTCATCGGCGAAAGGTTCTTGTTGACCGAGAGAAGTCTCTTCTGCCATCTATGCAGATTTACGTGGAAGCCACTGTAAACAGGGACAAGGCGTGGGCAGAGCTTCATCAGATTACACAGAAGTTTAATGAGGCGCATGTAGAGAAGATTCGTCTAGAGCGTCTATTGACTGTGCTACTCACAGATGATGAATATGAACAAAGAATGATTCCTCTTCGTCCAGTTAATGCTCGTTATTCGGAATATAGTTATCTTACACGCAGGAAGCGTGATATATATGATCAACAAGTCGCCTTCTTGGAGGGACGATCAACTAGCAAGATGGTACCACGTCAGTTTATCATGAAGTGCCCTGGCTCGAGCACGACGACAGCTGAACCGTGCCGCGGCTTCTTAAGCACGCAGTGGAAGTGTGGTACATGCCAGCTCTTCTATTGTCACGACTGTCATGCGCTAATTGGAAATATTAAGGAACTTCCTCACACATGCGAAGCAGGAGCCAAGGCGACCGCCGCCCTAATCCAGAAGGAGACAAAGCCGTGCCCCAAATGCGGTATTCGCATCAGCAAGATTGATGGCTGCGATCAAATGTGGTGCACAAGTTGTCAGACGGCATTTTCGTGGAACACTGGGCAGATCATTACGCACCGGATCCATAATCCACATTTCTATGATTGGCAGAGGCGCAATAATAATGGCGCCGTGCCGCGGGAGGTAGGTGATATTCCATGCGGCGGCATTCCAGAGTATTATGCCATGTCACGCAATCTTACAAAGTATTCACGTGATATGCAGTCAGCACCTCTCGACCAAAGGGCTCATATGCTCCAAGTAAATCATGTTAATCTTATCTATTACATTCATCGGTCACTTACAGATCTGACTGATGTTCGTCTAGGACAGTACCCTTTCATGCGACTCGCGAATGTAAATCGTGATCTTGATGTACAGTATCTCATGGGAAATGTATCACAGGAGAAATGGGCGAAGCATTTGGAGCAAGGGGAGACGAAGTTTGAACGACGCAGGGAAGTCGGCATGGTTCTTCAGACCTTGTCGCACGTGGGAGCAGAGAAGATGACCGAGATTTCGAACCTATTACAGTTGCCAGGCAATAGTAAGAGGATTATTGCGATTCTAGAGGAGCTCGAACATCTTCGTATCTTCAGTAATGAGGCTCTAAAAAAGAGGGGGAAGCAGATGGGAATTGTTGTTCCGCAGATCAAGGAGAATGATTGGCACTGGTCGATGACACGTCGCACAGCAGTTGTGCTGAGAACAGTGGACGACGGATCAACGACAATTTCAGATGACGATAACGAGGTGGAAGTTCTTCCTGAAACAAATGCGCCTATAACCATCATTTAACTTGAACGAATGAACATTTCAAACTGCTACCTTATATATATTTAAAGATTTTTTATGTATATATTATATAGAATGGAGTTACTTGAAAATGAGACTATAATTCTACGGGCAAATCTAATTAAACAAAACTGGATGTGTTTTCGTTGTTGCACTTGTTCATGGTCTGTCGCTCATATAAGTTTCATTTGGGGACCTATCTATGGTCTTTTTGGAGGTATATGTAGAAGAGAAGAGGCAGATTCGTTTGAGCTTATTTTGACTGATCAAAATATTCACTGGAAACAAAAACTATATATATGTGGACTTTGCTGTCAATCTACGACAACTAAAGTGATTCCACTTGATAAAATACAGGATATAGAGCTTGTTTCTGATTGGTGCGGTGATAAATGCGGATATGTAAATAAGGCAGGTGATATCTATCAAGTTCATTTTCAAACAGCTGGACAAGGAAAAGAAAAGGCTGAACTCAGTGTCTTTTGTATTGAAAATCCTCGTGAATTTAAGAAAAGTGTTCTTGATGCAAAAGCAAGAGTAAAGACCGACACAACAATTGCTGGACAAAGCAAGACAATTCAAGTGAGTCAACAACAATCTGATTTACCATCTTATCAAAATCAAGAACGGCTAACACGTGTGTTAGAACTCTTGGAGCGGCAACTTTCCCAGAAAGTACCAGTTTAAACTAGAAAAGACAAACCATTTAGACAATGCGCCTCGCTTTCTGTATTTCTCTGAAAAATCGTTGTAGAAATGAAGTCGATCCAGAAGATTCGCATCAATATATCAAACCTTTTTTAGATAAACTCATAATGTCTCCTTATCCGATGAACAATTTTGAACGTAACGAAGACAAGATAATTCTTACCTTGTTTCCGAAGATGGTTCGATCACTTATAGAGCAGAAGAAAGCGACTGACGATTGGGTCTTAGTTGTCACGGATTTTGGTAGTACAGATGTAAATGTTCAAGAAATGTTAGAGAAAATAATTGGCGACGTAATGCCTTTTCATGTACATACAGAAACAAATTGGAAGTTTTTTGATCGTGGCGGGGGTCTGAAGACAGCGGCAAAAATCGCCGAAGAAAAATTCCAAGCGGACTCTGTCTTTTTCTGTGATGCGGATTTAATCTTTCATGAACGTGATGTCTTTGATGAATGTTACAGGGCGCTTGAAAACGACATGTTCTTTTACCCGGTTTTTTTCGCCTTTGCGGATACCTCGCATCTCAATGGGTTCTGGCGCGACACATCCTTTGGAAACTTTGCAGGAACTCTTAAAAACTACAAGAAGACAGCTGGATGGAAGCACAATATCAGTTGGGGCTGGGAGGATCGAGCTTTGGCAGATTCTATACCTCAAGAAAAAAAGGTCAGGAAACAAGTAAACGGTTTCTGTCATCAGTGGCATCCGATGGTCTGGGAATTCCGTGTGGCAGAGTATCCAGTCAAAGAGTATTTATTTAAGAAGGCGGCTGTATCTACGTTGCCTCAGGAACTAAATTTATGATCTACATGCTAAGGATTGCTGTCGAATTAGCCACGTCCAATGATCCAATCTAAGTTTATCTATATGAAAGATTTTACCATTAAACAACTTTACAGTTCTATCAAGTAATTCACGAGTAACATCTGACCAATTCTTTACAATAAGAACTGGTAAATCATAAAAGAGAGGATCAAGTCCAGAACTTTTTACAATAGGTATACAACCGAGACAGAGGGCTTCCCACGTTCTATGGCAATCATAGCCACCACCCATAGGTGAAAGAACAAACGCAAACATACTTTGACGATTCCATGCAATCGCCCTTGTTGTATACATAGAATCATAATAAACAATATCGCTCGGAACAGAAGCAACAACCTCTTTACGATCACCGCGATCTCCAATGCCCCACGCACTATGATGAAAATTAGAATAACAAAGAGGATAGCGAAGGGCAGGACTTGCCGCCTCTTCAATAGAGGCTTCAAGCTCTTTCTCTTGATCTACAGGTAGACGACCAATACCCCAAGGATGTTGTTCACCTACCTTGGAAATTGTATGATAATCAAGACCAATAGGTAGATGAGTCATTTTTGGATGTGTAATCAAGAGATTTTGACAGAACCAATGTTGAAGTCGCTTATCTGCAATAAACGCACTAAATTCATCCTGTGATAAAATGCCAAAAGGCATAGGATTATCTGAATCGCCGCTTACTAAGACAAAGCGGTCGGTAATAAAAGGAAGAACTTCCATTACAAAAGTCCGAATTGCTGAATTACATACATAGAGAACAGATCCACACTCAGTTTTTTTAAATTCTTCGAGATCAAGCAGTCTATTACTGCTTTCAGGAACCTTATTGTGAATATCCGTTGACTTAAAAAGTCCACGGCTACTGACATACTTACACTCGTTTTCCATGCTAAGATATTTCTTAGCTATATATTTAGACTGGTATAGTTGTAACTACACCTTCGCGTGTAGCAATATCCATTGCTTCTCTGACGAGTTCTAGAGTAGGTTCGATTGATTCACCGTACTTTGCTTTTAGTATAGCTGCAACTTTCATTTTTAACTTATTAAGTTGGAACTCATTTGCCTTAGGATTTTCATTTTTCATAATCATGCCAACCTTTTCCATAAGTGCAGTATAGGTGCCAATCCACGATCCCTCTTCGACGGGAGCCGTCCATTTTTCGCCATCAATTAAATCAAAAAGATTAGTAGTTACTTCGGGATCAATCTTAAAAAAATCCTTATCAGCATTCGGTCGTTCACCGAACTTTCCCATGAGTTTATGAAGAGAAACAAGTTTTGACTCCATATTTACAACTGATTTAGCAAAGACAACCTTGAACGGATAAAGAAGACCCTCGGTATAGAGTTCTGCGGCTCTTACTACAGGTGTCTTTGTAGACATTCCAACTAAAACGTGCTCACTATATAACGGATTAGATAAAACATAAATATAACCGGTTGACATCTACTAAGTTAAATGAATGTATTCATTTATTTTCACGCGCTCTTTTTCTAGAAATAGCTTGCCGCCTCTTTTTCCGTTTTAGACTATTTTGTCTATTTCTCTTTCGTCTACCGCCTCTCTTAATATTTGTATCGATTGCGTTTAGTAAAGAAAAGTAATCGGTCTGATCGGGGTCTTGAAAGAAGCCAGAGCCAAACGGATTATTATCTTGTTTAGCAATCTGAATCCAGTGTGCACCTTCATCTATCATTTTATGACGCATATCATCGATAAGCCAAACTTTGCTGGGATCTACATCATATCCTAAAACACGATTTATAGTCGCAATATCTTTTACATTAGCATTTATTTTATTACGAAGAGGGTCGTTTCTAGCTACAATATGGTCAAAGTCAAATCCGATTTCAGCTTGTATTTCATTAATAGGTTCAGAAGGATCTGAGTTATTTGTCAAAACTATAATTGAACTGACTTTCCCGGCTTTTTTTGATTTGAATGCCTCTTTCAAAATAGATAAGCCTCGCGAATTCAGCGTATATTTTTGATCACTCGACCAGCCAATAAGAGTCTGGTCTAAATCCCAGACTAATACAAGATCATTCTTCTCCATTTTATATATGTGTATATATTAAGTTGATGGAGAGAAAATCTAATAATAGAAGCCGCAGGCTTAGAGGTGGTGATATTGCCGCTACAAATATCGCCGCTGCCGCTCCTGCAAATGCGCTTACCACTGCCCCTGCCACTGCACAACGCATGCGCCGCCGTCGCCTCACTGCGCCTGCTGCTGCGAATCTTACAGCACCTAACGCTGCCACTACGCTTATTACTGCGCCTAATGCTACCGTTGCGAATCTTACAGCAGCTAACGCTGCCAATGCGTCTACGCTTGCCAATGCGTCTACGCTTGCCAATGCGTCTACGCTTGCCCCTGCCAATGCGCCTGCCAATGCGCCTGCCAATGCGCCTGCCAATGCGCCTGCCAATGC
>Ga0136642_1001440_pt1 | contig 10223 bp, 12 predicted proteins | sample LowCatLa1302831Y_FD_115313 | JGI IMG/M metagenome (GOLD analysis project Ga0136642, IMG submission 115313) | Freshwater microbial communities from Lower Cathedral Lake, Yosemite National Park, California, USA - 13028-31Y | ecosystem: Environmental > Aquatic > Freshwater > Lake ...
CGCTTTTCAAACGCCGCCCGCCGTTCTGGTGTATCAACCGGGCCCGCTTCCAAGGCACGCGACCAGAACAAGTCGACCATTGGGATTGCGCGTTCAAGCACCGCTTCAATCGCCACTGCCCCGCCAGTTTTATAAAGATCATCCGGGTCTTGGCCTTCCGGCAACAGCGCAAAGCGCAGCGATTTACCCGGTTGCAACAAAGGCAAGGCCACATCAATGGCGCGAAACGCGGCACGCCGCCCCGCTTTATCGCCATCGAAGCACAAGATCGGCTCCTCGGCCATGCGCCATAGCAAACCAAGCTGCTCCGGCGTCAACGCGGTACCAAGCGGGGCCACCGCATGGCCAAAGCCCGCGCGCGTCATCGCGATCACATCGACATAGCCCTCGACCGCAATCACGGTGCCGCGATCATGCGCCGCCTTGCGCGCCCGGTGGTGGTTATAGAGCACATGGCCCTTTTGAAAGAGCGGTGTATCGGGTGAGTTCAAATATTTTGCTGCTACTTCCGCCGACATTGCCCGTCCGCCAAAGGCAATCACGCGGCCCCTGACATCGTGGATCGGAAACATCACCCGGTCACGGAACCGGTCATAGGGCACGGCAATGTCCTCGCCATGCACCAACAGCCCTGCCTCGATCATGAGTTCAGCAGAAACGCCCTTGCCCGCCAAGTGGTCGCGCAGCGCAAACCGCTCCGCTGTTGCATAGCCTAAGCCGAACTCGGCCCACACCTCACGGCCGAGCCCACGCCCGTCGAGATAACTCCTCGCTTTGCCGCCCTGCGAGCCCTTCAAAATGTCTTGGAAATAGCTGGCCGCCAGCCCCATCACCTCGATCAGCCCCTTGGCCTGCACCTCGCGCTGCTCGGCCTCGGCGGAGACTTTGGGCAACGTGACGCCCGCATCAGCCGCCAACCGCTCCACCGCCTCGCCAAAACCCAGCCCTTCGGTTTCCATCACAAAGGAGAAAATATCGCCATGCTTACCGGACGAGAAATCGTGGTAAAATCCCTTCTGATCATTGACGAAAAACGACGGCGACTTCTCCGCATTAAACGGCGACAACCCCTTAAACTCCCGCCCCGCTTTGGTAAGCTTCACCCGCCGCCCCACCACCGCCGAAACCGGCAGCCGCGCACGTATCTCGTCAAGGATGGAGGGCAGGAATTTCATACCCCCTCCATAGCGCAAAAGGGGGAGAGAACGAAACGGGAAGATGGGGGGTGTGGATAAGAGGGGGGGAAACTTTCACCGTCATTGCGAACGAACGTGAAGCAACCCAGCTGATGGTGCGAGAAAAGAACGCCGTGGAACCATTGCACTTTAAAGCCAAACGCTAGCTGGATTGCTTCGCTCACGCTCGCAAGGACGGGAATAGAAATTACGCTCCATCAACCAACCTGTCCCAAACGCCAGTTTACAAACCGCGCCGCCTCAACACACTCACATCATGCGGGAACCAGCAGTTTACATCATGGCCAATCGACGGAACGGCACGCTCTATACCGGCGTCACCTCCGATATCGGCCAACGGGCTTACGAACACCGCGAAGGGCTAACCCCCGGATTTACCACCCGCTACGGCTGCAAAAGGCTCGTGTGGTATGAATTCTATGACCTCATGACGGATGCGATTGATCGCGAAAAACAAATCAAAGCCGGTTCCCGAAACGCCAAACTCCGCCTCATTGATGAACTCAATCCCACTTGGCAAGACCTCTTCGAAACACTCGCGTAACAACCGTTTCCGTCATTGCGAGCGAACGCGAAGCAACCCAGCTGATGGTGCAAGAAAGAGCTCAATGCCATCCCTGCACCTTAATCACAAACGCTAGCTGGATTGCTTCGCTCACGCTCGCAAGGACGGATGCGAAGATTACTTCGCGTTCGTCACTCGTAAAGGTTCACCAGACCGTTACGTTTGCAGAGCAACCCTATTCCGTCCATGCGAGGTGAGGAGTGGTTTGCGCAGCAAACAAAAAGGTCCAGTGGACCTTTTTGAACGACGAATGCGACGCAACCCAGCTGATGGTGCAAAAAAGAGCTGCATGGAACCATCGCCCTTTAACGCCAACCCCTAGCTGGATTGCATCGCTCACGCTCGCAAGGACGAATGAGGTTGTGTCGCGGCTCTCACGATTACGCCGCTCGACCCTCCACGAAAAAGAATACTACGCTTAGCGCAATAATCCGAAATTTCTCCCTTAATTGCGAACGACCGTGAAGCAATCCAGCTGATGGTTAAGAAAAAAGCACAATGCCACCGCTGCACTTTAATCACAAACGCTAGCTGGATTGCTTCGCTCACGCTCGCGAGGACGAATGTAGGTAACCCCCTTGCCAATTACCCAACGCATCGTAATGTCCCCCCTACGCCAGACGTCCGGCGGTCTTGATTCTGACCTTACGTTAACTTCCCGACATGCCCTTCCGCTACGCCTCCATCTTCAAACAAGCCAAACTCGAAGCAGGCAAAGATATGCAGATGGGATTGGATGTGTGAGAAATGGAGAATGATGGTGAGCAGGTTCGAAAAAACGAAAAAAGCATTATCCAATTTGCATTGGCTTTTGATTCCAAGAATTCAGAGGTCCGCGATTGCTCCGCTAATACTATCTATAGTAATTTTATTTTCTGGTTTTTATTACATAATAAATCTCAGTTTTTCTGAAAAATTAAAAGAAGAATTGGTTATTCCGCAGCTAATTTCAATATTAGGATTTGCATTTCTTGTTATCCAAATGTTTTTTAATTCTGAAAAACTTTGCATTGATCTATTTAAACCAAGATTTGAAAATTATACCAATTGCCTTAATTATTGCAAAATAATTGCAAATATCGAAGCAAATTGTCAGATTTCGGATGCTACTAAATCTGAAATTTTTAAGGTAGCATCGTTAAGCTTCCGCGGAGATGGTCTCGTGTCTGCGTATTTTCTTTTTGAAAAAGATATCCAAAAATTATATCAGAAAATCAATCACGCAGCAGATATAATTGAATACTACAACAGTAATTTATTCGAAGGAAGCGAGTTAATCATCCAAAGGAAAATATACAAAGAGAGTTTGGAAGATGTGAAAAAAATATATGATTCGTTGCCAAATAAATTTAGCAAGTATTTTAGTTTCTGGAATATCTATTGAAGTCTTTTACATGCCCGATTTTATCTACATCCTCACCAACGAAGCGATGCCCGGTTTGATCAAGATCGGAAAAACCTCCAATTCGGTCGCGCAACGGATGCGGGAATTGGATGGTTCAGGCACTCCCTTGCCGTTTCAATGCTATTACGCGGCGCGGGTCGAAAATGCCCAGTTCGTCGAAACCCGGCTTCACAAAGCGTTCGGTGATTTTCGGGTCAGAGCCAATCGCGAATTTTTTCGGCTCGATCCCTTTCGTGCCCAATCCGCGCTTGAACTCGCGGCCCTTGAGGACGTAACGCCGCGCGGCGATGTGGTGGAAACCATCGCCGATGAAGAGGCCATTCTACGCGCCAGTCGCCGCCGTTCGGTCTTCCGGTTTTCGCAAGTGGGTATCGAAGCCGGAGCTGTGCTTGCCTTTTCGCGTGATCAAACTATTACCGCCACCGTGATCAATGACCGCGACATAGAATTTGAAGGGCAAGTCACGAGCCTCTCTGCCTCGGCCCATACCATTGTCCAACGCCTCGGCTACAACTGGTCAGCCGTCGCTGGTCCCGATTACTGGATTTACGACGGCGAGACTCTTTCCGAGCGACGGAGGCGTTTTGAGGAAGAGGGCGAGTAGAGATTTCTATTTCCCGTCCTTGCGAGGTGAGGAGCGAATTGCGAAGTAAACAAAACGATCCTCTGAATCGTTTTGAGTGACGAACGCGAAGCGATCAAAGTACGCTTTACCGCTAACCGCTTGCCGGATTACTTCGCTGGCGCTCGCAAGGACGGAACAACCAAGTTTGCCTTATCGTAGAAAATTACAACCTAAACGATTAATACCTCGCCCATTTATTCTTATCCACCTCAACCCCACGCGCCACTACCTCAAACAGGCCCCTATCCACCTCAAAGCCGGGTGAGGCTACTTCACCTCAACCCCGCTCGGGACTACCTCAAGCACTGGCGCTATTCACCTCAAGCACTGGCGCTATCCAGCCCAATCAGGCCCCACTCAACATGCCCTTCACGGTGCCGCTGGCTTTCGCGAAATCCATCTGGCCGGCGTAGCGTTCTTTCAAATAGGCCATGACTTTGCCCATATCCTTGACGCTTGTGGCAGCCGAGGTCTCGATCGCTCCGGCGATAGCGGCTTGCACGGCGGCATCATCCATCTGCGCGGGCATAAAGCCCATGATGATGGCGATTTCTTCCGATTCTTGCGCAGAAAGATCATCCCGGCCCGCTTGTTGGTAGATCGCGAGGGATTCTTGGCGCTGTTTGACCATTTTTTGCAAAAGCCCCAAAATTTCATCGTCCGTCAGCGGCTCTTTGCCCTGTCCGCGTTGTTCGATATCGCGGTCTTTCAAGGCCGAGGTGATCATGCGGATGGTCGAGACCCGGCGCTTGTCCCCTGCCTTCATCGCCTCTTTCAGCAGTTCCATAAATTGCTCGCGCATAACCGTATTCCTTGTCCACATGAATAATATAAGGCCTTGATCAGTCTATAGAATTTCGTGAGACGCAGCGTTGACGTGGGCCTCAGAAACGCTTTATAAGCCGATTGTATTTTAATGGGTTTAGGGTGAAATCAGCCATGCAGCAAGTCTCTTCCGCGCAACCGCTCCACCCTACCCCCCTCACCAATGCCCTAGGCTGGATCGAGCCAACGCCTACCGCCCTGCTTGTCTTGGCCGACGGTACCGTGCTTTCCGGCCAAGCCATCGGGGCGGACACCACCGCCACCGGCGAAGTGTGCTTCAATACCGCCATGACAGGCTATGAGGAAATCCTGACCGATCCGTCTTATGCGGGGCAGATTATCACGTTCACCTTCCCCCATATCGGCAATGTCGGCACCAATGAAGAAGATATTGAAACAGTTGATCTTTTGCAATCCGACGGCGCCCGCGGCGTGGTGGTGCATACCGATTTGACGAGCCCATCCAACTGGCGCGCAGCGAGCCATTTTGACGCTTGGCTGAAGGCGCGTGGCATTCCCGGCATTGCCGGCGTCGATACGCGGGCTTTGACCGCTCATATCCGCGATCACGGCATGGCAAATGCGGTATTGGCGACCAATGCTGAAGGTTTATTTGATGTGGAAGCGCTGAAAGCCAAAGCCGCCCAACTTCCCTCGATGGACGGCCTTGATCTGGTGCCGAGCGTGGGCGTTAAAAAGGACACCGCCTGGACCGAGGCAAGCTGGTCGCTTGAGGGCGGCTATCGCGCACTGGGCAACGGAAAATACCATGTGATTGCACTGGATTTTGGCGTGAAACGCAATATTTTGCGGCTTTTGACCGACCGCGATTGCCGCGTGACCGTCGTTCCCGCCACGGCTTCCTCTGACGAGATGATGGCTCTGAAACCCGATGGCGTGTTTTTATCGAACGGCCCGGGCGACCCGGCGGCGACGGGGGAATATTCGGTACCCGTCATTAAGGCCCTGATCGAGAACGATATTCCGACCTTCGGTATCTGCTTGGGCCATCAAATGCTGGCCTTGGCGGTAGGTGCTAGGACGATGAAGATGAAACAAGGCCACCACGGTGCCAACCATCCGGTCAAGGATTTCACGACGCAGAAGGTCGAAATCGTATCGATGAACCACGGCTTTGCGGTGGATAGAGAGAGCCTTCCGATACATGCGGTGGAGACTCACATATCGCTTTTCGACGGCTCCAATTGCGGGATAGCACTCACAAACCATCCCGCTTTTTCCGTCCAACACCACCCCGAAGCCTCCCCGGGCCCGCGCGACAGCCATTATCTGTTTGATCGGTTTATCGAGCTGATGGAAAAGCACCGCAAGGCGGCGTGAGATCACCCAATAGGCAACAAAATCAAAAACTGACTTTAAGCATAGGGTCAGAACCAGATCGATAAGACCCGGCTTTGAAGTAGATAGAGCGCGCCTAACCGTACATAGAACCGTAACTCGCATAAGTTTGTTCAACGGCCCCAGTTTTGGCACCTGACTTAAGTGCTGTTTCTGTTGGAGTAATTGGAACAGTCGTATGTGTTGGTGCAAACTCCAACATGACGGCAGAACTCCTTGAACAAGATCGGTTCTATTTCGACGAAAACTCGTTTGCTGAAGTGAAAATATGGAAAGTCCCGCAGCCTGTTCGAGGCAGCACCCATTTCTATAAATATCCGTTGGCCTTTATTGTGCACGGCGAATGTGTACTTCGCTATGACAACGAAGCGGGCAAGGGCGACCATAAACATCTTGGTGATCAGGAGTTTTCGATCCCATTTGTCGATCTTCAAATGCTACGAAGAGATTTTTTCGCCGAAGTGAAACGTTGGAGGACAAAACGATGAAAACGATTACGATCGGTGTAAGCTCGCTTGACGAGTTGGAAATTCGCACGAAAGCTGCGTTTGAAGGCAAATTCCAAGGTTCTCGTCTGTCCTTTATCTAAGTCGAACTGATGTGGAAGATCCTAACCCCAAAGTGCTGGGAGATCATCCGGGCCATGACGGGCGCTGGTCCGCTGTCGATCCGCGAAGTCGCCCGCCGCGTTACCTGCGATGTGAAAGCCGTCCACGGTGATGTCACAGCTCAGATCAAGGCGGGCGTCATCGATAAAACCGATGAAGGCAAAGTCGACTTCCCCTATGACCGCGTGCATGTCGATTTTGAGATCAAAGCGGCGTGAATGACACGCTCAACGCCGCCCAAACGTAAAAAACCGATGAGCCAAAAAGTTAAACACCAGCACCACGCCATAGGTCAAAACCCGCGCCACCATCGGCATGACCCCTAACCCATCGACAAAAAGCCACATCGTAAAACCCGTGAGCAAAAACCCGCCCGCCATCACCACCATAAACCGCACCATCGCCGAGCGATGCGAGCGCTCCGATTTAAAAACATGCTTTCGGGTTAACCCATAAGAAACACCCCCACCCACGGCGTACCCTGCGAGCGCGGCAAAGGTCGGATCAATCCGAAATAGGAACAAAAAAGCCAAAAAAGCCGCATAATCAACCGCCGTTGCAACTGCCCCAACGCCGATAAAGGCGGTTATTTGGCGCGAAAGCGCGATGAGGCGGGCATGGATGATCGGAATGTTTATCAATTCTAGAACCTTTTGTTTTTGTTAGAAGAATAATCGAGCGTACCCGCGTCTTGCCCGGCTTCATGTTAGGCATCCACGACTTTCAGTCCATTATCTTTATCAAGTCGTGGATGGCCGGGACAAACCCGGTCATGACGGATCGTGGCGTGGAGAATGCTTTGGTCAAAACCATCGCGCACCAAACCTTAAGAATGCGGCAAAAATGGCGGGGCTTCCGGCGGGTTCAAAAAATCCGTCTTGTCCTCGACCACCCGCCCACCTGCATAATTCTGAATAGCGGCGACGCGGCTTTCAATCGAAGGATGCGTGGAGAAGATATCCCAACTCCCGTCGGGATCATTCTCAATGCACATATCCATCACACCGGAAGGCACACCCGCAATATCCGCTTTGCCGGAGATTTTCAGTAAAGCGGAGATCAGTGCGTCCGGATTTTTCGTGAGTTCTACGGCGCCCGCATCCGCCAGATATTCCCGCGAGCGGGAAAGCGAAAAGCGGATCACGGTGGAAAGAAGCCACGCAATCGCAAGAATAGCAAAAGCGATGACAAAAGCCATAAAAGCCCCCTTGCCCTTACGATTATCCCCGCCCCAGCTGGAAAAGCGCATGGAACGAAAAGCTATCTCACCAAAAAAAGAGATGACCCCCGCAATTAGCACGGCGATCACCATCAGCTTCACATCTTCATTGCGAATATGGGTAAGCTCATGCGCAAGCACGGCCTCAAGCTCGGCATCATCCAAAGCCTCGAGCAAACCGGTGCTGACACTGATGGTATATTGCTTCTCGCTGATGCCGCTTGCAAAGGCATTGAGTGCGGCGCTTTCAATGATGGCAAGGCGTGGCACCGCCATCCCGCGCGAAATGCAGAGATTTTCAAGGAGGTTATAGAGCCGGGGGTATTCCTCCCGCGTCACCCCCGTCGCGCCGGTGGACCAACGCAGGATCGTGGTGTTGACCGCAAGACCAATCCCTGCCCACAACCCCGCAATGATAAAGGCTATAGGCAGCGCAATGATGAGATGCGACAGAGAACGCTGAAAAATCTCGCTGAGAGAAACCCCGCCCCCTTGCGCCTCGACCAATAAAGTCAACGCAAACCCAACAAGGCCCACCAGCACAAACAGTCCCACCATCAGAAGGTTGGAGCGGATACGGTTATTGCGGATATGCGTGTAAAGGCCGAAGGCTTCACCCATGTTTATGCCTTGTTGTTAGGGCTTTAGGATGGTTTTGAACATTATCTGGCACCGCGATGGCCGAGTTCATCACGGCCATCCACGACTTTTTTTTGAGGCCAATGCCTGATTGAAGTCGTGGATGCCCGACAAAAGGTCGGGCATGACGAATCCCTCAGAACTTCACTTCCGGCGGCTTATCAAGCGTGACACGTGCCCCCTCCCCCACATCGAAGAACGGGCGGGGGACGAAGCCGAAATTCTTGGCAAAAAACACCGCTGGAATGGATTGCACGGAAGCATTGAACTCGCTCACCGCACTGTTGAAGAAGCGGCGAGCTGCGGCCAGCTTATCCTCAACGCTGGCAAGCTTCGCCTGCAAATCCAGAAAGTTGGCATTGGCTTTAAGATTCGGATACGCCTCCGAGAGTGCAAGCAGCCGCCCTAATGCGCCGCCCAAAGCATGTTCAGCTGCGCCTTGTGCCGCCGGACCTGATGCCGTGAGCGCGGTGTTACGCGCTTTGACCACAGCATCAAAGGTTTCCTTCTCGTGGGCGGCATAACCCTTAACGGTTTCGATGAGGTTGGGGATGAGATCATGCCGTTGTTTTAGCTGAACATCAATATCCGCAAAGGCTTGGTTGGCACGTTGGTTCATTGCCACAAGGCCATTATACGTCATAAAGAGCCAGATAAGCAGCAGGACGACCCCGCCCAAGATTGACCATTCCATCATAGCCTCCCCCATGGGTGAACAGATAACGCGGCTTTACCATAAATCAGCTCGTTTGCAGCAAGGAATGTAGGTTAAAAACCACGCGTGTATCTCACCTCACCTTCGCCTCACCGCTCTCTCTTCGTCCGGGCACCTCTGCCCACAAGCGTGTTCAGACCGGACACAAAGGTAACGGGTGTGGGACAGGTGAGGAAGTTTGCACAACTAAGCTTGGGCAACCTGCATCTTTCCACTTCCCCCCGCGCGGTGCGCGGTCTATAGGCAAGCCTTAGCCATTCAATCTGCGGTGAACCACGTCGGCATAATCTCGCTGCGGCGGGGTTTGGCGCGCTCCTGCGAGGTTCTATGCCAAAGCGCACCGATATTTCCTCGATTCTGATCATCGGCGCAGGCCCGATTGTTATCGGACAAGCCTGCGAGTTCGATTATTCCGGCACCCAAGCCGTGAAAGCGTTGAAGGAGGAAGGCTACCGCGTCATCCTCGTCAATTCGAACCCGGCCACGATCATGACCGATCCCGACATGGCGCACCGCACCTATGTCGAGCCGATCACGCCGGAAATCGTCGCCAAGATCATCGAAAAAGAACGCCCTGACGCGTTGCTCCCCACCATGGGCGGTCAGACGGCGCTGAATTGCGCGCTTTCGCTCAAGAAGATGGGCATCTTAGAAAAATACAATGTCGAGATGATCGGCGCGACGGCTGAAGCCATCGACAAAGCCGAAGACCGCGAATTGTTCCGGAATGCGATGACCAAAATCGGGCTCGATACCCCACGCTCGCACCACATTAAGACATTACCACAGGCGCTCGAAGCCTTGGCCGATATTGGCCTGCCCGCGATTATCCGCCCTTCTTTCACCATGGGCGGCACCGGCGGCGGCATTGCCTATAACAAGGCGGAATTCATCGAAATCATCGAGCGCGGCATTGACGCTTCGCCAACCAATGAAGTGTTGGTTGAGGAAAGCGTGCTGGGCTGGAAAGAATACGAGATGGAAGTGGTTCGCGATAAAGCGGACAATTGCATCATCATCTGCTCGATTGAAAACATCGACCCGATGGGCGTGCACACGGGTGATTC
>Ga0136642_1001441_pt1 | contig 10214 bp, 9 predicted proteins | sample LowCatLa1302831Y_FD_115313 | JGI IMG/M metagenome (GOLD analysis project Ga0136642, IMG submission 115313) | Freshwater microbial communities from Lower Cathedral Lake, Yosemite National Park, California, USA - 13028-31Y | ecosystem: Environmental > Aquatic > Freshwater > Lake ...
CCGTTATTCTTGATAGCTAGAATGTCGGTTGAACTACTTGTCCAAGCCCTAGTTCCATCTGCTGAAACAGCGGAAGTATTACCTACCAGGCTATCAGCGATGATTCCGCCTGTTACAACAACACCACTGTTGGCCCCACTGGCAAAAGTAAAGGCAATTTGACCAGTTGACAGCATTGTTCCTGTAGCAGTTGCGCCAAGTGTAACTGATGAAGCAGAGCTAGACAACAATCCAAAAGATGCTGCGGCCGTGACGGCGCCATCAATATAGGCGTTGGCTACTACTGCCTTACCATTCTGAGAAGCAGTTGAGATTATGTATGCATTTTCAGCCGTAGGTGCAGTTGTTCCGGCGCCGGCGTGAGCAGCAACGGCTGACATCACACCAAAGCCAACTGCAGATACTGCAACAAGCGCTATGCGCTTGCGAAGTGTCTTTGTAGACATGTGTTTCCTTTCGATAAGTCAGCTAAGGAATTTCCTTAACCGGCTCAGAAATCTTTCGATTTCCTAATTCTGTTTTCTCTATGTAAAGCACGTGCAATCACATAGAAAGAACAGAAACTTATATATTCCCCTGAATCATCTGCAGAGTCTGTAGTTCAACTGCAGCGCTTTCTAGTTGAGCATTGGCAAAATTAAGATCATTAATCATGTCCTGTGTGGTAACCGAACGGGCAACAATATTAGCTACCAGGGTAGGCGCTTGATCGCTAGGCTGAGCTGGTGAAACTGGCGCCGACGGCGCGACTTCAACACCGCTGATTGAAGGTTGAAGGTTGACTGAACTCTTCACGGAACTACTTCCGCTCATAGAGTGAAATCCAAAGAGTGTGGCAATAACGAGCACGAGTGACATAGCTGCTTTACCCGACTTGTGGGCAAGATCTGCTGCCTTCTTGTAGGAAGTTGAGAGAAGATCCAATGCGGTGAGGCCGCGCTTTTCGTCAACAACAAGAGTAGAAAGAACCTTACGCAGTGAGGCGCGAGCGCGAGAAACAGTATGACGCACAGCAGATTCTTTAATTCCAAGGGTAGAGGCGATCTCTTGGGTAGAGCGTCCCTCCATCTCCCACATGACAAGCGCGGTGCGCTCAGCAGGAGAGAGAAGCGCTAAAGCCTGGCGAACAATGGCTGCATCTTCAGCTGCGCTGATGGCCGCTGAGTGATCTCCATCTGCCTGCCATGACGCCTCGACTTCAGAGGTGGCATCATCGAGGAGAATAAGATTCGGGCGGCGATTTTCAGCGCGGAAGAGATCAATGCAGAGATTTTCAATAGTGCGATGCAGATAAGAAAGTGCATGCTCCTCTGAGGCAAGCTCAGGGGCCGCCAACATAAATTTAAGCAAAGCTTCTTGAGTGACCTCCTCAGCCTTCGATGAATCCCTCACGATACGCATGGCATGAGCAAGAAGCTCGCTGCGGTGGGAGGTATAGAAGACGCCAAAGTCAGCGATAGTCCAGAGCATCGGACCTTCCAGCTGAACTTTGTGAGTCATGATCATCTCTTCTTTCAAATCGATTTGTCGTGCAGAGCCGGCCGTCACCGCCTCTATCCACTACTACGGTATGACCTGGGATTTGTCGCGTTGAACAGACAAATCAGACATTTAGTACATCTACCCGAAAATCCAGCGGCGTCAGAACTGACATAGAAGAATAGTATATAAGGTATCGATGAGAAAAACCTCCATCTGCCTGCTCTTGTTATGAGATTTCTCTAGCCAGGCGATCTCACCACCTCAAGGCTGAGCCAAGCGCTGGTTCCTGATGCTGGCTCCTACCCTGGCTCCTGTTAACCTCAGGCTTATGGCAAAGCGCACGAGCACTGGCAGGCACAGCTCAGGGGCGTCATCTGACCACTTAGCCGTGAAGTGGCTGCTCTGGGGTGGGGCGCTGACCACTTTATTTTTTTGGGCGAGTTTAAACGACCCCTTTAATGCACCAAAGAGTTGGATTCTCTCGATTGCAGCATTCTGGCTCCTAGGCTGGCTCCTCTTTAAGATCAAAGATTCATTCGCTCTTGCGCCCATGCGATGGGCAATGTTGATTTCAGGGGTATTCCTACTTGCCTTATCAATGGCTTTGGTTGCCTCAGATAATTCCTACATCGCTTTTTTTGGTGATTACCAGAGAAGAACGGGATATCTTTCATATCTCTCGCTCATCATTTTGTTTCTCGCCTCAGCCCATCTCTTAGGCTTCACCACCTTAGAAATCCTTGAGCGAGTCTCACTGATTGTGGGATTTTCCTTAGGTGCCTATGGGTGCTTACAACATTTCAAGCATGATTTTATCCATTGGAATAACTCTTTGAATCCGGTCATCGGCACTTTAGGTAATCCTGATTTTGCAGGGGCTGCCATGGCAATATTTCTCATTCTTAATTTTGGCATTGTGATACAAAAAGAACAGCATAGAGTTTTACGACTTTTTTCGGCATTTAATTCGCTGTTATTGATTGTTGTCATTATCTTTTCACATGTCACACAAGCGCTCATTGCGGCCGCCGTGGGAATTGTCTTTGTGCTGATTGTCTGGCTCTATCAACGGCGTAAAAATGGGGCATATGGGCTTGCGGGAATATCGATTGTTATTGGCCTCCTAGGAATTGCTGGAACGCTGGATAAGGGCCCGCTTGCAAAATATCTCTACAAACTATCTGTCACCTATCGCGGGGATTATTGGCGAGCAGGTTGGCGCATGTTTATTCACCGCCCATTCCTTGGTGTTGGCCTCGATCGTTATGGTTATTTTTTCCGCCAGTATCGGGATGCCACTCAATCTCTTCGCCGCGGTCCAGATATAACCTCTAACGCTGCTCATAATGTACCGCTTCAACTTGCCGCAACAGGTGGGGTCTTTGTTCTCATCGCTTTCCTTCTCTTGACAGGATTTATTGCATGGAGGGGGAGCGTTGCTTTGCGCCGCACAACAGGTCATCGCCAAATTCTTACCGCTGTGATCTTTGCTGCCTGGATTGCCTATGAACTTCAATCACTCATCTCGATTGATAATCTCGCGATTGCAGTTTGGGGTTACATTTTGGGTGGCGCTTTGGTGGGAATGTCATTGCCGACAGAGGTAGCGCAACGTAAGGCCGCGGATAGGTCGTCACTGCAGCTACTTATTTCTGCTGCCTTATCACTCTGTCTTTTTATTCTTTCGGTTCTACTCCTTAAAGGTGAATCTGCAATGCAGACAGCTAATAGGACGAGCGCACCTAGTTCAAAGGCAGATTTTCCGGCATATGAAGCGCTCTTACGGAAACCTCTCGGGTTTGGATTCAAGGAGCCCCAATTTCAGCTCAATGTAGCTTTCGCAGAGGCTCGTCTAGGAGATTTCACAGCTGCTACGAAGATTCTTCAAGAAGTAATTCGCAATGACCCTCGTAACAGTAGCGCGACCGAGACGCTAGCGAGGATTTATGAGTATCAAAGTAATTGGGCACCTGCAATAGAGCTTCGGCAGAAGATGGTTGCTTTGGATTCATTTAATCAACAGAATCTTCTCCAAATTGGTGAGGACGAAAAATCTTCAGGGAATGGTGAATCTGCAAAAGCTGTCATTCCACTCATTGATGCATTTGCTCGTAATAGTGCAGAGGCAAAAAAAGCTCACACTGACTTAGGAAAATAAGTGAAAGTCTCTGTTGTAGGTCAAGGTTATGTTGGTTTGCCCTTGGCAATCGCCTGCGCCAGAGCGGGCCATAAAGTTTTTGGGATCGACTCCAATCAGTCCTATGTAGAAAGGATTTCGAGTGGCTCATCTCCCATAGGGGACATCAGCGATCAACAAATAATCGGAGCTCTAAGGTCGGGCGAATACTCTGCAGAAAGTAACTTTGAAGCTATTGCGCAATCAGATGTCGTGGTGATCTGCGTCCCGACCCCACTTAATGATGAACGAAAACCAGATATATCATTCCTAGTCAGTGCACTCAATTCAATTGCAGAAAACATGCAACCCGGCACACTCATTATTAATGAGTCGACAGTCTCCCCTGGAACCACACGGGGCCTGATCAAAGAGACTCTAGATAAAGCTGGGGTTCCCTATGAGCTCGCCTACTCACCTGAGCGCATCGATCCTGCAAACAAGCAATGGACTGTTACCAATACCCCCAAGCTCGTTGCTGGTCTGACCCCTGCCGCTACCGAGCGGGCTGTGGCTTTCTATAAGACATTTGTTGAGTCAGTGACAGTTGGCTCATCCCCAGAAGTCATCGAGACTGCCAAGCTTCTCGAGAACAGCTTTCGCCTCGTCAATATCTCTTTCGTAAACGAAATTGCCCAATTTTGCGCAGCCATTGGCATTGATGTTCGGGAAGTCGTTGATGCGGCCGCAACAAAGCCTTATGGGTTTATGCCTTTCTATCCAGGAGCAGGAGTAGGAGGCCACTGCATTCCTGTTGATCCTTCTTATTTGGTTGCAAAGGCTCAAGAGATGGGAGTGCCCACTCGTTTTATTGATCTTGCTAATGATCTCAATCAATCACTGCCTTCCTATTTCACAGGAGTTGCCTCTGGAATTCTTGGAGGGCTTACAGGTAAAAAAATTCTTGTCGTAGGTATTGCCTATAAACCAGAAGTTGCTGATGTTCGTGAAACACCCGCAGAAGGTCTCATCCATCAGCTTCGATCGAAAGGTGCGGAAGTTTCTTGGCACGATGAACTTGTCCAAGAATGGAATAACGAAAAATCTGTTGAGCTAACTCCAGATTTTGACCTTGCAATTCTGGTGAATCCGCATAGCAACACAAATTTGTCCGCTCTGGGATCTGCACAAATATTGAATACTCACGGTGGCTACTAATGAAGTATTTAGTTACTGGCGGTGCTGGTTTTATTGGTTCACACCTCTGTGATGCACTGATAAAGCGTGGGGATTCAATTGTTGTTCTCGATAACTTTTCAACGGGCAATAAGAAGAATATTGAGCATTTATTAGGTAATCCTTCACTTGAGCTCATTGAAGGTTCAATTCTCGATGTCGATGTTGTTGATAAAGCTGTCGCGTTGGTAGACCACGTCTTGCACCTTGCAGCTGCAGTCGGTGTCTTTACGATTGTTGACAAGCCCCTTCAGTCACTGACAACTAACTTGCGTGGGACAGAAAATATTTTAGAAGCAGCCCATAAACATCAGAAAGAAGTTTTAATCGCATCATCATCAGAGATCTACGGCAAGAACGCTGGCGGTGCGCTTAATGAAGAATCCGATCGCATTGTCGGCTCGCCACTCAAGAGCCGCTGGTCATACTCAGAAGCAAAAGCAATTGATGAGTCAATGGCATATTTTTACTACCAAGAGAAGAAGCTTGGCGTAAGAATTGTCCGCTTCTTTAATACTGTAGGACCTCGCCAGGTTGGACATTACGGAATGGTCGTCCCTCGCTTTGTCACCGCAGCTATTAAAAACGAACCTCTTACTGTGTATGGAACGGGTTCACAATCTCGTTGTTTCTGCCACGTTTATGATGCGGTGGCAGGACTTCTTGCGGTCATTGATTCAAACGTAACTCTGGGTGAAGTCTTTAATATTGGTAATGATGAAGAGATCACCATTGAAGATCTTGCACATGAGATTATTGAATTAACTGGTTCATCTAGCGTTATCGAAAAAGTCCTCTATGAGAAGGCATATTCTCCTGGATTTGAAGATATGCAGCGAAGAATCCCAGATATCAGCAAAATTAAGCGCATTGTTGGGTGGACTCCCAAACTTTCTCTCGATTCCATTATCTCCGATATCGCAAATCACCTAAAATAAACCTATGCAGGTATATGACTCCTCGGTTAAGCAGACCCCAGTCATCTCACAACTCAAGGCAATCTACGAGAGCCGGGGGCTTCTTCGCCTATTAGTAGCTCGCGATCTCACTGTTCGCTACAAGCGCTCAGTAATCGGAATTTGGTGGTCACTTCTTAATCCCCTTTTTACAACAGCAGTCATGTTTTATGTCTTTAACACTGTTTTTAAGGCGCGCCTTCCAAGCGGCCAGGCATTTCTCCCTTACTTACTCTCGGGCGTGCTGCTTATGACGCTGTTCAATCAAGGACTAACTATGGGAGCTGATTCGGTTGCAACAGGTGCTGGAGTTTTAACAAAAGTTTATGTCCGCCCGGAAATATTTGCTCTTTCATCAACTATTTCAAGTGCGATTAATTTCTTCATTGGTCTTATCCCCCTAACTGCCGTACTTCTCATAAGTGGACAAACCCCTACGTGGAAATTTCCATTGGTTATCATTGTCGTTGGGTGCATGACTCTATTTGGAACAGGGTTTGCACTTTTATTGTCAATCGCTTATATCAACTTTGATGACTCAAGATCTCTCATCATAATTTTTCTCATGGCACTGCAATATATGACTCCTGTCTTCTATCCAATATCTGTTCTAGGTCCACACACTAAAAGAGTAATTCTGCTCAATCCTCTTACTTCTTATCTCCAAGTATTTCGAGATGTCTTTGGAGGTAACGCAGTTGCTACTTTCCACCAGTGGCTCATGATGGGCGGTTCTGCAATCGCATTATTTCTCATTGGCTTTATTGTCTTTATGCGCCAGTGGCCAAAGGTGGTGGCCAAGCTATGAGTACCGAGAAGATTGTTGAAGTAACAGATGTAAAAATGGCTTATCGCCGTACACGGCACCGGGTTTCCTCACTGAAGCAAACAGCTATTGAAACAATCAAACGCCGAATGGAATACGAGCAATTCTTCGCTCTTAACGGTGTTTCTTTTGATATCGCACGAGGTGAAACAGTTTCTATCATTGGGCGCAATGGCGCTGGCAAATCAACTCTGCTCAAAGTTGTTGCTCGTGTTCTGCCACCAACATCTGGGCGCGTTATTGTCCGCGGGCAGGTTTCTCCGATGATTGAACTTGGTGCAGGTTTTAACCCGGAGTTAACTGGTGCTGAAAATATTATGCTCTACGGTGCTTTGCTAGGACGCTCTGTACAGCAGATGAAATCTCGCATTGAGGCAATTGCAGAATGGGCAGGTCTTACAGCCCATCTAGATCTTCCAATCCGTGCATACTCATCAGGAATGGTGGCCCGTTTAGCTTTTGCAACGGCAACTGATGAAACTCCAGATCTCCTACTCATCGATGAAATTCTCTCGGTTGGAGATGAAGATTTTCGTGAAAAATCAGCAGCGCGAACTCTTGAAATGATGAATGGCGGCTGCGCAGTACTCCTTGTGTCTCACGACTTAGATGCCGTGAAGAGCATGTCTACTCGCGCGATTTATCTTGAAAATGGCGTACCAAAAGTCTTTGGATCTCCCGATGAAGTAGTGCAGGCATATCTAGCCGATGTCCACCACTAAAGTCCTTCACGTCATTGCCCGAATGAATGTGGGCGGAACTGCCCGTTATGTTAGCGAACTCGTAGAAGCGATCCCAAACAGCAAACTTGCTACGGGTTTTGTTCAGGGGTCAGAAGTTGAAGATCCATCGGTATCACAACTTCCTGTAGTACGTATTAAGCATTTAGGGCGGAAGATTTCTCTCGTAAATGATTACAAAGCATGGCGTGAATTAGGTAAGGTCATTCGCGAGTGTAAGCCTGAGATTATCCACACCCATACTTTTAAAGCTGGTCTGATTGGGCGCTTAATAAGAGGTGAGCATAAACACATCCATACTTTTCATGGCCATCTTTTTGAAGATAATTCTTTCTCTGGGCTTGAGAAGAAAATAATTACTCTAGTTGAAAAATGGTTAGCGCCTCGCGCTAATGTGCTGGTTTCTGTCGGACTCAATGTTGGCAAAGAGCTACGCGAGGCGGGAATCGGTGTTGGGCAAAAGTGGGTTTCAATTGCTCCAGGCGTAGAAGCGCTTACTTTGCTAGAAAAGTCAGAAGCACGAAAATCAATCGGTGTAAATGAATCTCAAATGCTAATCGGGTGGATGGCTCGGATGACTTCTGTCAAAAACCCAAACTTACTTTTGCAAGTAGCCTCACGCTTACCAGATGTTCAATTTGTTATGGCTGGTGGTGGTGATCTCTTGGAAACCATCAAGTCGAATGCTCCAGAAAATGTAAAAGTAATTGGTTGGGCAGATGCCGCAACTTTTTGGTCAGCGGTAGACATCGCTATTTCCACATCAGATAACGAAGGTATGCCACTCGCTCTTATAGAGGCGCAACTAGCGGGACTTCCTGTTATCGCAACCAATGTTGGTTCAAATAGTGAAGTCATTCAAGATGAGGTAACTGGTCTTATAGCAAGCAGGAGCGTTGATGCGCTTGTGGGTGCTGTTAATCGATTCACATCATTACCCTCTTTAATACGAACCCAAGGCGATAAGGGAAGAGAACGGGCAAGCAAGGAATTTAGCCTTGAAAAGATGATTCGGTCTCATGCGGATCTCTACCGAGAGGTCAGCATTTAGCTACTCACTCCTTATGAGTAGCTGCCTGCTCATCTGGAACGAGTAGATATTTTTACCTCATTCATTACTTTTTCACAGGCTAATAGCTTTGGATACACAAATAACTTAAATCTAACTCCTGATGTCTCCAGAGTTTGGAAATTAGGGACCGGCCTTTCTCTTGACGTTACAATCTTCGGTTCGAGTCTAAATCGCGTTGATAGAATAATTTTGATGGCAATAAGGTACCTCTATGTGGGAATTATTCAGTTAACATTTTCATTAACGGTCTTAAGCCTTTTTTTCCGAAAGTATCGGAAAACGCGGTCTTCGATGCAGAATAAAGTTTCGATATTTCTAATTTTTACATTATTAGTATTTAGTTGTCTCTATGGTGTCATAAGCAACAGCTGGGGTTTCATAGCTAGTCCATGGCTTTACGGCATGATTGCACAAATTCTTTTTGTTACATTCATAATACTAGAGTCGTATTGGTTGCTAAGAACTATCTTGTCGAAATCATTTGCAAATACGTCATCTAAGGGAGAACGAATTTCACTCAACCTCTGATTTAATCTGCGGGTGGCAAGCGGATCATTAGCCACGTTGAAAAATGAGCATAATGTTATCATCGCTAGATGTCCGCAAATTCGTCATGTCACAGACAGTCATCTTGCCCGGTAAGTATTGTTGGAACAAATTCCAAAGTGGCAACATTGAAGCATGGACATCTTCTATTACATAATAACCTTCTGGACTAATCAAAGGAAATAAATGAATTAATGTTCTTAAATTCGCATGGATATCGTGAAAACCGTCATCTATTATGAGATCGAACTGCTGTAATTTTTCAAGCTTGGACTTGAAACTCTCCAAGGATTCACTCGAAGTTTGGTCTAGAACAAAACTGCGTTCTTGAACGGCTTCTACAGAATCTGGGTCGATGTCACACCCGACGATCTGTGCGTTGGGATATGCCTCGCGGAAGGCGCGAAGACTACCCCCGGGTGGGAGGCCCGCGTATGGATAACTATTCAGTGAGCCCAAACCAATTTCTAGAATTCGAGGTTTTTCGAGGTTTGCGAGTAGTGATTCATAGATCTCACCGTAACTGTGACGATCTTCCTTATCACTCCCATTAAGCGTGAACTTTCCCCGAAGAGGGTGGCTTTCGACAGCCTCTCCTACGAAATCTTTAATCCGACCCAGATTCAACAACACAAATGCTTCCTGAAGGTAGGGGTGTAAACGGTTTTGCCTACTGTACAGCTGGGCAATCTCAGTGCGGGCATTTTTTAAAGCTTCTCCGCGAAGACGACCTAACAAATTTCTAGGATTAATGAAACGGCTCAAAGGATTTGCCTTAGAGCGCAGTTAGATAAATACATGAACTGATTATACCAAATTAACTGGCTTTCTTGAAAAACAACTTCAAAATGACCAATCATTTAAGATACCCTTACCCATATCTTGGATCTCTCAAAAAAGGAAATGCATGCCTAAAGCACTGAGACACCTCCTCCATTACTTTCAAATTGCACGCAAAGTACACGAGGTTCACGGCACCTATTTCCTTATTATTTTGATTTGTAGAAAACTAGGAATAATTGCAGAAAATCAGCCCGCAATTGAAGAAGCTATTCCCTTCTCAGCGCTGGACTTCGATGAAAGCAAAAAGAGCTCTGGTCGTTCGAAAGGAGACGTAGACGATTACACGGTAATTATACCGATTTACAACGGATACGATCACTTAATTAAACTATTGCGTGGTCTCGAAACCTTTAAATCGAAGATAATCTTTGTAAATGATGGCTCTTCGGATGGGCGA
>Ga0136642_1001442_pt1 | contig 10211 bp, 10 predicted proteins | sample LowCatLa1302831Y_FD_115313 | JGI IMG/M metagenome (GOLD analysis project Ga0136642, IMG submission 115313) | Freshwater microbial communities from Lower Cathedral Lake, Yosemite National Park, California, USA - 13028-31Y | ecosystem: Environmental > Aquatic > Freshwater > Lake ...
CTCCTTTATCAAGTATAAACTCAAATGGCCGATGCACACAAAGCCGCCCCCGCCCCGCCCCCGATGGGAATTGATATTGCCGACCTGGTCAAGCGCCTCGTCAAGTACGCCCTGGAGGGCCTCGCCGTCGCCGTCGCGTGCTACCTGCTCCCGGGCAAGAAGCTCCGCGTGGATGAGATCGGCACCATTGCCCTGACGGCCCTCGCCGTGTTCGCCATCCTCGATATCTATGCCCCCTCCGTCGGCTCGTCTGCCCGCACGGGTGCTGGCTTCGGTATCGGCGCGAACCTGGTCGGCTTCCCCCGGTTTTAAGCCAGCCATAGTTAATATATAATGTTCAGGTGCCACGGTTTTTGGTACACTGTAAAGCCAGTTCATGGAGAACCTCCAGCCCTTACGCATCACATAATGTGGAGCCGTGCGCAAGGTGTGGATGCCCATAAGGCATACCGAGAATGGTATGCTAAGGAGCGCAAAATAACGTCTGCTCTATATCCAATAGTAGCAAGGAAAGATGAATGAGTACTTTACAACTGGTCTCCAGGCCGGCGGGATAACCCTGGCATTTATCATTATATTTGTGGGGTTCTATTGGGCGTTCCGTGGCTTCCCCCCTGCGAGTCGTGTCGTGATATCAGAACCTCCGACCGAGAACGACTTGCGCGCCGACCAGGCAACATTCATGTTCTTCTTTGTAAAATGGTGTCCCTACTCACAGGATGCCATGCCCAAGGTGGAGAGTCTCCGGCAGATCGTGTCCGAGTACACCTACGGTGGCAAGCAGGTCGTTGTCAAGATGATTAACTGCGACGTTGACAAGCGCGAATGCCAGGCGTACAAGGTGGATTCATATCCAGACTTCAAACTTCTCACAGCCAAGAAAGTGTACGAATACGTTGGACCCGATTCAGTCGGTGTCATGCGCGAGTTCCTGGTGTCCGCGCTTGGCCCGGAAATCAAGAAACATGCCTCGTCCTAGATCCAGCAAATTCTGCAGGGCATTCCGATTATCCCAGAAACTGAACATCTGCGTGTTGTCTTCCACCAACAGGCACGTGTTTTCTGGATATGTTGCCTTGATATTGTGCGTCTCCATGAGTGAACGGCAGAAGGGGAGCAGTGACGCATAATTTTCGGGCGTAACCGAGGGCGTGTGGGTCGTCAACAGCAGGAGTGCATTACTGCGTTCCGCCTTTGGAATCACCGACATGATGTTCTGGCACAGGACAGCTCCGTCCACAAACATCGATCCTCGAATGATGTGCGGGGTAAAAATGAAGGGTAGTGACATGGATGCACGCAGAGCATCCCATAGGCGCACACTGGGTCCGAACCGAACAATTTTTAGGTTGGTAATATCTGACGCCACAATGTGCAGGGGGATCAGTGCGTAACCTACCCGTAATGTTGCGAGATCTTGTCCCCGCGTCTTGAATATACTATCGATCTGTTTATAGATGAGCGCGCCGTCATCGAGTCCACGCGTGTGGGCAAATGTCAGGAACGACTGGAGACGCGGAGGATGGATGCTGTCCTGGATATTCACAAAACAGTCAGTAAACTTATTCAGCTCTTCGATTGTGAAACCGAACGCAATCAAAGCCGAAATAATGGCGCCGACAGAAATACCATAGACACCTTTGTGAAACACCTTGTATAGCTGTGGCTCTCCCAATTCGTCGGAGAGTGCACGGAGCGCACCCAGCTGAAGTGCTCCCCGCATGCCTCCTCCGTTCAAACCTAAAATAGAGTATGTGTCCATTCTTATGTGATCTTTTCTGCGTGTATGAAAATGATTCGTGCCAGGGATCTCTGGAAGCAGGAGGAACAACGTAAAACAATCAATATGCAAGCCATGAAACCAGTAATGGCAAGCTTATCGGGACAAATCAAGACACACGCCACCACAAACCCCGGAGCGCCATACTTTGCATTTGAGGTTCCATCTTTTGTATTTGGATACCCTCTATTTGATCACCGCGAGGCAATCACATATGTCAAGGAAAGTATGGAAGAGCAGGGCTTTCAGGTCTGGACAGTGGGGGGCGGTATCCTCTTCATTTCATGGATGCCAACCAGTGCTCCGGCGCGTACACGGGCGCCACCAAAAGCCGGACCCGACTATCGTCCATTTGTGTACAATGAGTCTGCAATGGAGTTTCTTCGTCAAAAGATGAATAGTTAAAAACGGACTTTTACACACGGCCGTCATGTCAGTAGCAGAAGCGAGAATGTGTGTCCATGATCCGCGAGGTATTATTACAGAGGAGGGACAGTACGTCTGCACTTCCTGTGGAACTATTATGGATCAGGCAATTGATGAGGGGGCGGAGTGGAGGTACTATGGCTCCGAGGATCGCAATGAAGACCCGTCGCGTGTAGGCCTCACTATCAGCCAGCTTCTGCCCGATTCCTCGTACGGTTCCATGGCCATGAATCGCAAGGTGGCATCTGCGCAATTCAGGAGCATCCAACGACTCTCGGCGTGGTCGCTCGCATCGCACTCGGAACGATCGTGGCTGTCTATGTTTGAAATTGTGAACCAGTATGCGTACCGCAATGGGTTCACCAAAGCCATTCTTCAGGAAGCCTGCTCCCTCCTCAAGAGCCAAGAAGACGCCCTGAAACTGCGCGGAGAAACCCGTCGTGCCCTGTTGGGTGCGGTCTTCTTTGTCGCCTGTCGGCGCTTCGATGTCTCGCGGACGCACGAAGAAATTGCCACAATTGTGAATGTGTCCACACGTTCACTGTCCAAGGCCATTCAGCGATTCGGCATGATTGCAGATGATAATCCATTACTCAAGACTCAACTATCACTTGCCGAACGCATGATGAATGGTCTCGATGTCCACGAAGAACAGCGTGACCAGATTCTGAATTCAATTCGCGCAATCTTCAAGAACCCCGATGAGGAGCTTGAGCATACGCCAAAGGTTATGGTTGCTGGGCTCATTGCGCATACACTCACAGTCGGTCTCGATAAGAGTGCAGTGCGCGTATTCATTAAAGACTTTGCCAAGCATTCTGGGGTTTCTGCGGTATCAATTCAGAAGGTGGGACTACGCCAGGCGCAGGGCGTTTAGAGTCGCAGCATACCCAGTGCTCCACGTAACACCATTTGATACGGGCGTGTACAGCGCATCGTTTCCACCGTCGCTGGATACGTACAGCTCAAGGTAGTCACCTGCAGTTACCACAACTGTCGATGAATAACCAAAAGAGCCCACATTGGACGCTACAAGTCCCGAGATCGTGAATGTGCTTCCCACGATGTTAATGCTCCCGTTCTGTTTCAGCCATCCGGTTACATACGTACCGTTCAAGGTATTGACGGAAATAATTCCATCGACTTTGAATGTTCCACCATTCGAAAACTTTATCTTTGTTGTGTTTGAGGTCGCGACCGTTGATCCCCAGTTAGATCCAGACCACGGAACGGCTATTGGACCTCCCAGAGACGTGTTGCTCGTCGTGCTGTACGCTGCGATGCCGGCAAAGGGCGTGACATCCACAGACCAATGCCCTTGAATGCTAGCAACGTTTGAGTTGACGGTTGTATTGACTCCGGCAATCAGCTTTGTGACACCAGTATTTGTAATTGTAACGGAACCCGTTCCAGCGTTGACACCGATGCCGTCTCCTGCGATATTTGACGTGACACCCGTATTCGAAATGGTCACATTTTTGGTTCCGCTACCACCAGATCCTACAAGTCCAATACCTGAACCCGCAACGCAAGACCACACACCACTGTTACTGATAGCTACATTACCCGTCGCGTTCGAAGTAACCAACAGACCACCCGATGAAGAAAATGACAACACGCCCGTATTGCTAATGACCGTGATACTCCCCGCATTACTGAGCTGGATGCCAGGTCCGTTGCTTAGACTACCACCCACGCTCGTTCCGGTCACGTTCACGTGCACGCCTCCATTACTGTCGGTAGTGGTCGTCACCGCGCCGGTAACTTCCACAACACCTACATTTGCCCAGTATACATTCTGGCTGTTATCGCTCGTAATATTGATATACGGTGTTCCGTGGAATCCGATGGGTCCTACTTGAAGTGTCTTATCATTCACCGAGATACCGGCGACGCCCCCCACCTGCTGAGACTTGGCGTATATGAGAGCAGGGATCATCGACCCATTGTTGCTTCCGAATGGCTGTGTAGAATCTACGACCCACGAATGGCTGATGTCATCCGTCCCGGTGGCGCGAGAAATATAGACCCGCGCGCAATTGGAACCATCTCCTTGAATTCCAGAAACATATAGATTGGATCCCACCACGGCCAAAGATGTCGCACTACCCCCCTGACCAAATGGATACCCTGCATTACACCATGTTGTACCGTTACTGCTGAATAGAATCTGGCCATAATTACTGTAGTCTGTCAAGGGACTACCGTTGTCGGGGGTTCCTGCAACATACCATCCACCACATACAGAGAACGTGTTCCACACCACCGCGTTTCCTTGACCATTCGACCCGAAGAGCGCACCCTGACCGTTCCATACATTGGGTGATGTCGCATTGAAGGGGCTGTAGACAATCTGATTTGAACCGCGCCCCACTGCAATCCAGCCACTCAGATTCGTACCCGCAACCGCGAGACCCACAGAGTTCACATCTCCAAACGGGTATCCTGGGACCTCAAACCACGCGCTGATGGTAGCAAGAGCTGTAGTGCGGTTATATGCAATCTGACGACGTCCCGTACCCACCACCGTATACCACGATCCATCGGTTCCTATTCCGTTTCCAGTCCCAGATGCCCCCCATGGTGAATATGGTCGAGCATCTCCTGACAAACTGGTCTTGAAGGTAAGAGCGCCACTGACGTTCGATCCGTACAGCATAGCCTCGCTTGCCGTGTTTGTGGCACCCACGAGCACCCACGTAACACCCCGATCCGTAGCAACGTTCGAGAGTGACAGTGGTTGTGTCGTAGTTACTGTCTGAGGCGTCCATGAATTTCCACTGTTTGCGCTCACGAGCAGTTGGTTTCCCGTTCCTACATTGCTGGCAATAATGAGAGTCTTACCATTATCGTCAGTTGCACCGGCGATACCCACGGCAGTGGTACTGTTGCTATTGAATGTGTTGGATGAGTTTGGAATTGTCACCCACCCTGCGGTTGCATTTGACTTGGAAATCTGGTAATTACTAGCGCCGTGGTTTGTTCCCAGCGCAACCAGCTGGCCGAACGTATACGCTACACCGGTTGCAATGCCCGTGGCTGTCGAGACCACCACGTCTCCAGTCGTACGATCGAGTGCGATACCATTGCCTGCGGTGATTGACTTGACACCCAAGTTTGTAATTGTGCTGTTTCCACCCACCGTTGAAATGCCTATTCCCGTACCAGCTGTGTTGCACAGGACACCCGTATTGTTGACGGTGATATCGCCACTGGTACTGGACACAGAAACACCATTGCCCGAAATCAGGGTGCGCACACCGTTATTGCTGATAACAACGTTTCCGGTCGTAGAGCTGATTCCGATATTGGCCCCTGCAGTGATAGAGGTCACACCCACAGTGTAAGGAACGTTGTTGATAGATGTCAAATTGATATTTCCAGTTGTGATGTTTGACGCGGTGATGTTGTTGGACACCGTCAAACCGCTGACATTTGTAATATTGTTACGGCTCAGATCCACATTCGACACTGCGCGATACGTTGCCCACTGGCTGAGCGAACTGACAGCAATGACAATATTGTTGACGGATGCAGTTGTGGCCACAGCTTGACCATTCACACTCAGGCTGTAATTGGTAGAATTGTTGCCGATAATTAGGTCTCCCGGAAGATCAAGATTGATCTTTGTAGCAAACTCATTTGCGTTCGAATCAAATGCATAGCTCGTCGCGAAGAGTTTACGCACCAACGACACGTTTGACGTTGGATTATACCCCGGATTCGTGCTGGAACTCATGCTGTTGTTTTTAAGAGTAGACAAGCATTTAACCATTTTCTGCGTGATATATACAGACAACATGGCAACCCTCGGCGAACGTTATACGCTATTTCCTATCAAGTCGAATGAGACGGCGATCTACCAGCTATACAAACAGTCGGTCGCCTCATTCTGGACCCCCGAAGAGATTGATTTTTCAAAGGATGCAGATGATTGGGCTGGACTTACATCGCCGGAGCAAGACTTCATCAAGCAGATCCTTGCATTCTTTGCAGGGTCTGATGGCATCGTTCAAGAGAACCTGGCGACTCGGTTCCAGCGCGACGTGGAGAGTCCAGTTGCGCGCCTATTCTATGCCTTCCAGAACGCTATGGAGGGTATCCACTCCGAGACCTATTCGCTTCTGATCGACAAGTATGTGACCGACGCACAGGAGCGCCTTCACTACTTCCGTGCACTCGACACGATCCCCTGCATTAAGAAGAAGGGCGAGTGGGCACTGAAGTGGATTGACAGCAATGAGGATTTTGCGACGCGTCTGGTAGCATTTGCGTGTGTTGAGGGTATTTTCTTCAGTGGCGCATTCTGTTCCATCTACTGGCTTAAGAAGCGTGGCCTGATGCCGGGCCTCTGCTTTTCGAACGAGCTCATCTCGCGCGACGAGGGACTGCATACCGTTTTTGCAGTGGAGATGTACCACCTCGGAAAGGGACTGCCCAGTGACAAGATCCGCCAGATCATTGTCGAGGCGGTGGACATTGAGTGTGAGTTCATCTGCGAAGCCCTTCCGTGCTCCCTCATCGGCATGAACGCAAAACTCATGAAGCAGTACATCCAGTTCGTTGCCGATCGTCTCGCCGTTCAGCTCGGTATCTCGAAGATCTATGGAACGCAGAATCCTTTTGATTTCATGGACATGATTTCTATGGAGGGCAAGGGTAATTTCTTTGAGCGCCGTATTTCGGATTACTCCAAGGCGGGGGTGGGTGCTCGCCAAGAGGACATGGTCATCAAGACGGACCTGGATGATTTTTGAAGAGGGCGTTTAAAAGCGGGGTAAAAACTAATACCAGAACATAAAATGGAGTTCTTTCATGGAATCGTCGCACTGCTCGCAGGTATCGTTCTTGTTCTCACCGGCCTCGTTGCGTGGCTGTACATCCAGCAGTCACGCATGTCCGAGGCAATCAATGCACTCGCCGTTGCAGTCACCGCTCCGCCACTGTCCTTTGGTACGCTTCCCGACGAGGAGGAGACTGCTGAGACTGAGGCTGAGGCGGGTAATGCTGAGTCCGAGGCAGAGGCGGAGCTAGAGCCCGTTGTTGATCTCGAGGTCGATGATCGCGTGTCTGTTCATGACGATGACGTCGAGGAGATTGCTCCGCAGGTCATGGATGCGGTTGACGTGGCCGGCAAGACGGTTGCCGAGCTCCGCCAGCTCCTCATCGAGAAGGGCATTCCGTTCAACAAGAGTGATAAGAAGTCAACTCTGATCTCCCTGGTCCAGGTTGCGAGTTAAACAGAAGAAACCTAGTAAAGTAAAGTAATGAAGTTGGTCAGTTTCGATGTTGGACTGCGAAATCTTGCCGTATGTGTTCTCGAGGGTACCTCTAGAACAGATATGAGGATTACTGGATGGGACGTGATCGATGTCGTAGGTGAGAAGAATGGCATCGCGCGAACTGCGTGCTACAAGTGTGCCAAGCCCGCAATGTGGGTGCAAAATACCGCCGGAACACAGTCGTGCTCGCGTCATCGACCAAAGTTTTTGGCAATGACAAAATCGGGACTTACCAAGAAACCCGCTACTGAAGTTCAGGAAATTGCCAAGACGTACGGCATCCCTGCGGGCCAGCCAAAGAAAGATCTGATTGCTCAGATCTGGACGGAGATGAATAAGACGGGGTGGTCGAAATTCAAGGGGAACGCGCGCGCAGCTGGCGGTGGCGTTCTTGATCTCGTAGGCGATATTGTCACCTCGCTGGACAAGCGCGCAGAGTGGTGGACCGGTGCCGATCTCGTGATTTTTGAGAACCAATTGGATCGTCGTATGTTTGCGGTACAGGCCATGCTCCACATGTACTTTTCGTGCCGTGGATTTCGTACCAAGGGCGTATCCGCTATCCACAAGCTCGACAATATTGTGACAGTCGATGATCGCACAGACTCGTACCGTGGACGCAAGAAGACGGGTATCGTTCACTGTGAGGCACTGTGTCCCCCGGTAAATATGGCGTTCTTCAAGTCACATAAAAAGAAGGATGACCTTGCAGATTCGATGCTCCAAGGACTCTACTTCTTGGAACATCCTCCTGCATAGATGTAATATGTCAACACTCGTCGCGTGGCTACAAGATCCGAAGAACAAGTGGATTGAACCCCGTGATTTGCATGCATACCTCGATGGACATCCGGAGGCAGTACAGACCGTCAATACACCCGACGCAAGCGGTACAACTCCCCTGGCATTTGTCGCGGGGCAGGGGCAGGGAGATATGGCGCAGAAGCTGATTGCCCGGGGTGCTACACCCACCGCCAAGGCGCTCCAGGCGTACAACCGGTTTGTGAAAGAGAATCCCGATGAGAATGATGTCGAAACGCAGACATGGATGCGTGCTGTTCTGAAACCTGTCACCACTGCCGGGCGCCGACGACGGACGATGAAGAAAAAGGGTCGGCGCGTCGCAACAAGTCGTCGTCACAGGCGCGCGTTTCAATCTTAGGAACAGGATGAGTTATTCAGATAATGAGCAGTGACGTCCCAGGCGCAGACCTACTAATGAGCATGCCCTCGCTGGGTGCCCCCGACACAAAAATGGCCGATCTCGAAAAGATCTCTCTAGACTTTATGGACATTTCGTCCGAGCCTCTTCAGCCGCCCAAGCTTGTGCCCTCTGCGAACGATGTGGGCTCGACGCGCTCATGGGATGGCGTTGAGAACTTGAACGCAGAGGCCTACCTAAAGCCGGTGAATGTTCAACCCAAGGTATCCGACGATGCCCTCATGAAGCGTAAGTACGAGCTCCTGCGCAAGTTTGACCGCCTGAACAAGCTCGGCGTCCCGATGCGCAAGCGCTTCACGATGGACTCGCCCCTTGACGAGATGGAGATGGAGCTCGAGTTTGTGCGCCGTGAGAAGGCTATGGATTCCACCATCAAGCAGTTTTCAGAGTGGTTTATTACGGGTATGTCTGCACTTGAGTGGGGGTCCAAGAACGTGGCACTCATGCAGGCATTCGGTCTCCAGCTCGACGGCCTGTCCCAGAGTGCCCAGATGAACGTGGCCGATCTCGAGGAGGATTTTGAGGAGGTGTATGATCTCTACGGCGAGAACATACGCATGCATCCTCTCGTACGTATTCCCATGCGCACGTGCTTCATGGTGTACATGGTTCACCTGACCAATCAGATGGCCATGAAGTCTACGGTCCCGAACATTGAGCAGATCCTCAAGAACAATCCGGATATTGCGCGCCAGATGGCAGCGCAGGCAATGCAGACGCAGACACAGACGTTCCGTCAGCAGTCGCAGGCGGCGAGTGTTCCGACATACCCCGCTCCTGCCCCCGCGCCCGCCCCTGCCAGCAATCCCCTTGCAGGTTTGATGTCCTTCCTGGGTGGGACACAGGCACCGCCACCCGCCGAGTCGATCAAGAGCATTCCCGCCAAGCAACCGGTACGAGAGATGAAGCCTCCGTCGGGCATGGGCATCGGCGATATCCTGAAGAATATTCAGAAGGAGGAGAAGAAGGTCAGCATGCCTATGCCACCCCCCCAGCGTGCGTCCGACCCTGCACCCGGACCGACGTTTGCGATGCCGAACATCCCTCCGCCCCCGAAACCCTCGCTGAAGACGGCACTGCGTAAGTCGGCACAGTCGGATGCGCGGAAGTCAGCGAAGAATTCAGTAGTAATAAAGCTATAAATGGATACCTCTTACATTGCGACGATGGACGATTTGCTGCTGAACCAGCTTGCCGCGCATCATCAGGAAGATATTGATCGGGAAGGATTAGGACCGTTTATCGATCCTACATCGCCTTCTGCCGATTTCAAGGGATCGCTCGCTAGGTGGGCAAACTCCGGATTCCAGAGCCCTTTCACGATCTTTTCCGTCCAGTTCAATCCCCCTGCGGTATGTTCAGACGGAGTCAGCCGATCTCCGTATGATTATATTAGTTTTCTGCTCGGTCAAAATATTCTGAGCCAGCTCGAATCCTTTCGATCAAATTTTCAGGGGATGAAAATTACGTGTCTGGTGAGCGATACGACACTAAGTATACA
>Ga0136642_1001443_pt1 | contig 10210 bp, 7 predicted proteins | sample LowCatLa1302831Y_FD_115313 | JGI IMG/M metagenome (GOLD analysis project Ga0136642, IMG submission 115313) | Freshwater microbial communities from Lower Cathedral Lake, Yosemite National Park, California, USA - 13028-31Y | ecosystem: Environmental > Aquatic > Freshwater > Lake ...
ATTTGGCCCGTTTTTTGTCTACGGCGCGTTCGTAGGCCGCGCGTGAAATAAACAGTTTGCTGTTCTCGGACAGTTTGGACAACAGGACACGGAACTGCGACTGCAGGTCGACGTCCTTGCGCAGACCGGTTTCACGCAGGAGGAAATCGAGGACCACCTCTGCCTCTGTCTCTTCCGGGGTGGACGGCATGGTGGTGGCAAAGAGGGCTGCCACATTGCGTGCATGGTCCACTTCGGCGCTGGCCACCTCGGCAAACAGTTCGTTGTTGGTGGCAAAGTCGCCCACTTGTTCAATGGGGCACAACACCAGGCCGCTGACCTCGTCAATCCAGTAGCCGCCCGTTTCGTCGAGGGTGCCATACTGCCGGCAAATTTCACCCAGGCGCTGGTTGTAAAAGACACCATCCCCCTTTTCAAAGGCCTGCGCCAACTCGTAGAAACTCGTCGGCAAGAGGGGTTGGTTGCTCTCTTTGCAGTACGCCCACTGCCCCGTTTCCTTATCCCCTACGGCGGCTCGACAAGTCACCTGGTACATTTGCAAGACCGCGTGGTGACGCGCGGCCACGTCGCCCATCGCCAGCACCTGGTCACGCAAACCCAGGTAGGGCGACAGCCGGCGTTCGACCTTTGTATCCGCTGCCGTGGCCGCCAAACTAAGCATCATGTCGTTTTGCCGACGTTCGGATGAGTCGACCCACCGTTGACGCCGCCGCAAGGCCCCGACTGACTCGCGGTATTCCCGGTCCAACATGGCCCGCATTTCCTCGACCGACACGCTGTACCGCCGCTCCAATTCGGCCTGCGCCGACGCATCCGTTGAACCGCGTTTCCGCCTTTCCAACAGGGCCAAATTCGTCGCGAACTCCTCCATCGTCATGTTCTGCTCCCAACGCCAGACCCCCAACACACGCTTATAAATACGTTCCGTCACGATTTCCTGCTTTTCTTGCCGAAAGGTGCGCTCGTCCTCTCGAAACACCACCTGTCGGGTCTCGAGCACTGCATACACACCGTCCTCTACTCGTCGCTTGCCGTCGAGCACTGCAGTCGCCACCCGCAACGCCGTCGCTTCGTCCGGAATCTTGACTGGATGTTTGGCCGCTAGCGCCTGTTTCAAATACTCCACCTGTTGTTCCCGCGTGACCGCCGTCAAGCCCGTGTCTGTCTTCAACAACTCCTTGTCCTCGTACGGTGTCTCCATGTCACGACCTTCGTCGAAATACACTTCCTTGTCGGCGCCATTGTCCCGGCGCAAAGCCTCCTCCGACTTGTACACCTTGGCCAACGATTTTTGACACAGCTCCAACCGTGTACCCCGGCTCGCCTTGTACTTGGCCGCCGTTTTGGCATCCTCCGATTCATCCAACAGGGGGGCGGTATACATGTTGTTGGGCAGCGCAAACGGCAAATACACAAACTGCAGCGCCAAGGAAAAGAGCCGGGCCGCGTCGGCGTCCTGCATTTGAAGCACCAGTTCCGTATTGTTGGGGCGATGCAGCCGCGATTTGGCCTCGACGGCGGTGGGCGTCAGCTGCAGTTTGTAGGCCGATGACAAGGAGCCGAGGATATCGGCCCCCTGCCCCGACGCAAACCATCCCTGTAGGGTATTGGGCTGGTATTCCCGGTAGTATCGCTCCAAGGGGTGAAACAGTGTGTGCAGGTGCTGCCGGTTTTGCCGCCACGTCGACAGATACTGGCGTATGTTTTGCGACAGGATGGTTTTGGCGTACTTGTACATGCCGAAATCGACGTTGTCGGCATAGATGGCCATGGTTTCCAGATGGCGCACGAGGTCCGTGAAAGTCGTTGACTCTGTGTCTTTGTAGTGCATCCACACGTACTCGGCATCCGGCGCCACCGTTTTCAAAAAGTCCTTCCACAACTCCATGGTTCGCGGTTCCGTGCCGCGGTAATAAAACTGGAGGGCGCGGCTCCACCACGGCTGCTGCGCATGCTGCGTCGGCGGGCAACGGTGAAACAACTTGGCACTGTGGTGGTACAAACCACAGGTGGGGTCCAGGGCATCCAGGGCCACCGGCGTCGTTTTTTTTTCCAACGACGAAACCATATTTTGCTGCATGATGCGTTGTGACAAGGGCGTGGATGGCAAAAAGGCGCGGCTCTGCTCGGCCACGTCCCACGGCTGCACGACGACGGACTGCACCGCCCATTCGTCGCCGTCCATGAACCGTGCCCCGACCATTGGCGATTTTCCCAATAATCCCGTGATTTTAAAAACAGGTGGGTCTTGGGAGGTGAGGATGACTGGCAACGCTGCGTCCGTCACAAACCGCCATTCGTTTGTTCCACCCACCCGCGAATACATGGCCGGTTTCTGCATGCCGCGGACCATGGTCTCGTACTTGGACTCGTCGCCCTGGGATGCATCGCGCTGGTAAGTGGACCAGGCTTCCGCCGCTTCCATGGGCAAGGTCGACTCTCCCTCGTTCACATCGGCCCCCATGTCCGCCTTTTCCGCGTCCGTCGCGAAAAAAAGGGTGCGCCGCGTCTTGACCACCGGCACAAACCACCTGTAGTAATGTTTAGGCAACGTAGCGGAACCCGTTGACATGACGGAGACCAGCGGCTTCGTATCCACACGCCGTTTTGTCAAGACACCGCTGCCTTCGAATTGCGTCGTGTGATGTCGCAGCTCCATGAAACGAAGTACCATGCGTTCCACCTCCTGTTTCTTGGTCGGCGTCGATTCCCATACAGCCAGGTTGGCATACGTGGACTGCAACATATCCTGCACCTGCGCGTCGATGTTGTAACGTTTGCGGTTCTCGGCCAGTTCCACGCGGACACGGATTTCATCGAAATTTTCCACAATGTCTTCCATCCTCACAAAGTCGCGCAAAGCGTCGTCGCCTTCGACACACAGACGGTCTAACTCGGTATACGAAGTCGGTTCTTCAACACTTGGGTCGGCACTTTGTGCAACATCGGCACTCTGTGCAACATCGGCACTTTGGTTGTCCAACAACGTGACCGAATCCAAGTACTCGGGCAATCCCTGGTAAGCAAAGTCGACAAACAATTCTTGTTTTGAATCCACAGTCTCGCATACCATACTATCCTTGACCACCTCACGAACACGCACCTGTAAGGCAGGCACCGACGTGTCCGCAAACTGCAACAACAACAGCGACCCTGCATGGATGTCGTGTTGCCGCAGAAAACCTAAATGGTCACTTCGACTCACAATGTCGATGCCGACAATGGCGGGGTCATTCAACACACCCCCTGTAAGAATCTGCAATACGTATACGGCGTCGTTTTCCTGTTGTTTGTCTGTCACGTCGATAAGTCGTAGTTGCTTCGGCGTAATGTAGTCAATGTAATAGAGTCGTTGGTCGATTTTTTTGTTTTCAGGAGCATGTAACTGGACCACGTCGCCGTACCGAAGTTCCACGACAGGAGTTTCTTTTCCTGTTTGCATAGTCCGTATTTGCTTTGTATATCACAGACAAAAGAAATACGCGGTTTATTTCATCTGGTAGAACAAAATCAATACGATACAGTACCCCAAACCAAAGTAGAGGGACAAAGCGGCAAACACAGGAATCAAGCAGACCAGCACCCCTTTACCTAAAAATGTGTGTGCCCATGCTACAAATTGTGCAGGATACAGCAGAACCATACACAAGAGCAACAGGGGCAATAGGTTTAGCATTCGAAAGAAGAAATCTTCATGGTTCATCTATTTAGGCAATTTATTATAGGCTTATAAAAAAATAATATTATTGTAGAATCGAAATGACTTCGTTGGCGTATTCCGATTGGATAGTCCCCACAGGTAGCAAACGAACCCCCACCCTCGGAAAACCCATCATCACACCCCCTGTTACCGACACAAAAGGACCTGCAAACAACCATCCAGAAACGATTCACGCCCTCCTGGACAAAATGAACATTGAGGAGCAGCAACAAGAGGCACACGTTATGCAGACGTTTCAGCCCATCGAGCCGCCACAAAACATGGTCAAGACGGACAAGGTGGTAGGAGGTCCGCTCTCGCCCGTGCAGCCCATGTACGGGGGCCGCGCCGCTGCTGCCGCCGCTTTAGCGAATTACCAAAGCGTGTACGAGCGGCCCACGGCCATGGATGGATATTACCAACAACAGCGGTCTCGGGGTCAAGGGACAAAAGAGAGAGACCCTTTTGACCGCTACATGGAAAAACTCAATTACTTGATTCACTTGCTCGAGGAACAACAAAAAGAACAGACGGCGGGAGCTACCGAAGAATTCCTCCTGTATTGTCTCTTTGGCGTGTTTGTCATTTTTGTGGTGGATGCGTTTGCCCGCTATGGAAAGAATGTGGGCATGGGCTCCGTGAAACCGCGTTACCGACGTTAATATGTGGAAAAAAACAAGAAAAAAATATTTTATAAGATAATTACATAGAATGTCAAATTTTCCATCCTCTTTTTTTACTCCTTTAGGAAAAGATTATTGTGTGTATTTTTATTTTATAGCTATCATCGCCTTGATTACTATTGTTGTAAAGATTATCAATATGTTGTATCATTTGTTTTCGAAAAAGGGATTAGATGGTTATGTCATCATGTCCGATTTAATCGTTTTGATTACTCTTATATTAAGTTATTTTGTCAACCATTTGTTGTACTCGATGTGTGTTGGAAGTCTTAAATAACAACATGTGATTAAAGAAATTATTTTATTCAATAATTTCTTTAGATTGTTTTTGAATGCATCATTTTTCGTGTGGATCTAAGGTATTTCTCGGCGACCAATGATGCCTGTAAAGTAGACCCACAGTCCCAGCCCCACAAACACCTTGCTAACGACGTCTAGCACGTTGTACGCCGTGTTTTTGTTGACCTCGTCCAAAAAGTATGCCACTCCATACATGGCCCATACCACCACATACAGTGTAAACATAACTGCGTTCGTCAAGACGTACTTGGGCGCCATGAAGTTGCGCCAAATGATGTAAAACATGAGAAAATACGCCACGAACCCAAAGACATTGGCCATGACAGACGGCAGTTGACCCGTCTCCCCTGCATACCCGAACCCCAACATCACCAAGTCCAACAGGAGGACGGATGTCCACAGGCCGAAATGGATGGTCGATTTCAAGTGCTGCGCCATCACCACCATCAGCACTGTCAACATGAGCGGCGTCGTCAACGTCCAGTCCACGTACCGCATCTGCGTAAACGTGCTCAGTTCAAACATATCCATGGCCCCGTCTTCCACCTTTTGGATGTGGTCCACAAAGACCGAGTAAAAATAACCGGCAATGACCGATACCGCCGTTTCCAAATTCATGACGTGGCGAAACCCCGGCGTCGGCGAGCGCAGCGCCTCGATAAACGTAATGGTGCCCGTCGTCAACAAGCAAATGTACGAAAACATAAATGTGTTTTTCATGAGCGGGTTCAGCTGGTAGCCGTTGCCCACCTGTTTCCAAACCCCACCTGTTGTATCTGCACTTGGATGATTCATACTACTGTAAGGCTATAAAAAAAGGAAAACATAGTCCCTCGTTTTTATTTACGGCCGCCCCAAGGTTCATGCCTTTTGTATAATCGCTTCCCAACATGCGGCCACATACAGCAGTTCGCGGATATAGTGCAGTAAATGAACCATCCTGTAGGGAGTCGACAAAACCTGCACCAATGCCCACCGGTCCGTCATCACACGCAGTAGTCGCTTGTTTCGCTCCTTGGTATCCTTGACTCCGAGATACGCCTTGGTCCTCGCCGTCACATGGTATCGCTTCTTTACCTGTTTTTCTTCCGCCACGATGTCGTCGTACAACGTCAAGGCTCCCACCAGACCCAACCTATCTATGCGGGCCATTACCTCTGTCGGGAGGACATCCATCGACTGTTCTTCTTTCATTCGTTCTTCTTGCTCTTGTTCTTCTTTCATTCGTTCTTCTTGCTCTTGTTCTTCTTTCATTTGTTGTTGCATTTGTTGTTGTTGCATTTGAAAATCAGACATTGTAAGAATCAATTTTTAATCATTTTTTTCTTTGTTCGACGCCTAGTTTTTCTTCCTGCGACTGTTGCTCCTGTTGCTCCTGTTGCTCCTGTTGCTCCTGTTGCTCCTGTTGCTACTGTTGCTCCTGTTGCTACTGTTGCTGTTTTTTTTTTCATAAAAGAGGGAACAAATGTTTCTGATGGTTTGACACCTCTCGATGAAATATTTTTATTTGGTGCTGTGTACGGTTTGTTCACTCCTAGTTGTTCTTTTTGTTGACTTTGTAGAAATGCTTCTTCTTCTTGTCTTTCCTTTTGTATTAATTGCATTTCATTTTCATCAAATTCAGAATAATTTCTATCGAATGTATTTATTTTGAATAAATACAAATTATTATCATTTTCGTTTTTATATTTTTTCGAAGTTATAATAGTCCACCTTGGAAATATTTCTGTTTTAGTAACTCTGAATAAAACACCATTCACACCAATAACAGCTCTATTATTGGGTAATTTACTTCTGTATGATGATTCATTTATTTCGTTTATAATATCAGGTAGTAGTAATTTTGTTACTGTAGTAAAATTATATATTGGGTTCATACATAATATTAAGAAATAACAGGGGGTTGTTGTTATTCTTGTTCCATTTTTTTTACATAAAAATCTTTTGTTATTGTATCATTATGCCGAGACGAACCAGACAACGTAAGACAAGAAGAAACAGGAAAAGCCATAAACGAATGAAAGGGGGTTATTGTAATCATGATATAAACCATATATCTGTAGTAGATGGTAAAAAGTTCAGAAGAAGAACAAATATGAATGAAAATGAACCAGATAAATATTGCAAAGAATTTGACACTCTATGTTCAAATCAAGATATTAATCGACTCGATATTTGTGAAGAATAAAAGGTGGCACAATAGCGGCTTCGTGAAGCACCATTTTCTTGTAGCATTTCGCCACCGTCACATCGCTAATCCGGCACTTGGCAATGATGTCGTGTTTGGTGATGCCCAGGTTGCACAAGGTGCTCACGTAAAACACGATTCCACAGGCGATGGCTTGCGGCGTGTTGTCGCGGATGAGGGACATGACCTCTATTTTGTGTGCCATGAATCGTGCCAGCATGACTTGTTCCTCCGCCATCTGAAAGTGACCACAGTAGCGCTCGATGATGAGCGAAGGCGTCACCTTGCACAACTGTGTTTGTTGTTCTGCATTTCGTTCAATGTTGTTCAAAATGCTGACCGCCATGGCGCATCCCTTGGTCGCGTGTTTCTTGTCGAGGTAAAAGATTTGCGCGATTTCGGTCGCTGTTCGTGGATATCCGTTTTCGCGAAAGGCGATGTAGATGGACGCCGCCTTGATGCTGTCGCGGTTCACGCCGCGAAACATTTGCTGCTCCGAAATCTCCTTGTGCTTGATGAGGGCGTCGTCAATGATTTTTTGGGCGATGCCGGCCATGCGACCCATGTTGGTAATGTACTGAAACTCGTCCCACAATGTCTTTTCGCGGTGGGGCATCGACATCCACTCGATACTCTTGTCGATTTTGCGCATCTCGTAACTGCTCCGCATGGAGCGCATGACTTTGCACGCCGCCGACGACTCCTTCAACAGGGGGTTGGCCGGGTTGCCACACCGCGTCGTGTCGTTGCCCGACGTGCGGTCCTCCTTCCCAAAGGCATTCCATTCCGGCGAATAGTCCAGCACCGTGCTGCATACGGCCTGGCACCGCTGGCACGTGGGGAAGCCGTCGTCCATCGTCAAGAGTGATTGCGAACCACAGGCACGGCATTTTGACTCATCCGCCGCCCCTGTCATGGCCACCGCCTCCACCTCGGACTCCGTCATATCCATCACATCACGCCCTGATTTATTGATTTTCTTGTCAAAGAGTTTCCACGCCTTTTTGCTCTTGTTGTGTGCTATCATCGTTGTACCTTGGGTCAAGTCCCTTTCCTTGGTCGTTTGTCTTTATATTCAATTTTTTATCTTGTCGGCACTATATAAGATGGCTGCTGTGGCCGGAAAAATAGCCGCCGCATCAACCCGATTGGGAAAAGTAGGTGATTTAAAAAATGTAGTACAGAGTCTCGGTTCCTCTGACGCTATCAAGGGGATGATGACCAAAGGTATCAAGATGCCCAATGTCGCCGGTATCGCCTCCAATCTTTCTGGCATCGCCTCCTCTGGTTTCATGAATGGCAATGAGCCAGTATCGGCCAAGCCTTTTGCCAAAACAGAGGGCGATTTGGAGCTCGAAGACATACGCAACACCCTCAATGACAAGGTCAAGGAGATGCCCGACGAGACCATTCTGGAAATCATGTTTCGCAGTTTTGTGGACGTGGAACGCTCCCCCATGTCCCACATCGGCGTACCCACCATTCTGCGGGCGTACGACACCATCCTCAAACAGTTGTTTGATGTATATAAAAACGATTACGTCTTTACGAACCACATTCTGTGCAAACTCCTCAACGAACCCACCATCAAGAAAATATTCCACGACATCGTCCTGGCTTCCCGACAGAAGCGCTATGTCATGGAAGTGCCGCCCGATACGTGCAAATGCTCCCCAGAAGAGGCCTTGTACCGGCATCGCGATTCTTTGGCCGTTGTACAGGCCCGCTATTTCGCCGACCTTCTCAAACAATTTCGCACGAAATTGGTCCAGGAGTTAAAACCCGCCACCACGGACAAACAGACACCGTTGCCCCCACGCCGAAATGTTCAACCCAAAACTGTGCCTGCAACAACAACATTCAAAGGAGGAGCAACAGGAACAGGAGCAGGAGCAGGAACAGAAGACAAACCTTTTGACGGCCAGCAATTTGACGAGGCCGATAGTGACAACGACACCATCAAAAAATACGTGGGCCACCAGTTCCTCGTGTCCGTCATCGACGAACCCTACTTTTTACAACAAATTCTCACCGACATGATGAAAATATTTCTACGCAACGAAGACACCTTTGAGGACCTGCACAAGAACGTGCCTTCCAAGGTAATGCAGAGCATCATCATCGACGACGAGCTGCACAACACCGCGCAAGCTATTTTCCTCAAGATGAGTGAAGCCTTTTATGCCATGCACGACAACCTCCGCGTCAAACAGATGCTCCTGTTGAATCTCTTGCAGGAAAGTAGGTGTGTGACGGCGCTGTTTCACTATGTACGTTCTGGCTACCCGGACCGCGACTGCGACTGCAACAACGATATTGTTGTGCAGCCGTACAAGCAGACCTACCAACAACAAAAGGGTGGTGCAGAACAAGGTGGTGCAGAACAAGGTGGTGCAGAACAAGGTGGTGCAGAACAAGGTGGTGCAGAAGACAAACCCCCTCCTGTTACGTTTCAAGAAATGCAGGGCAAGGTATCCGAACCGATGTCCGACAAGGAGACAGATGCACAGTTTTGGGACCAACACGGCGTCAAACTGGGTCGTTTGGAAAAGGTCGAACGCATTCCGTCCATCACCGACACGAATCGCTGGGTCTACCGCTATTCTTTTCGTCAAAAGCCGTTTCACCGGGACCTCCGGCTGCGACAGGGCAAGCTGACCGGCACCGACCCCGACAATTACACATCGGAGGAGCCTTTTTACACCGCCCCTGTAAAGCGTAGCTATGCGGCCGTACGGATGGCCAAATCGGTGGCCACGGGCATCGGCGTCCTTGCGGAAGCCTCACGCTGCACCTCGGAGAAAGTCGATGCCCTCCTCATGGATGTTCTGAATACGCTGTTGAAACGCATCGATAAGTTGAGCAACGAGAAATTGGTCGATACATTGTTGCCCACCTTTGACCGGCTGTACAAGGATTCCAACAAGCCGGAGCAACGAGAGAAAAACAAATTCGATTTCCCCGCCGTCGCGGGCACCATGGACGCCTTTCTACGCACCCTCATGAACCGCTGTTACCAAGACAATGTGGTCCTCCTTCGTTTTCTGTTTTGTCATCTGCTCAACGACAGCCAAATCCGCAACGACGCCAAAAACGCCAAAAAACAAGTGGAGGACATGTTTCGCACTGTGAAGAAAATGAAAAGCGACTGCGATGACTGCCGCATTCCGTCGAATTTCGGCAACAACAAGACCCGCAAAGATACCGCGCAAATGACGGTGGTCAACCAGCCCCCCGACAGCCGCATTTTTCAGGAAAAGTTCCTCCTCTTTTTCCAAGACGCCATGCAGAAATACGCCGCTAAAAATGCAGACGGATTCGAAATACACCAAAAAGCTG
>Ga0136642_1001445_pt1 | contig 10200 bp, 15 predicted proteins | sample LowCatLa1302831Y_FD_115313 | JGI IMG/M metagenome (GOLD analysis project Ga0136642, IMG submission 115313) | Freshwater microbial communities from Lower Cathedral Lake, Yosemite National Park, California, USA - 13028-31Y | ecosystem: Environmental > Aquatic > Freshwater > Lake ...
ACTACCAAGAAAGTCAGTTTTATTATTGATACCAGCTCTGTTAAAAAACGCGGCGGGGAATTTATCGACAGTGAATTGATGGCCGTGGTTGACCCGTTGACAGAAAGCGCCCTACTGGATGCCCTGCCCAGAATAGGTGACCGAAAAACAGGCTTGGTGTTTTGCATCACCGTGGAACATGCCAATCATGTCAGTGCTTACCTGAATGAATTGGGTATTAGTTGCGCGGTTATCTCAGGCCAGACTAAACGGGCTGAACGTGACCGCCTGCTTGAAGCACTGAGAAAAGGGGAAATACGCTGTTTGGCTAACGTGAATTGCTTAACGACAGGGGTTGACGTTCCCAACATTGATTTTTTAATCATGTTAAGACCGACTCAATCACCGGGGCTTTATGTGCAAATGGGCGGGCGTGGAATGCGCCTTGCGCCTGCCAAGTATGACTGCCTGGTATTGGATTATGCAGGCAACATCAACCGACACGGCCCCATTGATGCCATTACCATCAGGGAGAAAAAGACCAAAGGCGATGACGGGGAAGCGCCGGTCAAGTCCTGCCCTGAATGTGAAAGCATCGTCCATGCAGCAAAACGCGAATGTCCCGATTGCGGTTATGAGTTCCCGCCACCTGCTTTTAAGGTTGAAAAGACCGCCAGCCGTGAGGCTGTCTTGAGTAAAGACTATGAACCCGAGTGGCGCTCTATCAGTCGGGTAACGTATGCCAGAAACGCAGGTAAAGACGGCAAGCTGGACACCATGCGGGTGGATTATTGGGATGATGACGGTTTGTTTCCGATTAGGGTTGCCAGTGAATTTGTGTGTGTGTTTCATCCAATGGGGTTTGCCAAAGAGATGGCTAATAAATGGATAGGTAAAAGATTGCCAAGTAAAAAAACTTACTATCCTGACGATTTGATGGAGTTTTTTGAAGATACATTGATAAAGCCCCATAGCCTGCTCCTGGACACACGCGGCAAGTTTGCCAAGATACTGGATTATGATTTTAGCCAAATCGAGGAGTCGGCATGACACCCATCGACTACATTAAGCGCTTCACGGCTCTTTGTAATCAATACCAGCATCAACCAGAAGTCGTTTGGGCGCATTGTGGAGAAGAAGATCATCAAGCGCTCTGCGATGAAATGGCCGGTGAATGGGCATGGCTTGAACAATGCCTAACGCTATGGCAACGCCCCAACATGATATGGGATAAGCCGAATAAGGCCGAATTGCCCGTCATAGGCTGTGAAAGCTGTTGCCACTACACAAAAGAACCGGACTGGTGCGGTAAGCATAACAAGACCATACCCGCCACTTTTGATAAAACCAACGCCTGTAAAGGATGGAATTTATGAATATTACTTTATACGACCTGACGACCAGTTACATGCAAGCTCTGGACTTCTTAACAGATCCAGAAAACGAAGTTGACAACCAAACCGCCACCGACACCATGGAAGGCCTGGACGGCACCATTGATTTTAAAATGCTCAACATTGGCCGATTCATTGCCACCATTGAATATCAGGCAGAAGGTATTGAAGCGGTTGAAAAGAAAGCCAAGGCAAGACGGCAAGCGTTAGAGAAAAAAGCCGCTTGGTTGCGTGATTACTTAAAAACGTCAATGACCACCACCGGCAAGAACGCGTTATCCTCCGGTGACATTACCATCAAGCTTGCCAAGCTGCCGGTATCGGTACAGGTGGATGATGAAAGCCTTGTTCCTGCCGAGTTCTGGAGAGAGAAAATTGAGCGCAGTATCGACAAGACACTGATTAAAACATTAGGCGGATGTGCCGGTGTTCGTATTGAAAGCGCAGGCTTTAGGGTAGCTATTAAATGAACGCGATATTTGAAGAAGTGCTGGCGCCTTATAGAGTCAAGCCGTTACCATTATTTGAAGCCCAAACCAAACCTGCCACACAACGACCCAGCGACGATGATTTGCTGCTTGCCCTGGTGTTTTATTTTGGCGCAAGCGAAGAAGTGACGCTGGACTGGATTGAGGGCATGGACATTCCGACTATGCGTGATTTGATAGCGGAGGAAGCCTAATGAAAAACAAACAAACCGATTTAAACGACCATTTATTCATGCAGCTTGAGCGACTAAGCAATGAAGATTTATCGCCCGAACAACTGGCTGTTGAGATCGATCGTGGCAAATCAATAACCGCCGTTGCTCAACAAATAATTGCCAACGGGAAACTTGCCCTGGATGCACAAATAATGATGTCAGAAGGTTCAATCAACCGGATGCCAAAGATAATGCCACGGTTCATGGGTATAGAAGATGCCGCACAAATACACAACTGAAAATATTGATTGGTTGTGGGCTAATAGACCATTGTATGCAGAGAGGGAATTAAGCGCGAGATTTTATGAGAAGTTTAACGCGCTTATTTCTCCATCTGCATTAGCCCAGCAATGCAGTAAACGAGGAATCAAGCCGCCACTTATTAATATCGGCATGATTAAAAAAGGAAACATACCCTTTAACAAAGGTAAAAAAGGTATTAGGGTTTCAATAAAAAGCGAATGGGTAGCGGGTAACAGGCCACATAACGCTGTTCCAATTGGATCGGAACGCTTTAGCAAAGGCTACTGGTATATAAAAGTAGCTGAACCTAAAAAGTGGATGGCAAAACATAATGTAATTTGGGAGAAAGCAAACGGTGCAATACCTAAAGTATCGGTTGTTATTTTTCTGGACAGCGATGTGAATAATTTTAACTTGAACAATATGGCACTGGCTACCCGTGCCGAACTGCTACAGATGAACCGGAACAAATATAAAACAATGCCTGGTGAATTAAAGCCTGCTGTGTTGGCATTGTCCAGGTTAGAGTCGAAAATTTATCAGGTGGGTAAGATATGAAATCACTAGATTGGGCAGGAATGATTCACCAGCTAACCGAATCCGGTATAACGCAAGCTGAAATAGCCACCTATACCGGCATACACAAAGCGACTATATCAGCGGTAGTAGCAGAACGCACACCAGCATTGAAAGCATGGGATTCAAGCCTTTTACTGCTTGATATGTACTTAAAACAACTGGCAATATCGCCACCACGCGTGATGGATGGCTATCAATATGACATGGGGGATTTATGATTTTATCTAAATTAATCGCATTAAACACGCAGGAAATTAAACGTGAAGCGGCAAGCCGAGAGCGTAACGAAATTTTAAAAATGGTACGGGATGCTATTTTATCGGCTGATAGCGAAATTCACTCAGCGGTTGCACGAGCTATTTTAGTCCGTATCGAGGCGAGGGTATGAAAGACTTCTTTAATCACGGCATGACGCCGCGAGTTAGAAAACTGACCTGCCCGAAATGTAATGCCGGATTTGAAACTGTTCATAAATCGCAAAAATATTGTGGTGATTGCTCGCCTAGAATCCAGAGTCGAAAGAATTTTTTAAATAAATTGCGAGGGGATTATGAGTAAAGAAAGAGAGTTGCTGGAAAAAATATTTACCCTTTATAAAGGGTTTTCAAACTGCTCAAAAATGACTGTGCTTTTAAATGAGGCTAAAGAACTACTCGCACAACCTGAGCCAGAGCCAGAGCCTGTTGCTTGGATGTGGGACATAATAAACTGTGACGGGTCATATCGATACTCGTCAGTAAATATTGTTGGTGCTCCATATGAGCGGCATTGTGAAAATATTCGCCCACTCTACACAGCACCACCAACAACAACTAGAAAGCCTTTAAGCAAGGGGGAGTTCATGCGTTTTTTTACAGACACATACGATAGTAACAGCCCTATAACAGATTTTGTTAGAGCTATTGAAGAGGCGCACGGCATTATAGGTGAAACAAATGATAACTAAAGTTTATGAGCTGGTCGACGCGACAAGTTACGAGATTTACTACGCGCTGGGGCTTTATTTATCGCTTGAAGAAGCGATGGTTGCAGCTGAAAAATCACCCGAATGCTGGTCTAATGATGCTGAAGATTTTGCGAAAGTGGATATTAGGGAAAGAGCAATAGGTTGGGGCGATGATGCTGATGTTGTGTGCTCGGTTGAATGGAACCGATTATACGACGAGGACAAGGAAGAATACGTATGGCGAAAATATGATGGAAGTGGTTCGGGCAAGTTTAAAAAAGCATTGTCGCCTATGGTGATGGTTGCGGGGGGTGATGTGTGACACAACCGCGAGTTATCAGGGCATCAAACGCCCCGGCTTATTTAGCCATGAGCCTTCCTTACTTCAACGAGAACGTAAGGCCTTACTTGGTTGAGGTAATTGATTCATCACGCATGAAATGTTTTGACCGGCTTGACTTGGATGCTTGGTGGGAACAACATAAAGCGGCGAACGGAACGCCAGCAAAGGAGAATCTAACATGGCAAAAAGAACCCCAGGTCTTAGAAAGAAAGGTGAAGTCTGGCATATCGAGAAAGTCATCGCCGGTCAGCTTGTTCGACAAAGCACTGGAGAAACGGAGCTTGAGCAAGCAGAACGGTATTTAGCCCAACTGATAGAAAACAGGAGGAAAGAGAAGGTTTATGGAGAACGGCTTGATCGTACTTTTGATGAAGCCGCTGCGAGGTACATTGAAGAATACGGCCATAAGCGTTCGATTGATAGATCCATTCAGGCGCTTAAATTAGTCATGCCCTACATTGGCACTGTGCCATTGCTTAAAATCCATTCCGGTGCGCTGGAAGAGTACATTAAGGATCGGAAAAAAGCCGGGATAAGCGCCGGTACTTTGAATAGAGATGTGGGCGTTATTCGCAGGGTGTTGTCATTATCTGCGAGATTATGGCGTGATGACCAAGGCAGGGCATGGCTTGATACTGTGCCAATGTTGCCGGCCATCGAAGGTGTTAAGCGTAAGCCGCGCCCGATAAACTGGCAGGAACAAGAGTTACTGTTAAAAGCACTTCCTGATTATCTCGCATCAATGGCTTTGTTTTCTCTAAACACCGGCCTACGGGATCAAGAGATTTGCGGTATGAGGTGGGATGATGAATGTAAGTTATCGGGAACCGATAAATCAGTATTTATCATTTCAGAAGAACGGGCAAAGAATGAGCATGAGCGGATTGTTCCGCTTAACTCGATTGCTCAATCCATCGTGAACAGTAAGCGAGGCAATAACAGTGATTATGTTTTTTCTTACGAAGGCCGCAAGCTGGATCGGATGACCAACCGGGCATGGCAAAAAGCGAGGGAATCAGTAGAGCTTACAGAAGTAAGGGTGCATGATTTACGGCACACGTTTGGTATGCGGTTACGAGCTGCCGGTGTGGGCTTTGAAGATAGACAGGATTTATTAGGGCATCATGCAGGAAGAATAACCACGCATTATTCCAAGGTTGAAATTAACCGGCTGATTGAGTGTGTTGAGTTGCTGTGTGAAGCGAGAAAACCGGAATTAACTTTGATTAGGAGGGTTGTGTGAAATTATATGACGCCATTACCTTGTCCGGTGATATTTATATCGGGCTATCTGCGGATGAAGATAAAAGTACCTGCTTATTTGTTTTTGGCCGTGGCATAGAACTAAAATATGATGAAGAAATTTCAATAGCACAAGAAATAGTTGATGCTATGGAAGCTTTCAATAAAAACTCAAACCGTCAAAAAACCGGAAGCACTTTTTTAGCAGGCATAAAAAAAGCGGGTATCATAGCCGATAACCGCTTGTTTTAATTAAGTCTTTTATGGTGCGCCCTAGTGGATTCGAACCACCGACAACAGCCTTCGGAGGGCTTCATTTTTATAGCATTTACTTTATAATCAATAACTTATAATTTGGCTTTCCGTTCGCAAACCCAGTATAGTCAAACATAGTGTATATTAAAACCGTCAAAATCAAGGAAGTGTTTTAGGCGGTTACGCCACCACCCCACCCGCACCCACATAAATCTTCTCCAAACCTGCCAGTGTGTTTTCTCTCTGTCCATAACCCGCACCCGGTAAACTTGCCCAGCGTGAACGGCATTTATTCACTGCCACAGCAAACCGCCCTGCTTCAATATCATCAAGTGCCTTACATTCCCTAATCAACTGAACCGCGATTTTATCTTGTGAGTCTGGTGAAAAATCAGGAAGCCCCAGTTGTTTTTTATACACGTCAAAATATCGCGCTAAAATCTGATACCTTCCTGCGGCGGTCGATTTAATCTTTAGCCGGGGCAGGTCAATCAGTTGTCTGGGATGATCCTTGTAACTGATAAAGATACCGCCGCCACATAGCACGTTGTAACCCTGCTGGTTACTGATGTGTTCAGTGCCTTCACTTTGGGCAATGGTGGCTAAGAATGCTGTCAGGTTTTTATTCATGACTAAATGCTCTGCCTAAGTTGGGTAAACGATCGGGTTTTATGTTTTGTAGGTTCATGCGTGATACCCTGTTAATTTATAATTTAATTATTTAATAAAAGCCATGAAAGATGTTATTAATAATTTCTTAAATAGCTCGCTGGGGCTAATTTTACTAAGCACTGTCGTTCCTGCTTTAATTGCCTGCAATTCAGGATATGAGTGCGGATCTTTTAAAGACAATTTATTTGATCTTTTTATGTTCCCTATTCACATATCAATAATTTTTGTTACCGTGGTTGTGTTATGTGTATTACCCGGGCTTATAAAAAGCCGGTGGTTAATTAGCAAAAAGAAAGGAGTTTCCACCACCATTGTTAGATTTTTTCAAAGCCTTAGATAAATCGGGTAAACGATCGGGTGTATTTTGTCCCGGCTTCCAGTAATACGATTGCCCGAACTCACGTTGTGCGCGCTGGGTCATGCGCCGTAAATAGCCGGGGGATAATGATTCCTGTAGGTTTTGTAATACCAAGTGATTAAAGGCCGATTTGGTAAACCAGAGTGTTCCTAGCGGGTTAAAGCTATTACCCAAGCGTAACGCCTCAGCACCGACGTGGGTTTTTTCTCCTTGAGCACCCTTGATAGAGTTACCCCAGGTTAATTGATAGAGTTGCTCGGCCTTGCTAATAGTTGGACCTGCCATTGCGCCCAAGACACTTGATCCATATCGGCTGTTATTTGAGCTTAAGAAGTCGCCAAACAAGCCTAATCCTCCCGACTGCAATAAGGCCTTGCCTGCAAATTTCATGTTATCCATTTCCAGCGGGTCGCGTCCGTTAACCAGCTCTTTTAATTGTACGGCCACAGCGCCCAACAGCAAGCCTTGTGCCGCAAACATGGCGGCATAAGCGGCACCGGATGATTTTGATTCCATCGAGAAGGCACGCTGCAAATTATTGTTGAAATAGCTCAAGCCAAAACTTTTAAACTGCCAGAAGGCGCGGGATATTTCGCCCAGATAAGTATTCTTGATAGTACCCATATTCATGGTGGTGCGCTCCCTGGCACCGGGTACTGATACCGCCATGTTTTGCTCATCGAGCACCATGGCCATAAACTTGTCTGCCGACTTGCGGAGGGTGTCGGCATCGATGCCTGGCACTTTTAAGATGGCATTGGCGGTTAATAACTTGCTGACACCATCCGTCCACGTCTCGGGAACGGCTTGTTTCCAGATGGCAAAATCAGCTTGATCAATACCATGGGTAAATAACATGCGTGCATCGGTCTTATCGATAGAGGCAAGGTCGGCATGGGTATCAACCACATGGTGTACGGCATCCATCATGGTGATGCTGAAAGCCTGCCTATTGGCTTCGGTAATAAACGGCATACCGCTTAAGCGCACGGTTGCACCACCTACTTTACTGGCATAACCGTTCGTCAGTTGTTCTTGAGCATGACGCAAGATAACCCCTGAATAAGCATCCAAGCCAATACCCAAGCGCCGCGCTGCGCGTCTTGATTCGGCATCGGTCAAAGCGCGCAAGTGTTCCACCAGCAATTTAGATCGTGACAGATTATTATAGTGCGCCGTTAGATTCATGGTATTCAGGTCGGTAATGGTCGAAATACCGGATGATCCCAAGGCGATAAGATTCAAGGAGCGCATTACGCCCATAAAGCGACCAAAGGCAAAAGCGCCGCCAGACTCTTGAACGCCGGCTACCTCTTTAAAAAGTCGCTCGTTGTATATGCGTCTTTTAGTGACTTTCTCTGGGCTTAATCCCGTCCTGGCATCTTCTTTCAGTGCGTAATCATTCCACCAGTCAAATTGATGCTGGGCATTAGGCCCCATGGTTTCAATCAGGGCAATGTCCTTGCTCATCTGGTCGATGTGACTAATCAGCGTAGCGTGTAGGGATTTTTCGCCCAAGGCCTGATGATAGGCAAGATAAGAGTCGGCATCGGAAAAATGCAACTCCCGGCTTTGTGAGTGCGCATTGGCTTTGGAGCCGTAGCCTTGGCTAACCCCTACCTTGCCTTTAAGTTGTCCGTCATAGGCGATTGACTCCCAGGCATGACCCAGAAAATCATTGAACTGCTGGTCGGTAAAGCCGGTGCCATCTTCATTGACATAGCGGTCACGTTTTAATTTAGGATGAATAAAATTAATCCAGTTATCACGCCCCATCTTAAACACCAGATAGGCGCTATGGGCTTGCGGGTGCGCCCAGTCAGTGAGCTTGCCAATCTTGCCACCGGCCGCATTAAAGCGCTTGCGCAAGCTTTCAAAGGCATCGCTCAAGTGCTTGGCGTAAAGCTTGGCCTGGGCATTGCCGGAATCTTCTCCGTGCAATTCTTTAAACACCAGGGCCATGCGTGAATTACCCTCATCAAAGCCCAGCCATTTGGGCAGGAAGGGTTCACTATGTTCAGCCAAGCCCCTTAAGGTATCATGACGGATTACCTCGGTAGACGAGGCGACCGAGACCACATTACTGCCCCGCCTATAATCGACTGCCAGTTTTTCAGCCAGAGCGGCTTGTTTTTCGCCATCGGGTACGCTGTCAACATGTGCCTGTATCTCGTTATGCTTTAAGATGGTTTGCGCTATTCTCAAGCGGTTGTTGGCTGATTCGGCTTGTATGTCCTTGGCGGCTTGTTCTGCGGCCTTGGTAAATTGCTGGGCCTTGGAAAGTCCCGACATGGTTTGCCGGTCGGTTTGCCACAAGTAGCGTTGCGCCTTGCGTATTCTGTCTTCAATCTTGGCGGCTTGCGCTTGGGTAATCTGGCGGCCTAATGCCTGCGATACGGCTTGAATACATTGTGCTCTCATGGTTTTCTCATTATTCCGTGTTGACAACACGTAGCCATTACGACTACATTGATAACTATAAAACTGCTTATCTGACGCTTAATCATATGTCTACCATTACTTTCGATACTTTAAAATTTGCCAACAAACTCAAATCTGCTGGTGTTCCAGACAAACAAGCTGAGGCAGAAGCTGAGGCGTTATCAGAAGCGCTTGAAGTTAATCTAAAAGAGCTGGTCACTAAAGAATATTTACGCAATGAATTACGAGACGTTGAGCATAGGTTAGATGCCAGATTTGAGCGCATCGATGGCGAGTTAAAGCTTAATAGATGGATGCTAGGCTTCTTAGTTGCTGGCGTCCTATCCATTATCATCAAGACCTTTGTCTCATAAATCACCGAACTTTAAGAAGCAACTAATTGCAGCGCTGGTAGCAGTATCGGATTGTTCAGCAAAAGCCGCCTCTTCATCTGCGCGTGCCATTAATTCTGCGGCACTGCCCGTGGCAAAGGTGCCGTCATCGTTTTCAATCTCAAAGACCTTGTCAGAAGGCCGACTGGTGATGATAGCGCGGGCGGCGATGGTTTCGGGTGTGTCCGACTTCATGGGTTCAGATTCGCCATGGTGAATAATGCGATCCATTACCCCACGCACTTCCTCCGTTAGCTTTACGCCTAATTTGCCTTGGACATCACTGTAAACCTGCTTTAACCACTGGGCAAAGTTTTTAAACAGGCCTTGCAGTTCGGGAGTGGGGGCTTTGCCTTCTGCCAGATAGGTTTCAAAGCCTTTGGCAAATTGTTCATGATAGGGGCGTTGTTGGTCAAGCGTCATGCTCTGCCATTCGTTATGATCTTTTACCCCAAACCAGCTTAAGAGCTTGTCAAAGTCAGCCTTAATAACCGGTGACGCATCGCTCATGCCAATCATGTTGTTATACAGTTCAAGGAACTGATGACCTGATTCATGCAGGAAGGTGGAGGCGTCAGCGCTTTTAAACAGGCTGATGGTCATGTTGTCCGGGTGGAATGCGCCCTTGGTGGATTGATGCAGGATATTAGCGTCGGTGCCGTCAAAGTTGCCG
>Ga0136642_1001446_pt1 | contig 10195 bp, 4 predicted proteins | sample LowCatLa1302831Y_FD_115313 | JGI IMG/M metagenome (GOLD analysis project Ga0136642, IMG submission 115313) | Freshwater microbial communities from Lower Cathedral Lake, Yosemite National Park, California, USA - 13028-31Y | ecosystem: Environmental > Aquatic > Freshwater > Lake ...
AAAGGTACTAATGGTCGTATTTTTGATTCAGCAGGTAATAATTGGTTGCACGGACATTGGGGTGGGCGGGTTGGTGTTTGTCATTATGACGGTTGGAGAACGCCCTCAGAAACAGTTTCATCCGTTAGCAATGTAACTAATTGGACAATTTGTACTGGTACAAACTCCACAAGCGTAAGTACCCCCAACAATGTCATTGTAAATGGAACCGGTGTAGGTAACACAAACGGTGGTACCGGTAATTTAAAATTGACGATTGGCAGTGGAAGTTATGGAGGTGAAAATAGTACTTTTCAATTTTCTCAATTGTTTATTTGGGATTCGGCATTAACTGCAGCGCAAATGTTGATTGCTGATAATTTTATGAAAAGTTATCTAAATACAGGATCATCGGTATCGATTGCAAGTTATACTGCATCTCCGGCTCCGTCTGCAGCTGATTCAGGTTATGTTACTGATGGTATTATTTTAAATCTTGATAATGGTATTTCCGGTACGACTTGGAAAGATACTAGTGCAACTAAAATGGACTATTTAGCTTATGTGGGTACAGGCTTGACAAATATTGATCCACAAAATCCAGTGAATTATGTTACAAAACAGGTTAACAATATGAATATTGTTGTTTTTGATTCTAGTAAATATAATTTTGCCTACAATGCAACAGGAATACCGACCAATCAAATTATGTCTGTTGGGTTTACTTATGATATGTGGGTTTACCCGATCGGTTCTACTGCTAATGGAACAACTGGTGCAACGTATAACGGTATGATTCTTATGGAGAATGGTCAAGCCGGCGCTATACCGGCGAATGGTTGGTGCGATACGCATATAGCTATTATTAATGGATATGTTTGCACAGGTTTTTGGAACGGTGGTCCACAGGGATATGTTAAAAGTACCTCGACAATTACTCTGAATAATTGGTATCATATTGTTGAAACGTGGGACGCAAAAACACAGAAACTTTCACAATATTTGAATGGTGAATTACAGACAAATAATCCATATGGCACTACGTTTGCACGTCAAGATCCTGGTACAATTTGGTTATCATTAGGAATATATTTCAATGCAGGATATTTTAATGCACCTGCTGTACAGCCCTATTGGAACGGATATATGGGTCCAGTTAAATTTTATGCACGTCCGTTTACCGCTGCTGAAGTAACACAAAATTATAAGATTGGATATAAAAATCTTGGAATTGCGTCAGCGCCTGCTACCGCACCACCACCTGCGCCCGTACCACCACCACCTCCTCCACCAGCACCTGTGCCACCACCACCTCCTCCACCAGCACCTGTGCCACCACCACCTCCTCCACCAGCACCTGTGCCACCACCTCCTCCACCACCTGCGCCAGTACCTGCACCAGTACCTGCACCAGTACCCGCACCAGTACCTGCACCAGTACCTGCACCAGTACCTGCACCAGTACCTGCACCAGTACCTGCACCCGCGCAGTCGTCCCTATATGGAAGTGGATATGTTGACAAATTATTACTTGAAATAAAAGATATAAAACAACAATTATTCGATAATGCTCATCCCAGATCCGTATCAAGTAGTGACCCAAATTTTGTTGGTTCTTCAGCTATGCCCAACGGTAATAAAGTTTCCATATCACGAATAGATTCAGGAACTACATCATTTAGTCTATTTGGTTAATAAACAACCACAAATAATTTATTAGAATATTATAAGTATATTCTAATAGACCAATGAAATTAAGTGTTATATTTAATAATAATTATTTTTTTTTTACTTTACTCTTATTATTAGCTGCACTTTTGTATGTATTTCTAACATATTATAATGTTGTTGAGGGTTTCGATAATAATACGCTATCAATGACAGGTAATTATGTAACAACAACAAGTGGTAACAATACAATTGTTACTTTTATTGGTAATGGCGCGTTCACTTTACCAAAAGCATCATCGGTGTCTATGTTGCTTGTGGGTGGTGGCGGTGGTGGTGGTCAATCTGCTGGCGATGAAGGTGCAGGTGGCGGTGGTGCTGGTGGCTTAGGTTATGGTATTGTGAATTTACCAGCCGGAACATATACAGTAACGGTAGGTGCAGGTGGACAACCCGCTGTCGGAGGAAATGTGGGAACTCCTAATACAGGTGGTAATGGTGGAATAACCTCATTAGTTTGTTCTTCTAATTCTATAAATGAGACAGCAAATGGTGGCGGTGCTGGCGCACCTGGATGCAATCGTGCGGATGGATTGAATGGTGGTAGTGGTGGTGGTGGTAGTGGTTGTGGAAGTTTACATAACGGTGGAACTGCAACTCAAGGTTCTGGTTCACTTGGATTGACTTATTTGGGACATAATGGCGGTGGCGGTGGTCACGAGGGTGGAGGTGGCGGTGGTGGCGGTGCCGGTAATCCCGGTACGGGTGGATCAACCACATCTGATAATCAAAATTATACTGGTGCTGTAGGTGGAAATGGTTATACCTGGCCAGTAACTGGTTTCACTTATGGTGGTGGTGGTGGTGGTGGTGCAGAACAAAGTGGTGGTGTAGGAAATGGTGGTAGCGGTGGTGGTGGTAATGGGGCAGCTAAAGGCGGATCGGCAACAGCCGGACAAAACGGCACCGGAGGAGGTGGAGGTGGCGGTGGCGCACTAGGTGGTAATGTAACTGTCGGTGCGGGTGGTGGCAGTGGTGTATTAATTATTTCTTTACAAATACCTGCACAGGCTCCGATAAATTTACCAGATGGTGTGGTTCCTACGGGAACATTTTCATCTTCAACAAACAATGATTACACTCTATTTGCTTTCACCGATAATGGATCACTAACTGTTCCGGCGAATGCTATTTGTAATATTTTAGTAGTTGGGGGTGGAGGTAGTGGCGGTTGCGATCAAGCGGGCGGTGGAGGTGCTGGCGGATTTTTAGAAAAATCGTTGAATATAAACAGTAGTGATACTATTACAATTTCAATTGGATCGGGTGGCGTAGCAACAACACCAAATTGTGGTATCGGTAGTAATGGTAAAGATACAATCGTATCTTTCAAAAATAAATCGAATAGTGACGATATTGTGGCCAAAGGTGGCGGTTATGGCGCTTCTTATCGTAATGGAAGTAGTAGTGGTGGATCAGGAGGTGGCGCCTCTAATACTGGTGGTCCTGCGTCGCCAGGAACAAATGGTATGGGAACTGGTGGTGCCAATGTTAATTATGGTGGTGGTGGTGGTGCTGGTAGCGCACCAACTGATACGAATGGCGGTGCTGGAAAACAGGCAACATTATTAGGTATTGCAAACAGTTCCTATGGAGCCTACTATTGGGCAGGCGGTGGTGGTGGAGGTACGACTGCTGGTGGAAATGGTGGAATAGGAGGAGGTGGTGGTGGTGCCAATAACAATGGCGTGGGTGGAAAAGGTGGTGGAAGTGCTATTAATTCCGGGGCTACCGTGGGAGGAGGCGCAGGTGGTGCCGGTGGTGCTAATACTGGTGGTGGTGGTGGCGGATCATCACAAGGTTGTAGTACGTTGGGTGGCACTGGCGGTAGTGGTATTGTTATTATTGCGTTAAAAATACAACCACCTCCACCTCCACCTCCACCTCCAGTTCCTGCACCTGTGCCCGTACCGCCTGCACCACCTGCACCTGCACCTGCACCTGTACCTGCACCTGTACCTGCACCAGCACCTGCACCTACAGCATTAGATATCGGCAGTGGCCTTGTAAATAATTTATTGTCTAATGATACGGTGATATCGGTTCTTCACGAGATTGATCAAATTCGTGACGATGTAAATAAATTAAATAATTTGAGTTACTATACCGCAGGCGTGGTAGGTTCAAGCACTGGTTCGGGTTCCGGATTATCATCTAATGTTATTATTCCCTCAAAAATTAATTTAACAGATAGTAACGGTAGTAGTATTTCTGCAACTAGCACTGGTAGTGGTAGTAGTTCTGATAAAAGCATTGCTTATTCGTTAAATCCTTTAGCGTCAGGTATTGTTGCATTCAGTAATTCAGGTTAATCTCTATTCTTGGTTAGGATGCCCCCCGTGCATCATACCAAGAGAGAGAGAGATGTGCCTTATTCTGGGCTAATGCACAGAATAGAGGTTAAATAAATATATTTGTTCATTTTACAAATATATTTAGTTATTTTTCTCGTAGTAAACGGTGAATTTCAGATGATATGTACCATCGTGATACGCTCCTCTTCCCTCACAATATACATTTTCTCCCAATTTAATCTCACCTATGCGTTTGATACTGATTGTTGGATAATTATCAATGTATTTTGAGTAAAAAATCTTTCCATTCTCTTTATACAATTCTATCGCTTGGTACAATTTATTTTTATAATTTAATACTTCATATTCAAAATTCAAAAATGAATTCTGTATTTTATCTCCAATTATACACGCATAAAGGCTAGATAAAAATTCTTCTAGTGAATTATCGATTTCAATAGAACTATTGTGATTATCTGTAGATAATGAAGCAATAACCTCGGGTGTCGCATCTGATGGTACTACTTTTCTCCTCCAATAACCTTCTTTTTTAATCCAGCAACCTGACATTTTATTAGCAAGTAAAGATAATTTTATATTATATCAATAACAAATAAAAAAAATTGATTAAATAATAATGGTATAACTAATATACATACTCATTTATAATGAAAAAACAACTAGCAATTGAGAGTGTCCGTAATTTATTAAGCAGTTCTGTACCTGAAAATACAATTAAAAAAATAAAAATTCCCAAACCTCGCACTCCACCTATTGTAAAAATCGTTGAAGACAATATTACACAAATCGAAATTGCGAGTGTTGTGGGTTTTACGGAGTGTAACGTAGTAAAACCCAGATTATCTGTAGATGGAAACAAGCTTTGCTTGTTGAAATCGACAGATAATGAACCGACGATTCCTGAGACAAAACCATTAAATAATGAAATGCAATTATCACCTGAACAACAAATTGCATTTGAAAAATTCAAACGTGGTGAAAATCTGTTTGTTACTGGTCCAGGTGGCACCGGCAAAACATTACTTATTCAACATTTTGTAAAATATGCCGAAATGTTTGGTAAAAAATATCAGGTTACTGCACTCACTGGTTGTGCAGCACTTCTATTAAAATGTAATGCGCGCACCATTCATTCTTGGTCTGGTATAAAAATAGCCAAAGGAGAAAAATCACAAGTTATTTTACGCGCATTACGCAACAGAAAAGCTATGCAAGATTGGAGAAAAACCGACATTTTGATTATTGATGAAGTAAGTATGATGTCACAAAAAATATTTGAAATTCTATGCGAATTAGGTAAAAGCGCGCGTCACGGATCGAGACATTTTGGAGGTATTCAGGTAGTATTTTGTGGAGATTTTTATCAATTGCCACCCGTAGGTGATCAAAATGAACCACTGACTGGCAATTTCTGTTTCGAATCGCGATATTGGGATGAGGTATTCCCTCCAAGTAGTTATGTTGAATTAACTACTATTTTTAGACAAAATGACGAAAAATATATTCGTATTTTACAACAAGTGCGATTAGGTGAATTAAATGAGGAAAATCGCGCTCTATTAACTACTTATGTTGGACGTACTAAGCCAGACAATTATATTACACCTGTCAAATTATTTCCCATCCGTGCAAAAACCGAATTTGTGAACAAAGCGATGTATTCGAAATTAGAGGGAGAAGAAAAAAGTTACCCGTGTATTCAAAAAATCGACTGTCAAACCTATTTGGATAGTGGTGATCCTATTCCATCTAGTATTTTAAATTTCTGCAAAGAAATGGATGCATCTGATATTGTGCGCGAATTGGAATTATTAAAAAGTAATTTACCTTTTCCACCTGATTTGGAATTAAAAGTAGACACTCTAGTAATGTGCAGATACAATGTGGCACTAGAAATGGGTATTTGTAATGGTACTCAGGGAATTATTGTTGGATTTAGTCCTGTCGGAACACCTATTATTAAATGGTCGAATGGTGTAATTATGACAATGGAAATACAATATTTTCAATCAGAAGATTGTCCTATAGTAGCTATTGGACAATATCCTTTGTGTTTAGCTTGGGCAATGACTATTCACAAAATTCAAGGCGCATCATTGGATATGGCTGAAATGGATCTTGGTACCTCTATTTTCGAATACTCACAAACTTATGTTGCATTGTCACGAGTACGTAGTTTAGATGGATTGTATTTGTCTTCATTTAATGCGGATAAAATTCGAGTAAACCCCAAAGTCAGATTATTTTACAAAAAATACTCCAAATAATTTAAACATAATTTATTATATCCTTATAATTTAACAATGGTTGGATGCAGTATTTTACCTGTAACAATAGTAAATAAACAACTTTATTTTTTATTTGGAAAAGAACATTCTAGTGATAGTACTCCAGGGTTCTCCGATTTTGGAGGTGGTAATGAGAAGGGTGAATCACATTATGAAACTGCTATGCGTGAAGGCGGTGAAGAATTAACAGGATTTTTAGGTGATCCTAATGAAGTTAAAAAAATGATCCGAGATGCGGGTGGACATTACAAGTTGAGCTATGAATTTCCTAATCAAAAAAATAATTCCTATCATATTCATATGTTTCATTTACCATATGATGAGAACCTTCCCAAATATTATAATGCTAATCACAAATATTTATGGGAACGTTTGGATAATAAATATTTAAAAAGTACAAAATTATTTGAAAAAGGAGAAATTGCGTGGTTTTCTGTGGACGATGTTCGCCGTCGTCGTAATGAATTTCGATCTTTTTACAGGGAAGTTACTGATATGATTCTTGAGAACGAACCCAATATTCGTAAATTTTTGTCAACAAGAAAATCCAACAAACGAACCACAAAAAAAGCAAAAGAATCAATGGATTTTCACAAAGTAATAAATTAAGATTAGTTATTTGATTTGTATATATATAAATTATATATATAAACCGGTATTATGTCTTGGAAAAAATATGGTGGTACAAATCAGTTAAATCAAAATTCGATTACCGTGAATACCATTACTACTGACAAAATATCCTTTCGTGGTGTTTATGAAGGAAATTTTGATATTTGTGGTATTATTCATTCTTCCGGTATTATTAATACTGAATCTAATTTAAATGTTTTAGGAAATGCAGCTATACATCAAAATGTCACCGTTTTTCAAAATTTGGACATTTTCGGAAATACAGTTACACATAATAATTTATTTGCGACACAGCGAATTTATTTGGGTACTGGAAGTGATCAAATTGATTTGAATGGTAACGTTTCGTTTTTATATGGTCTTGGAAATCATGTTGGTGTTAATAATACAAATCCAACGGCCATTTTAGATATTCACGGTAAGGTTACTAATCTATTCAGTGTATTCTCTGATTCATCCTTGAATATCAATACTATTGCTCAAAATAATAGCCATCGCGGTATTACAGTAGGCGCTAGTGATTTGAGTTCTGGAATATTTTTTTATAGTGACCTTTCAATTAATGACGCGAATCACTATGACGCCGCCATTTTATACGATGGTAGTACAAATTCTTTGTATTTAGAAATTCCCAACGATTTACAATTACATTCAGGTATTGTTGTTTCAAAACGTATTGTAAATAATTCATTGAATCATATAAAATATGAACCTGTTACAATATTTGATACGTTAACCGGTTCTTATTTAAATTCAATTTACCCTAATGTCGGTACTAACACTGGTGATTCTATTTATTTATGCGCACAGGATTATTCGTCAAATACTTTTTTAAAATTGATAACTCCGGATTACAAAGGATTGGCTGTCGGCGGTGGCGCTTATCCTAATGATACTACTCGTTCTTTTGGTACTACAGGATTATTAAATCTTTCAGGTAATTTTGTGGGAACACAAACTATTGTAGCGTCCAAAAATAATCCTTACGCTATACCTACTACATTAGGAATTAATACTTATTGCCCAAAAACGGACAATTATTGTATGGATGTTAATGGTCCTTCGCATTACGAAAATAACAGTGTTTCCTCGGTTTTTACTTCCAATTTCGAAATAAAACGTATGAGATTTTGCAAAACAGACCCAAAATATGGTATTATTATCGGCAGTCCGAATTCACTTAATACACCGTTTAATCATCAACATTATCAAACAAATAATCGTGGTGCTAACTGGACTAGTTTTAATATCGATACTGTGAATACATTGAATAGTGATTTTTTGTCAACATCTGTATCTCTTTTGGATGCTTTTATTTTCACTTATTCAACCTCAGTTTATACATTTATTGTTGGTTCTGCCAATGTAGAATATATACAAAATCCCTTGGATAAGCCCGCAGTGAATGGGTTTATTTTATATTCAAAAGATAGTGGTGCTAATTGGAATCCTATTCTGTCTACCGGTGGTTTGTCCGATGTTGGACCACTAAACGGTATTTCTATATCGAATATTAACAATAATTCTACACTAGCAATAATAACTTCTACATTAGGTCAGTTTTATACTATTAATATTTCTTCTTTATTTAATTCAGCAACACCCACACAATTTTTTTCTTTTATACCAACATCTACAGGAAATGTCATCCCGAAATGTCTTGCCACATATACTGATTTATCTTACGGTTTTGGTAATTTGGTTATTGTTGCGGGTATTGGAGGATTTAAAATTTATCAATTGTTTACAAATTCAAATCCTTTACTATTTGGAGAATATTTGTCATCTCCGTACCTTATTTATCCAGCAAATTTATACGGATTTTCAGGTATAGGAAATTCTTGTTTGTATAACAAATATAGTTACACTGCTATTTCTGTTTATGATTTGAAACATATTTTAATGATCGGAACCGATCTTTCGTGGAATCGTAATATTATTGCTCGTATTGATAGCATTTATGATTCAACTAATTGGAAATATATATTTATTGACGCATCTGCTAATGATATATGTATCTACGATGGTAGTAGTGCTAGTATTGCTTGCGATAATGGTCTTATTTATTATTCAATTGATGGATATTATACTTGGAATAAAACCTCCCTTGATAATTACAACCCTTTTAAAAATGCTGGTCTGTCATACAATTCAAATGCAAAAATAACCAATATTTTTGTTTATGATATTAATTCCTTTTTTGTTACAAAAACAATTTCATCGTATAAATATGCTATCACAAATAGAAATATTGACATTTCTAATAGCAAGTTGGGACAGAGTCAATTGTTTTATTGTTATGTTCCCAGTATTTTGAACAAACTTAATGACAATGTTATGGATGTTTGTGGAAATATGAGAATATCGGGAGATTTATATGTCAATGATACCGGTAAATTAAAGACCACAAATACGAATATGTATGTTTTTAATGAAAATGCTAAAAATATTTATCTAGGTAATTCAGCAAACACTATTACTATTGGTAATCCTAATACATTTGGTAATACTTTTGTTCAACATAATTTGGATGTTTCTGTTAATATTACTGGCCGCAAAAATGCTTACATCTATGGGGATATTTCGGTTAATGGAACTATAATTGCTAACGCAAACTCAGTTGTAAATGGTAATTTATATGTTTACAATAATTCTATTACTTATTCTGACTCTTATGTTAGCGGAAATTCTTATGTTAAAGGAAATTTAATTGTTTATCAAGGAATATTTTTCTATGGCGGTTTCAATATTGGTCAAGAAACAAATCTAATGGGTAATCTTTTCGTTACAAAAAGCAGTTATGTTTATGGAAACACGTTTATTAATAAAAATATTACTGGTAATGCCAATCTTACCATCGGTGGTAACACATATATAAATGGCAACGTTTTTGTATTATGTGATTTGTCTATTAATGGTAATTTATATGTTCTTGGAAATACGATTTTAAACAATCATTTACAAGTTAACGCTGATGTTTCAACGAACGGTACTATGAATTTCAATGGTGATACTTATATAATTGGTAATTTACACGTTTCACAGGCAACATATTTGGGTACTTCTCTTTCATTGACAAGTTCTCTCGATATTTGTGGACATTTAAATGTCGGTGATTTTTGTAATTTTTCTGGACCTATGAATATTAATGGTCCCATCAATCTCAATAGTGATGTTAATTTCGCAAATAATGTTTCAATTCCAAAAATGCTATACGTTGGTGGTGTAGGACTCTTTAATAGTGGTCTAGTT
>Ga0136642_1001447_pt1 | contig 10193 bp, 8 predicted proteins | sample LowCatLa1302831Y_FD_115313 | JGI IMG/M metagenome (GOLD analysis project Ga0136642, IMG submission 115313) | Freshwater microbial communities from Lower Cathedral Lake, Yosemite National Park, California, USA - 13028-31Y | ecosystem: Environmental > Aquatic > Freshwater > Lake ...
CTAGCCCTGCGGCGGTCGCGGGCGAGCTTCAATCCATGGGTACACTGCTCCTAGCCAAGCACCACAACCGTTCTGTACTGGGCACAATGAATGAGTACATATTTCAGATCGAAGCGTGCCATGACTTGAATCGTTCGGCTCTGAAAAACCTAACCTCGGTGTCATTGATGTTAAGCGAGATTCCGCACGTTAAGCTGGGCATCATTTCTGATCGCGAGACCCTGCGGCTTCTCTCCGTCTGATCGCAGGTCTCGTCGGCTGCTCACGAGAGCTCAGGCTTTCTTTTTCGGAGTCGTCTTAGACTTCGGAATCAGTGTACCGCCATCCTCGTGAATTTGCATCGTGTTTCCAGCGGTGCGTAAATCGGACAAAATACACCGGGTGATATACTCACTGCGCTGCATCAGGAGTTTAGCGCGACGGTCTTCCATTTTTTTGAAGACTTGCGGGTCAAATGAGATACTCCGGGCGATGACGTTACGTGCCATGTGTTTTAGGTGTTGAGGGTATTCTGAACTCGATTGGGTGTTGTTGCTTTCTAGCCTTAAAATAACATTAAGCAACAACTCATTTTTATGGGAGTGAGTTTTGAGTCGAGGTGCGTTCCTTGGCTTTTTCGTAAGGATCGTTGATCCCTAGTTGTCGGCCACGGGCTCTCAGAAATCTCGAAATCGGCGGTCATGGATTGGGTCGAGTCGCAGATCGTAGCGGGCAAGCTGCCGACTGACTTGAACGACCTGCCGTACCGCCCTCAAGCTACCCCGCAACGCCGACTTTAAAACTTTTGTGGTGGTCTAAAGGATAAGATTTCGGGGCTACCAACGTGACGACGTTGGGGCTTACCCGAGGATGAGGGTTCGAGCCCCTCCCACAAATTTAAGCTGGCGTGAAAGGGTAAACTGGGCACCACTTGGTGCCGATGAATCGGAGCCCCAAATTTGAGCGCGAAAGTTACAGTCTTGGGACTGCAAGTTTTGCGTGCAAACGCGGGCAAACGCCGGTCGTCGAAGTTACGCTAAATCCTACTGCGGAACAGCTAGTAGTAGCCCATACATTCCCTATGGCCGCACCAGAAGTTGCGGAAATCGCACGCTCCCAGAAAGGGGTGGCTTCGATATGAGTTGGATGTCCGGCATGTAGATCCCACAGAGTTGGCCGAGATGGGCCGTGTTCTTCGGATGATGAATCACGATGCGAGCATTCGACTGGAGGGCGTGTGAAATGCTGCGTGGGTCGGGGGGGGACGGCTGGGCAGCCCGCGAGCGTGGCCCACCTGTGACGGGGCGCGATTTGGAGCGTTTCTTAAAGGACCCTTTTTGGTGTCGGGCCGCGATCAACGATTTGCGCAGCATTCACACGTTCGTAATTCGTTGATCAGATCTTCCGTGAGTCGGTCCGTGCCAGAAACGTATGGTGTCAGAAACGCTCTCTTCCAGCGCTACCGGACGGAACCAAACGAGGACAACCCGCTTTTATTTCAGCAGCGGGAGCCCTACGCCACCACACCCATTTCCAGGAGAAACGATTTGGGTGTGCGCACCTTCACGCCGTAAACAACCGTGCCAAGGATGTGCGCAAAATCCGTCGTGTCGGCCGTGACGAGGTAGTCGGCGTCGCAGCCAATCGCAGACAAGATGACCGGCTTGTCCTTCGTGGCGTCGAAGACAATTGGACGGTCGAGCACATAGACCGAACCGACCGCTTCCAATCGTGCGTGAACGAGTCGCACCCAATCAACCGCGCCCGCAGGGTGCTTGCGCACGTTCTTTTCGACCTCGCTGATGCAATAGTCTGCCGTGACCAGTCTCCATTCGGCCTTCGGCGCACACTCGACCAGCAGTCGCGAAAGGCCCCGGTTCGACCAGCAAGCCGCGAGAATTGTCGAGGTGTCGAGGAAGACAGTCACCGCTTGAGCACCTTGACGTTTGCCGCATCGGCCTCGTCATCCTTAACCCACTTCTTGATTGTGCTGGCTGGAATGTCTCGAACCGGCACGGTCACAGCGGGGTGTAAAAAAATCCCGTCAGGCCGCTCCTCCACCAAGAGAACTGAGTAGTCCTTCTGGTCGAGTTTCAAACGGCGGCGCAGGCCGATGGGGAGAGTGATCGTTCCACGGGGAGAGATTTGAATAGTGGTAGACATGCAGAAAAGCTGCTTTGCTGAAAAACGGAAGTCAACGCTGACGCGGCGTGTAGCTCAAAACCGATGGGCTTGTCCCGAATATCTTGCTTTAGGAAACACTGCAAAATTGAGCGTGTGGTGAGAATATCACCGGGAGCAATGACCTCGCCAACCACATTGGCCTAGTCTCCTCTCCTACCGTTTCCTGCGGGCAACCGACTCCCATGCTAATCTATGGCATCATATTTTTCGGAATGTGCTGCCTTGTCGCTTACCTCGGCCGACAGCGCAAATTCGGCTTTTGGGGCTATTTGATCGCTTCGCTGTTGCTGACTCCGGTTATCGGATTGCTGCTCGTGTTTGCGTCGGACAAGCGGGATACTAACGTCGATGCGGCAACAACGAAGGGGCGCACATAATCAACCCACTGCGCGTCGCAGAATCGTTCCTATTTGAAACACGCCGATTTCAAGTAGCGGGTTGTGTCCTACCTGTGGCGCCGCATGTAGATTCGCATGACCGCATAAACTGAGGCGTAGCTAGGCGCCTGATAGGAAAGGTAGTGGGCGAGCACCATCCGCGTCGCGCCATCGAACATCATCGTCAGCCAAGGTTTCCCCATGGCTTTCCCGGTTAAGAGCGTCGATTTGACCTCCAAATGACCGAGGTAGAAACCATAAGGTGTCCAGCCCGTCAAAGGGCAGGCGCCTCGTTTCCACCGTGGTCATGACCCACGGCCGGAGGGCTCAATCCCTTCGTGGGCTCAAGTCACTTTGGGACTGACATCAATACTGACCCCAGTGTGATCACGTTGTAATTTAGTCTACCCCATGCCGATGCTCCGCCGAACCCTCTTTCAGCTTTTAGGCGTGAATTCTAAAGCAGATGGAAATTTCTCGGTTTGGCCCAATATTGTGTTCGGCGTTTTCCTGCTGCTTGGGGTCTGGCTGGCGTATCTGCCGGCGCTGCATGGGGGTATGCTTTGGGATGACGCGGCGCATGTTATGAGCCTTGAGTTGAGTTCGTTAAAAGGACTGGTGCGCATCTGGACGCAATTGGGTGCGACGCAGCAGTATTATCCGACTTTGCACACGATGTTCTGGATTGAGCACCAAATCTGGGGGGACGCCGTGGTCGGTTATCATGCGGTAAACTTAGTTCTACACGCGGCCTCGGCAGGGCTTTTTTGGGCGGTTCTTAGAGAGCTGCGTGTGAGGGGAGCCGCCTTTGCTGCTTTGCTTTTTGCGCTGCATCCGGTGTGCGTCGAGTCGGTGGCGTGGATTTCGGAACAAAAAAATACGCTCTCGCTGGCGTTCTATTTAGCTTCTGCGCTGGCGTACCTGAAATTTGAACAGTCCCGAAGCCCGCGGCATTACCTCAGTGCCCTTGGTTTATTTTTGCTGGCTCTGTCGACCAAGAGTGTTACCGCGACCTTACCCGCTGCCTTGTTAGTCGTGATTTGGTGGCGTCGCGGGGTGCTAGGCTGGGCTCGTGATTGGCGTCCGCTGGTACCTTGGATTGTAGTCGGAGTGGGTGCTGGACTTTTTACGGCTTGGGTTGAGCGCACGATGATTGGGGCTGCGGGCGCAGCCTACGATCTTAGCGTTTGGATGCGCGTACTGCTAGCGGGCCGAGCGGCTTGCTTTTATCTGGGTAAACTAATTTGGCCGGTTGACCTGATCTTCATCTATCCGCGTTGGACGATTGACCCTGCGCAACTTTGGCAGTGGGTGTTTCCGTTCGCCTGGGGATTAGCGCTGGTGGTCTTGTACGTGCGATTACCGCGACAGCGAGGCATGCTTGCGGCTCTACTCTTGTATGGGGGGACGTTGTTGCCGGCCCTGGGATTTTTCAATGTCTACCCGTTTGTTTATTCGTACGTGGCGGATCATTTTCAGTATCATGCGAGTCTCGCCTTGCTCGCCTTGGTCGCAGCCGTTTGGGCTGGTTGGGAGGAGGGCGAGCGTCTGCATCCGCAGCTCTGGCGGCGCCTTGCGCCGATGCTTGTAGCGGTCGCAATCTTGGTGGTTCTAGCGGTGCAAACGCATCGGCAGAGTCGACAGTACGTGGATGTGGAAACGCTTTATCGCGTCACGATTGAGCGCAATCCGAACTGTGTGCTCGCCCATAATAACCTTGGGATGATTTATGCGTTACGTGGCGACTCGGCGGCGGCGATCACTCACTTCAAGAGGGCGCTAGAGGCCAATCCCAATTTTGCTGAAGCTGAGGACAATTTAGGTGGTGAGTTAGCCAAGCTCCCCGGCCGCGAGCGGGAGGCGGTGGAGCACTTTGAGGCGGCGCTGCGCATTCGCCCTGATTTTCCTATGGCGCTATTGAACCTCGCCAACGAACTTGCCCTGATTCCTAGTCGCCGGGCGGAGTCTGAGCGTCATTTTTTGAGGGTGTTAGCATTGGAGCCGAAGTACGCTAAAGCCTACAACGACTTCGCTATCTGGCTTGGGAGCACTCTGGGTCGGCAAGCGGAGGCGCTGAATCGTTATGAGGCGGCATTGCAGCTAAATCCCGATTACGCGGTCGCCCGCGCCAATTACGCTTTTGAGTTATCACGCGACCCACTGCGGCAGGGTGAAGCCATAGCCCAATACACTGCGGCTCTGGTCGCCGATCCGGCGCAGGTCGAAGCGCACAACAACCTGGCCAATCTGCTTGCGCCGATGCCCGGCCGACAGCTTGAGGCGATCTCTCACTATGAAGCCGCGCTCCGGCTTAATCCCCGTTATGCCGAGGCGCATAACAATCTCGCAAACCAACTTGTAGGAGTACCGGCTCGCGCGGCCGAGGCGCTGGCGCACTACGAGCAGGCGGTAGCGCTCCGGCCTGACTACGCCGAGGCGCATAACAATCTGGCCATTGCCTATGCAAACGCTGGCCGGCTGGGTGATGCTGAGCGCCATTTCAGACTCGCGATTAAAGTCGCGCCAGATTTCCAGGCGGCCCGGGACAATCTTCGTCTGCTGCTCGCGCCTAATCCTTAGTGCTCATTTTTCCTTTTTTTAACGCATCATGAGATCTTCCCGTTCCCGCGGTCAGCCGAAGGTTCCGAATGTTGCGGTCTCGGTTCAGCAGGAGCCCGCTCGAGCGAGTGGTTGGCCGGTCACCCTCGCGGCGGTAGTACTTATCTTGGTGACGGTATTGGTGTATGCGAACAGCTGGATGGTCCCTTTTGTTTTTGATGATCACGCGGCGATCCAGCTCAACCCGAGCATCCGCCAGCTCACGGATTTAGCCGCGGTGTTTTCGCCGCCTGGTGAAGGTTTCACGGTAGACGGCCGTCCGCTTCTGAATTTTTCTCTCGCGCTCAACTACGCCATGAGTGGCACCGCGCCTGGGAGTTATCACGTGCTCAATTTGCTCATTCATCTGGCGGCCGCTTTGGTGCTATTTGGGATTGTGCGCCGCACGTTGTTGCGAGCGGTCGTGCCGGGTAATCGGGCTTTGGATCCATCGAGCCTTAACCCGAGCGAGGCGACGGCGCTCGGGTTTGCGGTCGCTTTATTGTGGGCGATCCATCCGCTGCAAACCGAGTCGGTGACTTACGTGATTCAGCGCGCAGAATCGCTCATGGGTTTGTTTTATTTACTCACCCTATATGGTTTTATTCGCGCGACTGAGCGGGTTGATGGAAGAATTTCCTTGGGTTGGTGCCTACTCTCTTGGGTGGCGTGTGGCTTGGGTATGGGCACCAAGGAGGTGATGGTCTCTGCGCCGCTCATGGTACTGCTGTATGATGGAATTTTTGTATCCTCGGGTTGGGCCGCTGCGCTGCGCCAGCGTTGGCGATATTATTTGGCTCTGGCTGCGACCGCTGGGGGGCTGCTTGCTCTGGTTTTCAGTACGGGTTCACGCGGCGGCACATCTGGTTTTGGGCTCGAGGTTACGCCTTGGATGTATTGGTCGACTCAATTTCAGGCCATTGTGCATTACCTACTGCTCACGTTCTGGCCGAGCCCTTTGATCTTTGATTATGGCGTGCAATGGACTGGCGCGGTCACTGACGTGCTGCCGTATGCGTTGCCTGTTGTCGCGCTCGTAGTGGCGATCGCAGTCACGTGTTGGCGCCGCTTACCGGTGGGATTCCTTGGCGTGTTTTTCCTGGCCATTTTAGCGCCCACTTCGGTGGTCCCCGGGAACCGCCAGACCCTCGCCGAACATCGGATGTACCTGCCGCTCGCGGCTGTGATCGCATTCGTGGTCGTTGCGTTGTACGTGCGGGTTAAGGCTCCACGGCGTAGTTCAATGCTGGGGTGGGGCGGGCTACTGCTCGCGTTGATGGCTTTGCCTCTTGGTGTACTCACGGTTCGTCGCAATGAGGTCTACCAGAGCGAACTTTCGCTTTATCGTGATACGGTGAATTCGCGCCCCGGCAACGCTTCCGCGCATACCAATCTTGGTAACCTCCTGCGCGACGCACACCAAACCGACGAGGCGATTACGCACTACGAAGCAGCGCTACGCATCCGACCCAATTACCCGCAGGCCCACTACAACCTCGCAATTGCCCTTACGGATTCCCGCCTGGTGGCGCAGGCGATCGAACATTATGAAGCGGCCTTGCGCTTAAAGCCGGACTATCCCGAAGCGCACAACAATCTTGCCATCGCGCTGGCTCGTGGTGGACGCGACGTGGAGGCGCTCCCCCATCTTTTGGCGGCGGTGCGCCTCAACCCCGCCTACACCGAAGCGCGCTTCAACTTGGGTCTAGTTTTAGTGCGCCTTGGCCGTGTCGCCGAGGCGATTCAAGCCTACGACGAAACCTTGAGGCTGGATCCAAATTATTATCGGGCCCACGAGGCGAAGGGTTACGCTCTGCAGCTTACAGGTCGCCAGAGCGAAGCGCTCGCCGAACTTGCAGTGGCGGCTCGCTTAAGATCCGCCGAGCCCAACCTGGGTCAGTCTAATAATTGATTTCGCTGTTGCTGTGGGCGCGCACGGGTTTCTGGACACAAAAAAGGCGGCTGCCGTTTTGCGGCAACCGCCTGTTGTTTAGATTAGTCTGATCTTTCCCGAGCTTAGAACGTAGCTTTCACGCCGGTCGTCCAGACGGGCTGGTAGATTGCGCGATGGTAGTTTTTCGCGATTGATGGGGTGTTGGGGCTGTACCGCAGTTCGGTCGGCTCGTAGCCCGTGATGTCACGCCCGTTGACGAACAGGGAGACATTCTTGGTCGCGTGGAAGCTTACATCCATATCCATTCGGATCGCGCCACGCCGATACATGAACTCGTTGGGTTCGTAGGTCGGGGTGGAACTTGACGAGTAGTCGAGATATTGCAGACGGGTCTTGGACGTGGCCTTGGAGTTGACCGAGACCGTGAAGCGACTGCGGGTGAGGCTAACGCCTAGGCCGGCCGTGTAAGGCACGATGTAAAGATTTTGTGCTGCAAATTGCACGGCCATGATACCTCCACCCGTCTGAGTGGAACGGGTTCCGCTCACTACGACGCGGAAGCCGCGCGCCCAATCAGGGACAAGAGTGTCGAGCAGATAGCTGCCGCTGAGCTCAAGTCCAGAGGTCACGATCTGACCGGTCATGTTGATCGGGGTGCGGAGCACAGAGCCGGGATATTCCGTTGCGTCGATGCCATAGGTGGAGAGGTAGGTCGCAGTCTGATCGACTGAGAGCGTATTGGTGCCGAACGCATTGTCGACGAAGCGGCGATAGCCGCGAACCGTGATATTCGAGCGACCATCGGCGCCGTAGTACTCCAAGGAGGCACCGAGATTTTTTGAGGTCCAGGGCTTTAGGGCTGGATTGTTGGCATTGATCGTCGTGGTCGTGGTGGGATCGATGGTGGTCGGATCCGGCAAGTTGAGGCTGGGATAGATGTTATTAAGATCGGGACGACCGACGGTGCTCGATCCGGAGATACGTGCGACGATCGAGGGGGTTAGATCGTAGCTGACCGAGATACTTGGGAAGTAGTTGTGATATTGGGCGTTCGATTTACTTCCGTTCATGATGTAATTCGCGTGCGCTTGGGCGAGCGAGTTACTGGGGTAGCGCAGTTGGATCGACTGACCTTTGCCCGTCTGGTACACTCCGCCGAGTGTGTTCAGCACTTGGCCTTGGGCATTCTTGGCATAATTGCCGCCTGGGCTGTAGTAGGGCCCCGTGCCGTTGTCTAGAGTCTGTTCGAAGCGTACGCCGTAGGCGATACGGATGCGATTGCGCATCGCACTGGTATCGAAGCGTACGTAACCAGCCTTAATCTGCTCACGTAGGTAGAAGCTTGAGGTGACGGCCGAGCTGTAATCGTTCCACGGGCGGGACTCCACGAATAGGCTCGGGTTCGCGGCCTGATACTTAGCGATGGCGCTTGGGTCGAGGAATTGAGCCACACCGTAGTTGGCGATGAAGGGCGTGCTGTAGCCCTTGAGAATGAAGTCGGTGCCCGGGCGAGTGCCGAGATAGATGAAGCCTTGGCCGTTGCCGCCTAGGTTTGGATCGGTGTTCACACGACGGCTGTAGCTTGAGTAGTTGAAGCCAAATTTAACTTTCGTCGGGAAATTGGTGAACGCGAAATCACGTTCGGCCGATCCTTTGCCTTCAAAGCGATGATCTGAGGACCAGAGCGGCTTGTAACGAATCGCCGGCAGGTTGCTGGGAACGTTCGTTAGTGCGCCTGTGGTGGGGTCGTAATATTGACCGGCGAAATTACCCGCTGCGATGAAGCTGCCTAAGTTGGAAGGGTCGAGGACGGTTCCATTGGGCGCGATGGCTGAGATGCTCGCTGGGCCCCAATCGCCGATGTTATTGAAGTGCAGCTGCTGCAAGGGGCGGATGTTGTAGAGAATTGAGAACACGGTGCCGACGTCAGCATCGCGGTTTTGTTTGCGCGAGTTGCCGTAGCTCTCGCCGAGGTTGAGCTTCCAGGGCCCGACGCGACCTTCGTACGAAAGACTTTCTTGGCGGTTGGCATCGTTGACCACCCAGGTCGTGGACTGGTTCAATACGCGCGGCTGTAGCGAGGATTGGTCGATTTCCACCTGATTGGTGAGGGTGGAGAGGAGTGGGTTGGTCCAGTTGGTGTTACCCCATGCAACGTTGCGGGCGCCATATTCCATGCGGTTGTAGGCTTGGGTGAACGAGGCGCGTAGGGTGCCTTGGCTCGAGACCTTGTAGTCGCCGGTCAGATTGATGCTCGTGCGATTGTAGGTCGAAAGAATAGAATTCAGATTCATGCCGTCTGAGCTATAGTGGGTGGGATTCAGCGGCATAGTGCGATACGTGCCGACGCCGGTGGTCTGATTGTAAAGGTAGTTAGCATTCCACGAGCAGGTCTGGTCGACGTAAGCCTTCGGGACGGTGTTGGTACTGAAGGTCACCGAGAAACCAAAACGCTTGTTCACTGGCACCACGGCCGAAAACACAAAGCCAGGGAACACGGTGCTGATTTTTGAGGATAGTGGGCCGTCCATCTTGGTCTTACCGATCTTGTCTTTGTCGGCCGCGCCGAACGCAGTGATCGTGTAGCTCGGACGGGATTGCTCGAAGGCGGATTTAGGCACGAAGTTGATCGAACCCGCTAGCGCACTGCCAGGGTCATCGGGGAGCGTAGTATGGTTAATTTCAATGCGTGAGATATTGCTGAGAGACATCTGCATCAGCTGTGTTGAGCGCTGGGGGATGCTCTGCATGCCGGCCGCGCTGATGCCTTGGCCGGGAACTTCGGCTGAGGTCGTCATTTGGAAGCCGCCGAAACCAATCGGCACATTGGCGCTGGGGGCGCCCGAAAGGGTGACGGAGTTGCCATAACCGTAGCCGTCTTGCTCGAGGTCCACACCGGGCAGGAACTTGAGCGCGTTGGCGATACTGCCGTCACCGATGAATCCGAGATCGTCGACCGATACGACGCTCTGCAAGTTCGACGCATAGCGCTGGGTGTTGATTGCCAGTTCGGAGGCGTTCATCGCCTTTTCCACGTTCACGCGAAAGGCGTCCATCTCCACTACTTCCTTGCGGGAGCGCAGGACTACATCTGCCGAGGTCGTGCCACCAGCGGTAATGGTGTAGTTTACATCTTGCGTGAGCAGACCGGTGTAGACGAC
>Ga0136642_1001450_pt1 | contig 10175 bp, 10 predicted proteins | sample LowCatLa1302831Y_FD_115313 | JGI IMG/M metagenome (GOLD analysis project Ga0136642, IMG submission 115313) | Freshwater microbial communities from Lower Cathedral Lake, Yosemite National Park, California, USA - 13028-31Y | ecosystem: Environmental > Aquatic > Freshwater > Lake ...
GCCGCCCGCATGGAGTCCGAAGTGGTGCCGAGCTGGCGGCGCTTTTCACTGATCTGGACGCGAAGGCCCGCTAGTTCATTATCGAGCTGGGCAATCACCGCATTGGAGTTGTTGTACTTCTCGGCCAGGGCTTCGCTGAGCTGCTCCTGCGCGGCCAGTTTGGCCGAGAGGCTCTCGATCAAGGCACGCGTCTCACTAATCGATGCGGCGTGCGCCGGGCGTGCAGGGCTGGCTAGTAGGGGGAGGACGAGTGAGGCGACACCGACAAATACCCAGATTCGGGACAGTGAAACCTTCCAGGGGCCGGTCACACCTCTCAGGCTACCGGCGGTGCCTCTAAAAGTCATGACAGGGAAGGGTCGCTGACGAGTTCTTGTCTGAGATTTCTGGCGAGTTCTCGATGCGGTTGTGGAAGTATTACGGTGGGAGCGTCGTGTTGACGTGGGGGCGTAGCCCAATGGCAGAGGCAAGGCGCTTAAACCGCCTCCAGTGAGGGTTCGAGTCCCTCCGCCCCTACGTGAACCGCATTCGGTGGCGCTGACCGGTCTTTAGTAGCCTTACGTCGTGGCAACGAGCAATTTAGGTAAATGGGTTAGTCGAGTCGGCGCAGCTGGTGGCGGTAAGGCCTACCAAAAGACGCGACCGGTGAACTACTACGGGGCTATCGCTCTCATCGTCGTTCTCGGACTGCTCTCGGTCGTCTATTCGCGTTACGAATACCAGAATCCCGCTAGTGCCGAGGCGCCAGCCATTGGCACCACCTGGTTTGCCGCCTTCAATGGCGAAGCCTGTGGCAATCCCATGCCCGCCCTCGTCGCGGACGCTGCCACGTCCACAAACGGTCTCCTCGTTACCCAAAAGAACGTTCTCGTCATTTCACCAAAGGTCGCCGAAGAGGCGGGCCGCAACGCCACGCTGGCCAAGTTCATGGAGCAACACCCCGGCTTGAGCTACGCGAATCACACGGTCAAGTTCCCCATCTCCGCCTCGTCTACCTTGTCACCGGCTGGTTACAAGGACGGTTCGAAGTGCCCCAAGGGTACGAAGTACGCCGGCCAAGTTGGACACTTCGGTATTGCGTACTGGTCGCAGTTCGGCCAAAAAGAACCCGTCATCACGACTGATCCCGCATCGGTCAAGTTCACCGACTTGATGCGCATCACCTTCTTCTTTAAGCCTGACGGCGTGAAGCCCACCGAGCCCACCACGGAGACCCTGGCCTACATGGTCCGGCTCCAGCAGTCCACGAACGGTTCCGGAACGACGACCACTATTCCTGGTTCGCTCGTGACCTCCACCACCGTGGTGAATGTTCCGACCACGGTGCCGGCTACCACGACAGTTCCCTCGACGACCGTCGCGCCCTCTTCGACCACCACGACGGTTAAGTAGTTTTCACTATGCGCGCGGTAATCCTCGTGGGTGGTGAAGGGACTCGCCTTCGGCCCCTTACGTACCGTGCACCCAAGCAGATGCTGCCGATTGTCGGCGTGCCCATGCTCGAACGCGTCCTCGCCAATCTCGCCAAACACGGCGTTACCGAAGCCGTGCTTTCCCTCGGATACCTCCCCGATCGTTTTATCGCGGCCTACCCCGACCACACGGTGGCCGGCGTGCACGTCACCTACGCCGTAGAACCTTCACCCCTCGACACGGCCGGGGCAATTCGTTTCGCCGCTCGCGATGCCGGTATCAGTGAAACGTTCATCGTCGTCAATGGCGACGTCTTGACCGACCTCGACGTGACGCGTCTGATTGCCTTTCACCGCGAACGCGGCGCCGAGGCCACGATTGCTCTGCACCCCGTGGAGGACCCCTCACGTTTTGGCGTGGTGCCAACGCACCCCGACGGTCGCGTCATTGCTTTCGTCGAAAAGCCGCCACGGGACGAAGCCCCGACCAATGAAATCAACGCCGGAACCTACGTGCTCGAGCCTTCGGTCGTAGAGACGATTCCTGCTGGTGTGCGCGTCTCGGTGGAACGTCAGACCTTCCCCGGTCTCGTGGAACGTGGTTCGCTCTACGCCCTCTCAGACGACTCCTACTGGCTTGACACCGGAACACCCCTGGCTTATCTCGAAGCCCACCGCGACATCCTGGAGTCCCGTCGCCCCGTGCCACTCGCGACGCCCGTGGCCAACTTCAACTGGATTCACGAGAGCGCCCGAGTGACCGACGCCACACTGTCGCTGGCCACAATCGATCGCGACTGCGTTATTGGATCCAACGTGACGATTGAGAACTCCGTCTTGCTGCCCGGTGCCATCGTTCACGAGGGCGCCACCATTCGCGACTCCATCATTGGACCCGGCGCCACGATTGGTCGCGGGGCCCTTCTCGAGGCCACCTGTGTTATCGGCGGTGGCGTGACGGTGCCCGGTGGTTCCATCCTGCGCGGTGAGGTTCGCCTCGGAGGACCCGAGTGAGGGTTCTCGTTACGGGCGTAGCGGGATTCATTGGCTCCAACACGGCCGAACTGCTCCTGGAAGCCGGACACGAGGTTGTCGGCATTGACAACCACTCCTCATCAATGTCGGACAACGTTCCGGCCGCCATTGAGTTCCACGAAGGTCGCAGTGGCGACCAGAACCTCATTCGCTCGCTCGGTCATTTCGACGCCTGCATTCACTTCGCCGCCCACATTGAGGCGGGGGAGTCGATGCACGTTCCCGAAAAGTTCTTCCGCAACAACGTGGCCGAGTCTCTGCAACTGCTCGAGGTGCTCGTCGAACAACACGTGGCGAAGTTTGTCTTCTCCTCCACGGCCACCGTTTACGGACCGGACGTGACGTTGCCCATCGACGAGACCCACCACGTCGAACCCCAGAACCCCTACGGCCAGTCCAAGTACATGGTGGAACAGGCCCTCGACTGGTTGGCTCGCCAGGGACGCATCAACGTGGCCCGACTGCGGTACTTCAACGCAGCCGGTGGCACAATGTCTCATCCCGAACTGCATGTGCCCGAGACGCACCTCATCCCGATCTTGTTGGCCGTGGCCGCCGGTGATCGTGAGTTTGTTTCTCTCTACGGCACCGATTACGACACGCCCGACGGCACCTGCATTCGTGACTACGTGCACGTCAAGGACTTGGCGGCCGCGCACATTCTGGCCCTCGATGCCCTCAATCGAGAGAGCAATCTCGTGCTGAACCTCGGCACTGGTACGGGATACTCCAACCTGCAGATGATTGAAGCGGTGCAGCGCGTGACCGGTCAGACGTTGGACGTTCGACGTACGGAGCGGCGCCCCGGTGACCTATCGGCCTCGGTGGCGAGCAACGACAGGGCCAAGGCCGTGCTCGGCTGGGAGCTTAAGCACTCGGACCTCGACACGCTCATTAGTGACGCCTGGGCCAGCTACCGCGCCCACTAACGAAAGAGATCTTCGGCGGCCCGTCGAATGACGTTTTCGCTGACGCTGCCCTCACCAAAGACGCTGGGATCAATACCGCGCACAATGGCGAAGGGCGTACCGGCCGCTTTACCTAGAACGAGGTTGACGGCACCGGCAATCTGATCGGCCACGGCCACTTCGGTCGCCTCCAGCACCCGACCGGTTGCGTCAGCGGTGCCGCGCAGATCGAGCACGGGCTTGATGCCGGCCACCCCGAGCGCCACGTCGGTAACGCCCGAGCGCCACACTCGTCCGAAGGTGTCGGTGACGATGACGCCAATGGAGACATCGAGTCGACGTTGCACGTCGCCACGAATACGACGGGCCGAACGGTCGGGGTCGACGGGCAACAACACGGCCGTGTTCTCGGCCGTGTTCGAAAGATCAATGCCGGCGTTGGCGCAGATAAATCCGTGGTGGGTCTCCACGATGTGTAGCGTCCCCCGGCGACGGAGCACCCGCTTGGACTCTTGCAGGATGAGTCGAACCTTGTCTTCGTCGGTGCCGTCGAAGGGCACGGTGCGGCCTTCAGACTTACTGACTACTTTGCTCGTGACGGTGAGGATGTCCCCGTCTTGCAGGGTGAGTTCCGAAGTGGCGAGCGCAGCGACGATGGCGTCGGCCAGTGAATCATTCTCGCCAATCTCTGGGACGCCCCGCAGGGCCCAGATCTGCAGTGCGCTCACTTGAGCAGCTCGCGAACGAGAGCCTCGGCGTGGAGGGGATTGGCCATGATGGTCGTCGTGACGACGGCCCGCATCCCGGCCGCCTCAACGTCACCGGCCGTCTCGGCATCGACTTCATCGATCACCAGGGTGGCGGCGTAGGGGGCGTAGTAGCGGGCGATACCGCCGTTGCTCGATTCGTAGCCCAACTCGTTCATCAAGCGATCGGCGGGACCCTTCAGGGCCGCGCCACCAATCAGTGGTGTCACCGCGATGACGTCGTTACGACGGGCCTTGAGTGCTTCGGCGATGGCCGGCATCTCAACAATCGGCTGAATCGAAAGAATCGGATTCGACGGGGCGATGATGATGCGCGAGGCCGACGCAATGGCCTCGAGGACACCGGGGGCCGGAGTGGCCGTAGCGCCGCCGACGTAACGAACCGCGTGAGTGGTCACGCCGTGGTGGTGCTTGACGAAGTACTCCTGGAAGGAGAGGTCGCCAACTTCGGTGTCGAGCCGGGTGGCGATCACGTCATTGGAAGCCGGGAGCATCCGCAAGGTGAGTCCGCGTTTTTCGGCCAGTTCGGCCGTGACCTCGAGTTTGGTCGCACCCTCGTGCATGCGTTGGGTCCGGTAGAGGTGAGTGGCGAGGTCTTGATCGCCGAGGGAGAACCAGGACTCCCCACCGAGCTCACCGAGTCGGCCCATGGCTCGCCACGTTTCGTCCTTAAGACCCCAACCCCGTTCGTCGTCGTTCAGACCGCCCAGGGTGTACGTAATTGTGTCGATGTCGGGACATATGGTCAGTCCGTGTAGTTCGAGGTCGTCCCCGACGTTGACGATGGCCACGATGTCGCGCTCGTCAATTTGGGTGCGCAGGGCGCGCAAGAGGCGAGCGGCGCCCACGCCACCACACAGGACAGTTATCACGCCCCTGACCTTAGGGGCGGGGTAGGTAGTATTCCAAAGTATGACGACGACATCGCTGTTGGCTGGCTGGCCCTCGGGTTCGGCCGTTTCGCTCCTCGCGCTGCGCGACGGGACCCTGGAGACGGTGGGTAGCGAAGGCGACCGCGAGCGTATCTACGACTGGGCCTCACTCTCCAAGCTGGTGGTGGCCGTGGCCATTGGTATTGAGCACGACTGGCAGTATCTCAAGTTCGACGCGCCGGTCGGTCCCTCGAACTCCACGGTGGCCGATCTGCTCTCGCACGCCTCGGGGGTCGGTATCGATGCCACCGTGCCGACGCAGCCCGCGGGGCAGCGTCGTATCTACTCAACGTACGGCTACGACCTCTTGGTCTCTCGCATCGTCAATGACCGCCCACCACTGGAGTGGCTCAAGGATCGCTTCCTCACGCCACTCGGCATAAACGACGTCACAGATGACGGTGGTTCGGTGACGGCCGGTCTGCGCGGGTCGCTGGCCTCGGCCGAAGCGTTGGCCTCCACGTGGCTCCGCGGTGATCTCCTCAGTCCCGATACCTTTGCCCGCATGCGCACGACGCATATCCCCGAACTAAATGGCGTTGTGCCGGGCTTCGGGTCCTTCTCGCCTTGCCCGTGGGGCCTCGGTCCCGAAGTTAAGGGCACCAAGGAGCACTGGATGGGTTCGCAGTGGCCGGCCACCAGTTACGGCCACTTCGGTAAGAGTGGCTCGCTCGTCTTGATTGACCCCGTGGCCCAGGTGGCCGTCGTGGCCCTGAGCGGTGAGCCCTTCGGTCAGTGGGCCGTTGATCTGTGGCCCACGTGGACGAACGAGATGCACCGTCAACTGGTGCCCCGTTGAGTCAACCGACCCTGCGCGTTGGTCTCGACCTCGCCGGATCTCTCGAACCCCTTGGCGACACGATGATGAATCTCGTCGGTGCCCTGGAAGAACGCACCATTGACTTAGTCACCTTCGCCACCCGCAAGATGGACGAACCAGTCGAGGGGGTGGTGCGAACCTTCCCCAGTGTGTTGCGACCGCTGTGGCGCCGGGGCCGCGGTCCGGCCATCGATCGCTTCTTACCTCCACTCGACGTGCTGCACGTCGCCGGAACGTTGGTGCCGCCGACGAAGCGCACACCGCTACTGGTTTCGGTCGACGATCTTCGACCTCTACGTGACGAGTCGGCCGGGCGGTGGCGTATTGAACAACTGCGCCGTTCCGTCGACCGCGGTGCCCAGATTGTGGCGACCTCGTATGCGGCTCGACGTGAAGTGCAGTCGGTCCTCGAGATCGAGAACCAGGACATCGCCGTGGCCCATCCGGCCGTGGCGATTAAGACCCGCCCGAAGGTGGGTAACTCGCTCTTAGTCAGCGTGACGGGTACGGCCGAACTCTTCTTGGACCTAGCGCCCGAACTGACCAAGCTGGCCCGAGCCCAAGGTTCGCAGGTCGTAGTACTGGCTAGTCGTGAGGCCGGAGCCCGCTTCAAGGCCGAGTGTCCCGACGTCGTCGTTCGTTCCCGCAACCGGGCCCGCCGACTCCTGTGGGACGCGCACAGCGTGCTGCATCTCTCTGACGGCGCCCGCTTTCCCTCGCTGCCCGTGGCGGCCTTCGCGGCGTCGATCCCCGTGGTCGCTACTTCCACTGACGTAAATCGTGAACTCCTCGAGGGGGCCGCTGATCTAGTGGAGCTCTACAATCACGACGCGATTATCGCGAGCGTGTTACGTAACTTTGCCGACGAGTCTCATCGTCAACTCCTCGTGGCCGCGGGCTACGTTCGCGCGGTTGATTTCTCGCCCCCCGTGGTGGCCGAACGGTACGAACGGCTCTATCGTGACGCCGTGAACGAAAGTCGGGCGCAGTGAGGACGGTTGCTATCAGCGTGGACCAACTTCGTCGCCCCCAACCGGGCGGTATCGGGACCTACGTTCGTGGCCTGCTCGACGGAATGCAGGAGCACCACGGTGAATGGACCGTCCAAGAAGTGGGCCCGCCAATCCTTGGTGGTTCGCGGTGGGGAGCGGTCGCCGAAAAGTTGCGGGGTCGCTACTACACCGAGCGCTGGGCCCGCTCAGACTTTGGCGTAGCGCCTGGGGCCACGGTGATCCACGCCACCACCTTCACCGGTCCCTTCGGCCCACCACTAGCCGGCACCATTCGCTCGGTCACGGTGCAGGACTTTGTCTGGCGCGATCAACCCGACAGCACGACCGCTCGGGGTCGGGAGTTTCACGAGTCGAGATTTCAACTGGTACGCCGACGTGAAGACATTCGCATCTTCGTCACGACCCCGGCGATGGCCGAACGGGTCGCGGCCGAGGGCGTGGCGGCCAGTCGTATTTTTCCGATCACCCTCGGTCTTGATCGCCCCAGTGATCTGAGTGGTGATGCGGCCACTCGTTTGCTGGATACCCACGGCGTCACTGGGCCCTTCACGCTCTGCGCCGGGACGATTGAGGCCCGCAAGAATCTTCCTCGACTCATTGCGGCTCATCGCCTCGCACGCCACCAGACTCCCGAACTCGGACCGCTGGTCTTCGTTGGTCCTCGTGGTTGGGGCGATGTGAATCTCGACGGTGAAATCTCCCTCGGGGCCGTGGAACGCGGCGTGCTCAATGCACTGCTCACGCGGGCGTCCGTACTCGCCTACGTACCCCTGGCCGAAGGATGGGGACTGCCACCACTCGAGGCGCTCAACGTCGGCACCAGAGTCGTGGCGTCAACGTCCGTGCCCAGCATTGAAGGTCGGAGTGATGTCGTCACGGTTGACGCTCTCGCCCTCGAGAGCATCGCCGAGGGCCTCACTCGAGCAGTGGCCCTGGCCGACGACGGGGCCAGTAGGGCGGCCCGACGCTCGTCAGTCGCTTCATTGACGTGGGGCGCTATGGCCCAGCAGCACATTGCGGGCTGGCAGTGAGAGTGGCCCTCGACGTCTCGGCCGTTCCGGCCCAGCCGGCCGGCGCCGGTCGCTACGTCGTGGAGTTGGCCTCTCGCGTCGCCAACGCCGAGTGCGAGCTGACTCTGGTCTCCCAAGTGGGGGATGCCGAGCGATGGCGCCGGTGGTCACCGAAGGCTCACCTCGTCGACCTCGTGCCGCGCGCCCGACCGAGCCGTCTGCTCTACGAGGCCGTGGCCCTCGGACGCTCCTCCAAGATTTCGGCCGACGTGTGGCATGGCCCGCACTACACGATGCCCCGGCGCCGCACGCGCCCGACCGTCGTCACGATCTGCGACTTGACCTTCTTCACCAACCCCGAGTGGCACGAGCGTTCCAAGGTGATCTTTTTTCAACGGGCCATTCGCTACGCGGCCCAGCACGCCGACGCCCTGATCTCCATTAGCGAGACGACGACGTCACTACTGCGAGAAATCGTGCAGTCGACTGCACCCATCACGACGATTCCGCTCGGCGTGGACTTGGAGCGATTTACTCTCGCCACCGGCACCAGTGACGCGCTGACTACTCACGGACTGCCCAGTGACGTCCCCTACTTCTTCTTTCTCGGAACATTTGAACCCCGCAAGGGTCTCGACCTTCTGCTCGAGGCCTTCACGCTCGTGGCCAACGACGACTCCGAAGTGGAACTGTGGCTGGCCGGACAGGCCGGGTGGGGCACCGACGGGGTGGCCCAACAGATTGCCGAGCACCCCTTCACCGATCGCATTCGCCGGCTGGGGTATGTCGACGACGCCCTGGTGCCTGCGTTGATGCGTTCATCTCGCGCCGTCTGCTACCCCTCACGGGGCGAAGGTTTCGGTCTGCCCGTGCTCGAAGCACTGGCCTGTGGCGCCCAGGTCGTCACCTCGGCCGACACCGTGATGCAAGAGGTGGCCGGCACGACGGCCCGCCTAGTCCCGGTCGGTGACGTGATAGCCCTAGCGACCGAGATGGCGAGCACGGCACGGAGCACCGCCGGTGAACGCATTGATGTAGCCCGCCGGGCCCGACAGCGGGCCGAGGAGTTCAGTTGGGAGCGCACCGTAGTCGCTCACCGGGCGCTCTACACCTCACTCGCCCCGCATTCCTAAGTAGAATTCTTCCTAATGCGTGCGCTCATCACTGGAGGAAATGGTTTTGTCGGTCGACATCTCCAGGCTCATCTCGAGTCTCTCGGCGACACCGTGGCCATTCTCGACCTGCCCCTAGACATCACGGACTATCAAGCGGTCCTTACCGCGGTGGCCGAAGCGCAGCCGGACGCGATCTACCACCTCGCCGCCCTGAGTCACGTGGGAACCTCGTGGACCAATCCTTCGGCCGTGGTCGATGTGAACGTGGCCGGCACGACCAACGTCTTGGCCGCCGCGCGAGAAGTCGTGCCCGAGGCGACCGTGCTCTTTGTTAGTTCGGCCGAGGTGTACGGACCCCGTACTCCAGAGGAAATGCCGTTAGGCGAAGCAACTGAATCGCGTCCCTCCTCGCCGTACGCGGCGAGCAAGCTGGCTGGTGAGGCCTTCGCGCTGCAGGCCGTGCGAGGTTTTGGCCAGCGCGTCGTCATCGCTCGCCCCTTTAATCACGTCGGTCCGGGGCAGAGCGTGTCCTTCTTTATCCCTGGCATTACCTCTCGCATGGTGGCCGCGACCCGGAATGCCACGACGGATATCGCGGTGGGGAATCTCACCTCACGGCGGGACTTCACGGATGTCCGCGACGTCGTTCGCGCCTACCGACTACTCGTAGAGCACGCGGTGGCGGGTGAGATCTACGTCATTGCATCGGGACGCGACGTCATGATGCAAGAAGTGGCCGACGAACTTCGTCAACTGGTCAATCCCCAGTTACGATTCGTGGAAGACCCGGCGCTACTGCGCCCGGTAGATGTGCCACTGCTTCGCGGTGACGCCTCCAAGCTGGAAGCGACGACTGGCTGGCGGCCAGAAATTTCGTGGTCTAAGACGTTGGCCGACATCGTTGCCGATGTGACCAACGTCCCAGCGACCAACTAGGCCGGAGTTGTCTCCGACTCATCGGTAACAACGTGCGTCGGGACAACGACTTCGTCGTTGAGGGCCTCGGTGACCTTGGCGCGAGCGGCGGTACTCATGGCGCGAACCTTAGAAGCAACTTCGCGAGTAGCCGCGGGCAGCTTCTCTTCGTAGGGCAGCACGATGGCCTCGGCCATGGCGATGACTTCGTTGACCTTGGCGTCGACGGTCGCGGCAGTGCGCTTAAC
>Ga0136642_1001451_pt1 | contig 10164 bp, 10 predicted proteins | sample LowCatLa1302831Y_FD_115313 | JGI IMG/M metagenome (GOLD analysis project Ga0136642, IMG submission 115313) | Freshwater microbial communities from Lower Cathedral Lake, Yosemite National Park, California, USA - 13028-31Y | ecosystem: Environmental > Aquatic > Freshwater > Lake ...
CTAGTACCGATCGCAATGGCTAAGGCATCACATTGAGTAGCTTTCACAAAGTCAGCCGCTTGCTCAACATCCGTCAATAACTGCTCACGCGTCATCTTGCCATCTGCGCCATGACCGTCTTCCTTGTCACCCTGCATAGTCTCTAGTGAACCCAAAACACCTAACTCAGCTTCAACGGTAACTCCAATAGAGTGGGAGAACTTCACCACTTCTCTAGAGACATCCACGTTGTATTCGTAGCTGGCAACACTCTTGCCATCAGCCTCTAAAGAGCCATCCATCATCACACTTGTAAAACCACTCTTGATAGCAGCCATACATACTGCTGGACTTTGGCCATGATCTTGGTGCATCACAACTGGGATATGGGGATAAGCCTCAACTGCAGCAGAAATCAGGTGACGTAAGAATGATTCGCCAGCATATTTACGAGCGCCAGCAGAAGCTTGCATGATGACGGGGGAATCTGCCTCATGAGCAGCTTCCATGATCGCCGTTACCTGCTCTAAATTATTGACGTTAAATGCCGGCAAGCCATAACCGTTTTCAGCAGCGTGATCCAAGAGTTGTCGTAAAGATACTAAAGCCATAATGGTTTCTTAATTAAAAATGTTAGTGATAAATAGTTTGAATCAAAATCTTAAAAAATAGATTACTTCACCTGAATAATCTTGAGTGAATTCGTGCCACCTGGCTCGCCCATAGGCTCACCAGAGGTTAGTACAACTACGTCGCCCTTCTTCACAGCACCCATCTTTTTCAAGCAATCTTCCACCTCCTGCAATGCGGTATCACGGTGCTTGGTGTAATCCAAACCAATAGGAAATACATTGCGGTAAGTGCTTAAGGCGCGCTGAGTAGTAATCTTAGAAGTCAAGGCAAAAATAGGTAAATGAATATTGTGACGACTCATCCAAACTGCAGTAGATCCAGAGTCTGTTAAAGCAGCAATCGCATTGGCATTAAGGTGATGCGCCGTAAACAGGGCGCCCAAGGCGATCGTTTGATCAATGCGTGAGAAGGTTTGATCTAGGAAATCCGTATCTAGCTTTACACGATCTGACTTTTCGGCTTCAACACAAATCTCCGACATTGCCTTGATAGTTTGTACCGGGTAGTTACCAGCAGCAGATTCTGCAGATAGCATCACTGCATCTGTACCATCTAACACTGCATTAGCTACGTCACTCACCTCAGCGCGGGTAGGCACTGGGGCATTAATCATGGACTCCATCATTTGCGTAGCAGTGATCGTAAATTTATCAGCCTCAAGTGCAAGCTTGATCATGCGCTTTTGCAAAGCAGGAACGGCTGCGTTACCAACCTCAATGGCTAGATCGCCGCGTGCAACCATGATGCCGTCACTCTCCGCGATGATACTTTTGAGAGCTTCAGTTTCAATAGCTTCAGCGCGTTCCACCTTAGCAATCGTGCGAACCTTACCAACGCCGTGCTTTGCGCTTGCGGCATCTGCCAGCTTTCGGGCATAGGTCATGTCAGCACCATCTTTTGGAAAACTGATCGCGAGAAAATCTACGCCCATCGCAATCGCCGCATCCAAATCGGCAATATCTTTTTCTGTTAGCGCTGGTGCAGTCAAGCCACCGCCAGCACGGTTAATACCTTTGTTGTTTGAGAGTGGGCCACCTTGCTCTACCAGGGTAAAGATTTCTCCGCCCTTGACACTCTCGACCCGAAGCACAACCAAGCCATCATTCAATAACAGTCGATCACCCGGCCTAACATCTTGTGGCAACTCTTTGTAATCCAAGCCTACGCGCTCTTGATTACCAAGCTCACAATCTACATCCAGAATAAATTGCGCGCCTTCTTTAAGAAGAATTTTGCTGTCAACAAATTTACCTACACGAATTTTGGGGCCCTGTAGATCGGCCATGATGCCAACCTCTTTGCCCACTTCTGCGGAAATACTTCGCACTAAATCGTGACGCGCTTTGTGGTCAGCAACCGTACCATGAGAAAAGTTCATTCTCACAACATCTACACCTGCACGAATCATCTCGCGCAATACTTCAGGCTTTTCTGATGCAGGTCCTAATGTGGCAATGATTTTAGTTGCTCTCAACATATTTAATCTTTCGCTCTTTCGGCTAATACTGCAAAGGCTGGCAAGGTTTTACCTTCTAAGAATTCCAAGAAAGCGCCACCGCCAGTAGAGATGTAATCCACTTGATTTTCAATACCGTACTTCGCAATCGCCGCTAAGGTATCACCACCACCAGCAATCGAAAATGCGGGTGAATGGGCAATCGCTGCTGCCAACATCTTAGTACCACCGCCAAACTGATCAATCTCAAATACACCCAACGGGCCATTCCATACAATCGTGCCAGCGTGCGCCAGCATGGTAGATAAACGTGCCGCAGTCTTAGGGCCGATATCCAAAATCATATCGTCATCAGCCACTTGATCAGCAGCAACACGATTTGCACGCGCTAGTGGAGAAAGCTCGTTTGCAACAACGACATCTTCAGGTATTGGAACGTGCGCACCGCGCTTTTCCATAATCTCCATGATTTCCCGAGCTTCATTAACCAAATCTGGCTCTGCTAATGACTTACCAATAGGTAAACCTTTAGCCAGCATAAAAGTATTGGCAATGCCACCACCAACAATCAACTCATCCACCTTGTCAGCTAAGGCCTTGAGAATAGTGAGCTTTGAAGACACTTTTGAGCCCGCCACAATTGCGATTAGGGGGCGCTTAGGACTTGCCAGCGCCCGACTCAAGGCATCCAACTCCGCTGCCATCAAGGGGCCCGCGCAGGCAATCGGCGCATATTTGGCTACGCCATTCGTAGTTGCTTCAGCTCGGTGAGCGGTACCAAAAGCATCGTTGACATACACATCACACAAAGCGGCAATCTTTTTGGCCAAGTCATCATTATTCTTTTTCTCGCCCACATTCAGGCGACAGTTTTCCAGCAGCACTAACTCGCCTGGATTGACTTCAAAATTACCGTCAACCCAATTACTGATCAAAGGAACTTTGCGATTCAGGAGTGTGGCAATTCGGTCGGCCACCGGAGCCAAACTATCTTCGGGTTTGAATTCACCTTCAGTGGGACGTCCCAAGTGGGAGGTCACCATCACAGCTGCGCCGGCATCTAAACACATTTGTACTGCTGGCATGGATGCTTTAATTCGAGTGTCTTCCGTAATATTACCCACATCATCCTGAGGAACATTGAGGTCGGCACGAATTAAAACCCGTTTTCCCTTGAGAAGACCAGCTGCAGCTAGTTCACTAAGGCGCTTTACTTTAAAGAGGGTTTCCGGCATGAGAATAGGCAAATGGAGTGGTTTATGGGGAATGCTCCATTCTAAATCGTCCGGGCTTTAAACCCCAAAGGAATTGGACTACCCCACCTCGCTCCCTGCTCTACAATAAAGGCTAAGACGTATTCCAGGCCTTGGGGCTCCCTAGTGGCTTGGCACCCTGTTTTACCGAATTGAATCACCCAAATTATTAAATATCTAAAAGGTAGAGAAAATGTCGATGTCCGACCGCGATGGCTTTATTTGGTCCGATGGGAAGCTAGTTCCCTGGCGTGAGGCCAATGTTCATGTGCTAACCCACAGTCTTCACTACGGAATGGGCGTATTTGAGGGTATTCGTGCCTACAAAACTCCCCAAGGTACCGCCATTTTCCGCCTCCCAGAGCACGTTAAGCGTCTATTCAACGGAACTAAGATTTTCCAGATGAATATGCCCTGGACTCCTGAACAGATCAGTAAGGGTATTATTGAGGTCGTCAATAGCAATAAGCTGGAAGCCTGCTATATCCGACCAATTATCTTTATCGGCTCCCAAAAACTCGGTATCTCTCCCAAGGGCAATAGCATCCACACCGCGATCGCTGCCTGGGAATGGGGTGCTTATTTGGGTGAAGACGGTCTCAATAAAGGTATCCGCGTTAAAACCTCCTCATTTACCCGCCATTTTGTGAACTCCTCACTAGTTCGCGCTAAGGCCTCCGGTTACTACATCAACTCCATTTTGGCCAACCAAGAAGTAACAGCTAATGGCTACGATGAAGCCCTCCTACTAGATACAGAGGGTTATGTATCCGAAGGTTCTGGTGAGAATATCTTTATTGTTAATAACGGCATTATTTACACCCCAGATCTAGCTTCTTGTTTAGACGGTATTACTCGTAACTCCATCATACAAATCGCCAAAGATCTTGGCTATGAATTACGTGAGAAGCGGATTACTCGTGATGAGGTGTACTCAGCAGATGAGGCTTTCTTTACTGGTACTGCTGCTGAAGTAACGCCTATTCGTGAACTAGACGACCGCACTATTGGCGACGGTAAGCGCGGTCCGATCACCGAGCAAATCCAGAAGACTTACTTTGATGCGGTCTATGGCAGAGGCGATAAATATAAGTCTTGGCTAACTTACGTTAAGTAATTGGAAATCAAAGAATGAGTGAAGCTCAAGTTGTAATGGTTGACGGCAATAAAGATTTGCCTTTGCATTGCCCAACCAATAAAACCCCTAGCTGGAATTCGCATCCACGTGTATTTCTCGATGTAGCTAAAACGGGTGACGCTAAGTGTCCTTACTGCGGCACTGAGTACAAACTCATTCCTGGTACCGAGCCCCACGGGCACTAAGCCTAACAGCGCCCCAGAGCGGGGTGCTGTGTCGGGATACCTCATATGAATCGTATTCTGATCATCGCCCCCAACTGGATTGGTGATGCTGTAATGTCCCAGCCATTGCTAGCGAATCTCAAAACAATTTACCCGCAGTCACAGATTGATGTTTTAGCAAGCCCTTGGGTCGCTCCTATTTATCGTGCCTGCTCAGAAATTCATCAAGTCATTGAAGCGCGACTAAAGCATAAACAGTTGCAATGGGGCTTACGCAAGCAATTAGCAAAGCAACTTGAATTGAATCAATACACCACCTGCTTTGTTCTGCCCAATAGCTTGAAGTCTGCCCTTATTCCTTGGCTTGCCAACATTCCTTTGCGCATTGGCTATCGCGGAGAGATGCGCTTTGGACTGATTAATCTTGCTCTAGATAATCCGAGCAAAGTCAATCGCCCACCGATGGCAAATCACTACCTTGCACTTGCCAATGTGCTGGAGCATCCTCAAGAGATTGATATCAACAAGCCTGTAGACCCTAAGCTCAATATTTCACCTGCAGCCAAAGAATCAATCGGCGCCAAATTACAAGTAGCATCGATCAAGGAAGAATCAATCTATGTGCTTTGCCCGGGCGCTGAGTACGGCGCAACAAAACGCTGGCCCGCCGATCACTTCACCACTCTCGCACAGCAGTTAATCGCCAGCGAACCAGATGCGCATGTGATTCTTCTTGGCGGTAAAGATGATCAGGCTTTGGGTGAGAGCATTAGGACTCAGACAAAGAATGACTCACAAATACACAACTGGTGTGGCAAGACTTCGTTGGACGAAGCGATTGCACTCATTGGAATGAGTAAGGCACTGGTCAGCAATGACTCGGGCTTAATGCATATTGGTGCCGCATTAAAAGTTCCGCAGGTCGCCATTTTTGGCTCAAGTGACCCACATCACACTCCACCACTGTCCGATAAAGCGAAAGTACTTTGGCTTAATCTAGCTTGCAGCCCATGCCATAAAAGAGAATGCCCACTAGGTCACCTCAAATGCTTAAAAGATATTTTGCCCGCCACTGTATTAGGCGCTATTCAAACACGCCATTAATTTTGTAGCGCTACACATCACCAGAAAGTAAGCCATGTCAAAACTAGCCAGACTTTTTCACAATGCCGATGAAGTGGTCGATGCTTGGCGTGATGCTTTAAAAAATCGAGACGTCAAAGGGGCCCTGGCAATCTGGCTAGATGATGACTCGATTACTTGCGTACTTCCAGAAGGCCAGCGCCTCAGTGGTCATGCAGAAATTCGGGAAGGTCTAGAACGCCTCTTGGTCAAGCAAGCTCTTTTTCTAGAGCCGATTGCCTGCATTAGTCACTCTGTTTTAGGAGCAGCAGTCTATGACACCACTGAGGCCGTCCACATCAGACCCGATCAAATTGAAGCGGCATTCTTCCTTAATATCACCTTAGTTCTTCTGCAGGATAGTCAAGGCTGGCGGATTGCACATCTTCATGCCAGCCACTCCACCGAGGATACGTTTGATGCGCCCTCAACTCCACATGGACTGCATTAACTAGTGATGCCGTATAGATTGCCGTCTCATGGATGAGCAAGTGCTTCGGTCGCTGATCAAGTGGCCAAATGTCCCACACTGCTTTGGCTGGCTAGCTCTTGATCGCCGAGGTCAATGGCGTATGCGTGATGAATTTTCTCAAGCCAATCAATTAGCTGGAAGTGTGATTCAGCACGCAGCCCTCAACGAATTTATCTCCAGGAATTATGCGCACGACTCTTTGGGTAGATATTTTTTCCAAAATGGCCCTCAAAGAGTTTTCATCACACTAGATGCCACGCCATACATTACTAGAATCATTCCATGTGAAAGCGGCCTTCAACTACTGACCCAGGGCGGCACAGAGATAAAACCGCATGGTGCTCTGAGTGATGAAAAAGGCAATATCTATATCACTGGATTACTTGAGCAATCACTCTCTGATCAAATCGATGGAGCAGCATTTTCTAAAATAGAATCGCTATCCGTCGCGCTATTACACGATCATGATTTAGATCTTTTTTCGGATCAGTCGAAGGTGATGGAGGATGCCTGTAGCTTTAGGGGCTCCTGGCAATGGCAAGGCAGGCATCTGCCCATTGAACCTATTCACTCTGATGAATTAGCTAATCGCTTTAATTTCGTTAAAGCACCAAGCAATTAATTAGCTGGGCATATTCTTGCCCTGCTCCTTCAATTCCTCTTGATACTGCTTTTGGATTTCACGAAGACGTGCATCAATGCTAGAAGCCTGATAGAAATCTGCGCCACCAGAAGATCTCGCAATCTTGAGTTGTTCAATCGCTGATGGCCATGCACCCTCAAGCGCATACTTTTCTCCAAGAGCGTAATGACGCAGCGGCACATTTTTAGCCTGATCATAAGCATTCGAAAGCATGCTCCACCAAACTACTTCATTGGGCTGTAATCTCGTGCGCGCCTTTAACCAAGTAATAGCGTCATTCGAACGGCCTAGTTTCAGATAGGCGTTCATCATGGCCGCACCGGCAGCATAGGATTGTGGGAAGGCCTTTAAAGTGGCTTGAGCAATTTGCAAAGCCTCATCACCTTTACCTCTAGCTAATGCCAACTCGGAAGCCGTAATGTCTAAAGACAGACTTTGGCGCAGAATGGGTGATCCTGGCGCGCTAACGCTATTCGCTAAGTTGCGTGCTTGCTGTAAATAGCTTGAAGCTTGATCGAACTTACCCTGCTTTAGCGCAACCAGCGCAAGCCCATAAAGACCTTCCATTTGTTTGCCAGGGGTTGCCTGTTTACTCAAACCTTCAAAGGTATTTTTTAAGTCGTACATCTGGCTAGAACTTCCAGATTGCTCCATGCGCGCACGCGCTTTGATGAAATAAAATTCCACTGCTGTAGATACATTTCTATTGGCGATATTGCGAGCACGATCTTGCATATCCGCAATACGATCCGTTGTTAATGGATGGGTACGCACATAAGATGGCACTCCATTATCCATAATGCCCGTTGCCTTTTGTAGGCGCTGGAAAAAACCGGGAGCACCATTCACGTCATAGCCACTCTCCGCCAGAATCTGAAAGCCAATACGATCAGCTTCGCGCTCAGCATCTCTTGAGTAAGAGAGTTGGTTATTGATGGCTACTGCTTGACCACCCTGCATGAGCCCAGAAGCAGCGCCCGGATTGCGTGATGCAGCTAAGGCACCCAACAATATGCCAGCAAGGGCAATCATCGTATTGGTAGTCTGCCTATCCATCTGGCGAGCCAAATGACGTTGCAATACGTGACCAGTCTCATGACCCATAACAGAAGCTACTTCTGAATCTGTTTCAGCACTAACTAGCAATCCTGTATGAAAACCAATAAATCCCCCAGGCAATGCAAATGCATTAATACTGCTGTCTTTTACGGCGAACACCTCAAAGTTATAGGCGCCACTACCCTGCTCATTAGCACCGCCCAATTGCAGACGTTTAGCTGCCTGCAATAAGCGTCGCTCCATTTGATTTAAATAATCATAAATCGGCAAATCATTCGAATAATCCGCATCCGGACGAATCTGGCGCATGATCATTTCGCCATACTTTTTCTCATCCATGCGACTCAAGCTATCGCCACCAGGATCCCCCATATCGGGGAGTACAAAACTGGGTTGGCTTAAGGGTGTATTGCGTGATGGCAGGTTTGCGGAGCGGGCATCAGGCGACTGGACTGCTCTACCCAAGTTTTGCAAGGCGGCTGACTCTCCTTGCACCGATACATCCCCCGTAATAGAGGAAGGTGCAGGTCCAGCTGCATAGACGAAACCAGCACTTGGCCATGCCAAGCTCAGAATGAGCTGAGCAGCCAAAATTCGCTTAAAAAACGATATACCCCTTAGTGTCTTTATGACTTGCATCCCTATATGGTAAAACTTATCCTATGAACAAACTAACTCATTTTGATGCAAGCGGCCAAGCCCATATGGTCAACGTTGGTGATAAGCCCAATACCCACCGAATTGCCCTTGCTACAGGCAAGATTACTATGCGCCCAGAGACCTTTGGAATGATCGAGGCTGGTACCCATAAAAAAGGGGATGTTCTAGGTATCGCGCGCATTGCCGGGATTCAGGCATCTAAAAAGACTTCTGACTTGATCCCTCTTTGTCACCCCCTGGCACTAACGCACGTGAGCCTAGAATTTGCCCTAAATAAAGATACCAGCAGCATTACCTGCCAAGTGAGAGCCGAGACAACTGGCCCTACTGGCGTTGAAATGGAAGCCCTGACCGCAGTCCAAGTCGCCCTTCTCACAATCTACGATATGGCGAAAGCTTTTGATAGAGGCATGGTGATGGGTGATGTCCACCTACTAGAGAAGAGTGGTGGTAAGTCTGGAGAGTGGAAGGCTTAATAGAAAAGCTTCACCATACAAATATTTAAGCCACCCTAGGGTGGCTTAATTTCTTATGAAGTACTGATCATTGCCTTACTTTGTGATGCGGCACTCTGAAGGCAATAGTTGAGGCAACAGATTCGTTTCAGAAGAGCGGCAAGACCATCCGCCAGCCCAAGTCGATCCTTCTGGCTTAGATAAATCGATTGCCTTTGGAATATTGGCATCTGGATTATTTGTCGGGATAAGATGTAATGTGTTTTTATTATCTGCAGCAACATTGTTTTGAAAGTCGATTGCAATAGCACCAGATGGTGTGATTTCAATCAACTTCACGCTACGCGTTGGTACAAAGGTAAACGAACCACTAGTTGCCTCATCCATCTGTACCGTACCTCTACTAGCAAAAGCTTCTGTCACAGCTAGTTTTGCGCTAGAAGAAAGATTCATCCCCTCTACGATTCGACTACGTGCAATGTAATCTTGGTACTGAGGAACTGCAACGGCAACCAAAATACCAATGATTGCTACGACAACCATCACCTCAATTAAAGTAAAACCTGATTCTTGCTGTTGATCTTGCATAGGCATGGTGATTAGCTCCTGAGGGTTTAATCTCTTATCATCCAGTCTATACCCATGGGATTCAAGATGTCCCGATGTAAGAAAAGCCCGCTTTGAAGGCCGGCTTTTCTGATTAATGCGAAAGAAAAAATTAATGCGCTTCTTTGGCCGCGTTCTTTTTCTTAAAGTAGGTGCCAGCAAGAATAACGATCACTACTCCGATGACCTCAAAAGCCAACTTAGCATCACCCAGTGCCTCCTGAATGCTGTCTTTAATTGCTGGATCATCCACCAACATACCGCCAGCTAACAAGCCTAACAGGCCTGCACCCAAAGTGATGATGATCGGGAAACGCTCCATTACCTTCAGTAGCATGGCACTACCAAATATGATCAGCGGAATAGACATGCCTAAACCAATAATCAACAGCAGGAGTTGAGTTTCTTGTGGGCCTTTTTGAGCTGCTGCCGCAACCGCTAAAACGTTATCCAAACTCATCACTAAGTCGGCAATCAAAATGGTACGAATTGCCGCCCAAATACTAGTCTTACCTTCCATATGC
>Ga0136642_1001452_pt1 | contig 10164 bp, 7 predicted proteins | sample LowCatLa1302831Y_FD_115313 | JGI IMG/M metagenome (GOLD analysis project Ga0136642, IMG submission 115313) | Freshwater microbial communities from Lower Cathedral Lake, Yosemite National Park, California, USA - 13028-31Y | ecosystem: Environmental > Aquatic > Freshwater > Lake ...
AATCGGGCCAGGTTCATGGCGATCGCGCCCGTCCATCTCAAAGCGGCCGAGCGTGTCGAAACCGACGGCATCTTTTCCAGGGTCTTGAGCGGCGAGCCAGAGGGCACCCTGGCGACCAAAGGCGGTTTCAAAGCAAGACGAGTAGACGACGGGGGTGGATCGCTGACGACGCCAGCGCAATAGCTCATCCCAGTCGCCGGCGAGGCATGGCTTGATCACCACCGGCCCAGCCCAATCCACACCTGCGGGGGTGAGAAAGGATTCATCGAGCGCCACTTTTTCTGGCCCGAGTGAAGCGTAGCCCGGTTGGCCGGCGGCCATAGGTTGCTCGAGGAATTCCACCTTCGGCTGTTGGCGCACCCACTGCGTCCACTCGCGGGCCTGTTCCAAGTTAAACGCACCGTTAGCGTCGAGTCGCAAGCGAATGTCGTCGGGTGCTTCGTCGATGAGGCGGACGACTTCCTCCACGGCGGAATGGGCGCGCAGTTTGATTTTTATCGTGCGATAGCCTTGGGCATATTTTTCCGCGAGGCCGGCGGCTGATATTTCCGTAAGCAATCCCGCACAGGTGAGCGAACCCGTGAAGGCTTCGATTTCATCCCAGTGTGCGCAGGAGGAGAGGGCTGAACTCAGGCAGGGCAAGGTCGTCTGAGACGCACGCACTGCCGCGGATAGGTGGGAAAGGCTGCCTTTGGCGGACCGGAGGGCTTCGGCGATTTGGTCGCAGCTTTCGGTGGCAAATCCAGGCCAGGGGGCCGCTTCGCCGTAGCCGATGCCCAGGTCGTTCTCAGTACGTAGGAGGATGCGATCGACCGATTCCACCAAGCCGTGGCCAGTGGTGATAGGCTGCCGGAATCGGCGTCGCACCCTCAGGAAGTCGAATTTACCGCCGTTCATCCCGATATCGTCTCCAATTACAGCCAAGTCGCAAAATCAATTTGCCACCCCCAAGGGGGGTGCCTAACACCCTTTGGGGAAACCGACCACTCATGGCCTCCTCGAAATCCCAGGGCCGCGTTTCCCTAGACGAACGCTTTTATCTGTCCGCGGACGGCTTCTTCACCGCCAACGCTGGGCTCGGCCTGACGTATGACGACGTCTCTCTAGCCACCCGTTATTCTGAGGTCTTACCCCGGATGACTCGCCTAGATTCGTCTCTGTCCGACGTGCTTCCCCTCTCTCTACCCATTGTCTCGTCCGACATGGATACGGTGACCGAGCACCGCATGGCGATCGCGATGGCGCTTAACGGCGGCCTCGGACTGCTTCACTACAATATGTCCGAAGCCGAGCAGGTGGCCGAGGTCCGTCGGGTGAAGAACCATATTCACGGGATGATCGGTGACCCTGCGGTCGTTGCCCCAGACGATACTATCGCCCAAGTACTTGCTCGGATTGAGCGCGACGGGCTTGCCTTCAGCACCTTCCCAGTCACCGCCCCTGATGGAACCCTCCTCGGCCTCCTGCCTGGAAGCGCTGTCAAAGAGCGCCACGGCCAACGCAAGGTCGCTGCGGTTATGATTCCGCGCGATAAAGTCTTCACCGTGGCCGAGAAAGATCTCGGCAAGGATCCGATCGCCACGGCTGACCGAAAGTTTTCCGACCACGTCGGCCAAAACAAGCTCTTGGTGGTCGACGCCAAGAATCGTCTGCGAGGCCTATTCACCCTCAGTGACATTGAACGGATTTCGGAAGAGTCCCGCGCGCACGTGCGCCCGACCCGTGACGGCGACTTCCGTCTTCGCGTAGGTGTTGCTGTCTCTGTGCCGCGCACGGTCGAAGGTGAGATCGACCGCACCCGCTTCCTCGCCCATGCCGCTGCCCTGATTGATGAAGGGGCTGATGCCATTGCCATCTCTACCGCCCATGGGCACACCAAGGGCGTGGGCGATGCCCTGCGTCTTCTCCGCAAATCCCACCGGGACATCACGCTCATCGCAGGGAATGTGACGAGCGGCGAAGGCGTGGAATTTCTCGCCGCCGCGGGCGCCGATACGGTGAAGATTGGTCAGGGCCCCGGCTCCATCTGCACGACCCGCATCGTGGCCGGCGTGGGCATCCCGCAGTTGACCGCACTTTATGTCGCCTCGCGCGCCGCCGCCAAGAAGGGCGTACGCATCCTCGCTGATGGCGGCATCACCAAGAGCGGCGACATCGTGAAGGCCCTCACGCTCGCCGACGCGGTTATTCTCGGCGGCTTACTCGCCGGTAGCCGTGAAGCCCCAGGTAAGCTGATGGAAATCAACGGCAAGACGTACAAAGAATATCGCGGCATGGGTTCGCACGAGGCCATGCGTAAAGGCTCCGCCGCCCGCTATGGCCACTCCTCTAGCGGCAAGTTTAGTAAAGTTGCCGCCGAGGGCATTGAGGCGTTGAAAGAAGTTTCGGGCACCGTCGATCAGGTGCTCGGCACCCTCGCTGGCGGCGTCCAGAGCGGCCTCGGATATCTCGGTGCCCAAAATCTCGCCGAGCACCGGAAGCGTGCCCGTTATATCCGCGTCACTCCGGCTGGTCAGCGCGAAGCTGCCCCGCATGATGTGATCGAAATCAAAGCCGGCTCCTAATTCCCATGGCCGCATTCTTCCGAGGATTTCTGCTCTTTGCGGTGGGTGCCGCTGTCGGTGCCGCTACCGTTTTCCTGTTTGCGCCAGGCTTCACGGTTGCCGTGAGCCGTGCCCCCGGGAATGAGCCACCCTTGACGCTCGTCAATCCGTCCGCGCGGTCCGCTCCAGTGGCTGTCGTGGCGCCGACAAGAGCCCCTGACGTTAAACCGTTAGCCGTGGTTCCCGCACCGGCCGTGCCGGCTGCCGTCGTCGTAGCCGAGCCAACCAAACCAGTAGTCGAGCCCCCGAAGCCAGTGAGCACGCTCGACTTCAAAGCTATCAGCGAGCACACGATTTTTTGGCCGAACTCCGTAAGTGTGATGACCGCGACAAAGGCTGCGCTTCTAGACGACGGCAAGAAGGCCGGCGAAACCGAGCTCGCCAGCGGCACGGTGATCCAGATCTCCAAGATTTTGCCGTCGGGTGCTATCGAAGGCCGGGCCCGCGGGGTTAAATTGGAGGTCAGCAGCCTGCAGACAAATTTCGAAGACGTCCTCCGTAAGCGCTTGGCAGAAATGACGGAGAAGGGGGTTAAATTCACGTCACCGTTTCTCACAGAAGGTGCTGCTCCGACCACCGTCGCCGCGGCAGAGACTCCGGCGGCCGTACCTGCCGCAACCACCCCTGTGACCGCCACCCCTGCGGTGGCCTCAGCGTCTGCCCCCGTCACGCTGGATGATAAGGTAAACGTTTTATTTGGCCGAAAGTATGAAGGGAGGGGAGAAAAAGCTACGACCCCAGCGACAACACCCGCTCCGCCTACAGCTACTCCGGCCGTCACGCCCGCCGCGGCGGCTCCCAGTACGGCGGCGATGCAGGCCGAGAAGAAGGAAGACCTCGATCGTAAGGTTAACCAGCTGTTCAAGAAGGACGCCGCTAAGTAATGTCCGCCAAAATCTTTTCATGGAACGTGAACGGCGTCCGCTCGGCCTTGGGAAAGGGGCTGGCTGATTTCATCGCGTCCGCCGACCCGGACGTCCTCTGCCTGCAGGAGACGAAGTGCGAGACCGCCGTGGCTTCCGCACTCGGTCTGGCTTTTCCACATCAGTTTTGGCATGAGGCTGAAAAGAAGGGCTACTCCGGTACGGCGGTACTTTCAAAGAGCGCCCCGCTTAACGTCGCGACAGACTTCCCTGGAGATCATCCGCCGGAAGGGCGGGTGGTCACCGCGGAATTTAAGGGGGTCTTCGTCGTCAGCGCCTACGTGCCAAATTCTCAGCGCGAACTCGAGCGGCTTGATTACCGCCTGCAGTGGGATGCCGATTTCCGCAAATACCTCGCCCGCTTGGCCAAGCAGAAGCCCGTCGTGGTCTGTGGAGACCTCAACGTCGCGCATGCCGAAATCGACCTCGCCAATCCTTCGACCAATCGTCGCAACGCCGGCTTCACCGACGAAGAACGCGAATCTTTCAGCCAACTTCTTTCGCAGCATGGCTTCACCGATACCTTCCGCGCTGAGCACCCGGAATTAGCAAAGCGCTACAGCTGGTGGTCGTATCGCCCGGGTATCCGTGCCCGCAATATCGGCTGGCGTTTGGATTACTGCCTGACGTCCGACGGACTGGAGTATTCGCAGCCGGACATCCACGACAAGGTCACCGGCTCCGATCATTGCCCCGTGTCGGTCCGCGTTCAGGCCGAGCTCTGATCCGTTGTCGTGTCTTCGCCGGTCAGTCGGCGCACCCACGGAACGAGTACGAGGAGTAGCACGGTCATCCCGCCAACGAGAAGGGCTTGCTGCCAGAAAAAGTGCGCGAGGGCCTGCGGGTCCTTGGCGTTGAATTCGCCGGCGACCACGCCCGCGAGTTTGTTGCCGAGCGCCGTGCCGAGGAACCAGACGCCCATGACGAGCCCCGTAAGCTTCGCGGGGGCTAGTTTCGTCATTGCGCTGAGGCCGACCGGGCTGAGGCAAAGCTCGCCGAGCGTCTGGATGAAGTAGACGGCGATCAGCCACCAAGGGCTAACTTGGCCTTCGGCTGTAAGTTTCGCCGCGGGAACAAGGAGGGCGAACGAGAGGCCGAGCAGCGCCAGCCCCCAGACAAATTTCATGGGAATCGATGGCTGGCGCACGTGCAGCTTCACCCACATCCACGCAAACAGCGGCGCGAGGGCTAGGATGAAGAGCGAGTTTACCGACTGGAACCACGACGACGGGAAGACATAGCCGAATAGCTCGTTGTGCGTGAGGTCGTCGGCGAATAGCGTCAGCGTCGAACCGGCTTGCTCAAAGACGGCCCAGAAGAGAATCGCGCAGATGAAGAAAATTAAGATGGCCGCGATGCGACGGCTATCGGAGTCTCGCCGAAGAAGGCCAAAGTAAATGACGCCCGCAACAGGCAGGGCATAGACGATGGGATTAATCCAGCGGTAGGTGTCGGACGCAATCATGACGAACAGCATTCCGGCCGTCCCCAGGCTAATAAGTATAAGGCGACCCCACGGGCGCGGGGCATCACTTTCGGGTGCGTGACCAGTGTGCGAGAGGAAGTGAAGTTTGCGTAGATAGATCCACATGCCGAACGTCATGCCGACGCCCGCTGCCGCAAAGCCCCAATGCCAGCTATGCCGTGGATCCAGCCCCCAGCACCAAAGCTTCCACTTGAAGTATTCATCTTGGGCGAGCCACCCAACGACGAGCGGTGAGGCAAAGGCACCTAAATTGATGCCCATGTAGAAAAGCGAGAAGCCGGCGTCACGTCGCGTGTCTCCATGGGAGTAGAGCCCGCCGACGAGCGTACTGATGCTGGGCTTGAGCAGTCCGGTTCCTAGCGCCACTAAGGCGAGTCCCGCGTAAAAGGATGGGATGGAACTGAATGCCAAGGTGTAGTGCCCCGCGGTGATAATCAGTCCGCCGATAAGGACCGCTCGGCGGGCGCCCATGAAGTTATCGGCGAGGTAGCCTCCAAGGATGCACACCATGTAGCTCGCCATGGTGTAGTTGCCGTAGAGTTGAGCGGCGTCTTTTTGATCCCAACCGAGGCCACCCAGGGCGAGTGGGGCGACCATAAAGAGGAACAGGATCGCCCGCATGCCGTAGTACGAGAACCGCTCCCACATCTCGGCGTAGAAGAGCACGCTGAGCCCCTTGGGGTGCCCGGAGATGCCGCCATGGTCGCGTTCCGTGTGTTGGGCGGGGGATTCGACCCCCGGGGTGATTTCATGCATGGGTGAGGGGGGTTATAAGCCGCCCATCAGAGGAGGGGGAGCCGGGAATGCATATTGGTTCCAACAGAAGGGTCGGCGTTGACAAGGCTGGGGCTGGGGCTACTTTTGAGACTCATTCTCAACTAGCGTGACCCCGCTATCCCAACTTCTGCCCGGCCAATTCGGGAAGCTGGCTTCGCTCAATCCCGAGCGCGGTGTGGACCAGCGTCTGATGGCCTTGGGACTGCTCCCAGGGATGGTGCTGAAGCTGGTGCGCAAGGCTCCCTTGGGCGACCCGCTGGCCATCGAGTTCGGGGGTCAAGTGGTGAGCCTACGTTTAGCCGAGGCCGAGAACCTGATTGTAGACGTCTCCGCCGACTGTCCCATCCAACGCCCTTTAACCCCGTGAGCGAATCCGACCCAGGCCGCTTGGTCGCGCTGGTCGGTAATCCCAACACCGGCAAGTCGACCCTCTTCAACGCTCTCACGGGATTGCGGCAGCGGGTGGGGAATTACCCCGGTGTCACGGTCGCCCGTAAATCAGGAACGTGTGATTGCGGGAATGGCCAAAAGGTCGAGTTGGTCGACCTTCCCGGGCTCTACTCGTTGGCCGCCGCCTCGCCGGATGAGCAGGTCGTCACCGATGCACTTTCGGGCAATATCGCGGGCGATCGCCAGCCAGACGCCATCGTCATGGTCATCGATGCGACGAATCTACTGCGGAATCTTTTCCTCGCTTCGCAGGTCGCCGAGCTCGGTCGCCCGATGGCCATCGTCTTGAACCAATCCGATGTCGCCGCCAAGCAGGGGCTGCGCATTAACACGGCTTTACTTTCTGTGCGGTTGGGTGGCATACCCGTCGTGCTTGCCTCCGCTTGGAAAGGTGAAGGGGTCGCGGACGTCAGGCGCGCCATCGCTCAAGCGCTGACCGAGCAGACCATGATGAAGCGGGTGACCTGGCCGGCAAAAATCGCCACGGCCCTCGCCGGAGTCGTCAACGACGCGCGGCGTGATACGGGTCGGAGCCTTTCGGATGCCGAAGCCCAGCGACTCCTCTTTGATGCCGGCAGGGCGCAGTCAGATCGATTAGGCTGGAGCCAGGCGCAGCGCGATCAGGCTTTACGCCAAGCCCGCGATCAGGTGCGTTCATCGGGCTACAACCCGATGGCCGCCGAGCCTTTGGTGCATTATGCCCACCTGCGTACCTTACTGGAAGGCGTTATCCAAGAAGGCTCTGTTCGGGCTGGTCGCACTGCTGCTGTCGATAAGCTACTGCTCCACCGGCTCATCGGACCGGTGCTCTTCACGGCCATCATGCTTGGTTTGTTCGCCTCCGTTTTCTGGCTAGCGAAATTCCCGATGCAATGGATTCAGTCTGGCGCGGATTGGGCGAAGTTCGCCGTGACGCCCTCCATGGACTCCATGCCGATACTCCAAAGCCTTGTCGGCGATGGTATCATTGGCGGCGTCGGGGCGTTCCTCGCCTTCCTCCCGCAAATCCTGATTCTTTTTCTCTTTGTAGGCATTCTGGAGGACAGCGGCTACATGGCCCGGGCCGCTTTCATCATGGACCGGATGTTTAGTTGGTGTGGGTTGAACGGCAAAAGTTTCGTCCCGATGCTCTCCGGGTTTGCCTGTGCGATTCCCGGGCTGCTTTCTACCCGCACGATTGAAGACCCGAAGGCACGCCTCGCTACGGCCTTTGTGGTGCCCTTCATGAGCTGTTCGGCACGCTTCCCGATCTATGCGCTCATGTGTGCCGCCTTCATCGGGCCTGCTTACGGCCCAGGCTGGGAGTCGGCGGTGATGGTGGGGATGCATTGCGTGGGGCTCCTCTTCGCCGTGCCGACGGCATTTGTGCTCACGCGCTTCGTGTTGAAGGTGAAGCCGCAACCGTTCGTCTTGGAGCTACCACGCTACCAAATGCCGAAGCCGCGAGATGTCCTTTGGCGGATGTGGCAGAACGCTGCCGAGTTCGTCTCCAAGGCTGGCACGGTTATTTTCGCCATCACGATCATCGTCTGGGCCCTCTCGTATTTCCCGCGGGATGCCGCCGTCGCCGAGCGGATTCGGGGTGAAAATAAGTCCGCGGCCGAAACCGTCATCACGGCCAAGACCCAGGCAGCCTATGTGGAGCAGTCTTACATGGGCCGCTTCGGTAAGGCAATTCAGCCCGTCTTTGACCCGCTCGGCTTTGACTGGAAGATTACGGTGGGCGTGCTCGCAAGTTTCCCGGCGCGTGAGGTCATCGTCTCCACGCTGGGCGTGACCTATTCCGTCGGCGAAGGGGCTAAGGCGGACAGCCAGCATCTCCGCCTGGCGATGAAGGATGCGAAGTGGCAGGAAGGTCCCCGCACGGGTAAGCCGATCTTTTCCCTAGCGGCCGTACTCTCGCTGATGGTCTTTTTCGCCCTTTGTTCGCAGTGCGGGCCGACGATTGCCACGCTGGCACAAGAAACCGGCGGCTGGAAGTGGGCGGCCGCGTCCTTTGTCTATATGACGGCACTCGCCTGGATTGTCTCCGCGCTCTTATATCAGACTGTCATCCGCCTCTCGTGAACCTCGAAGCCATCATTGTTGGAGCTGTAGTCGGCGTGGCCGCGGGCTGGTTAGTCCGCCGATGGATTGTCGCCGCTCAGCGACGCAAAGAGGGAGGTTGCGCGGGCGACTGCGGTTGCGCGACCAAACTGAAGCCGAAGAAGTGAACGGGTAGGGGCGCGACGGCATCGCGTCCGCTCAGCATCAATTATTCCGCCTTACGCCGGCTGTTGCTGGCTGAGGCAGTGCAGCGCGCCGCCTTCAATGAGTAGCAAGCGGCAGTCGATGCCGACGATTTTGCGTCCGGGGAAGCAATCGCCAACGATGCCCATGGCGACTTTATCGGAGTCCTGTCCGTAGAGCGGCACGAGGACGCCGCCGTTCACGATGAGGAAGTTTGCGTGGCTTGGGGGTAGGTCGCGACCGGCGAGGCGAATGGCTTTAGGTAAAGGGAGTTCGAGGATGTCGAGACGCTGGCCGCGCGGGCGCATCTCGCGCAGGCGCCGCAGGTTTTCCTGCATGGAGGCATAATTGGGCGAGGCCTTATCGGCTTCGCTGACGGCGAGGATCGTGCGCGGCGCGATGAAGCGGGCGAGGTTGTCGATGTGGCCATCCGTGTCGTCGTTGGCAAGGCCTTCACCAATCCAGAGGAGTTCGTCGATCGCCAGGCCATCGCGGATTGCCGCGTGGAACGCGGCATCATCGCGACCGTCGGCGCGATTCGGATTATTCTGCACGGCTTCGGTGGTAAGGAGTAGGCCGTCGCCGGAGACTTCGATGCCGCCGCCTTCGAGCTCGAAGGGGTAGCGGAATTTTTTCAGCCCGAGACGCTGGGCGATTTTCCCGGGGACTTGATTATCGAGGGAGGCTTCGAATTTACCACCCCACCCGTGGAATTCCCAGTCGGTGAGGGCGAGCTCTTTGGACTGATCGTTCTTGATGAAGATGGGGCCGTGATCGCGGCACCAAACATCGTCGGTGGCGATGTCCGTGAGTTCGATCACGGAGAGATCCGCCTTGGCTGCTTTCAGTTCGCGTTCGGCCTCGCTGCGCAGCTTACCCGCGGCGTTGATCTTCACCGGCTGGAATTTTGAAATCGCGGCGGCGAACTCGGCGAACTTGGCGGGCACCAAATCGTAATGCCCCGGCCAGAGCGTCGGGTTAGACGGCCAAGAGAGCCAAGTCGTAGACTGGGTTTCCCATTCCGCTGGCATGCGGAAACCGAGGGAGCGTGGCGTGGACATGCGGAAGGTCAGTCGCGCAGGCGGCGAGTCAGGTCCGTGTACGCGTCGATGCGGCGGTCACGGAAAAACGGCCAGATTCGGCGGAACTCGCGCTGCTTCACCAAGTCGCAATCGGCGAGAAGCACTTCCTCTTTGTCGATGGAGGCCCGGGCGACAATTTCACCGTAGGGGTCGGAGACGAAACTCTGGCCCCAGAATTGGGTCCGGCCCTCGGTGCCGACCCGATTGGTCGCGGCGACATAGCAACCATTGGCGACGCCGTGACCACGCTGGACGGTTTCCCAGGCGTTATGTTGAGCCTGGCCGAGTGCGGCCTTTTCTTCGGGCAGCCAGCCGATCGCTGTTGGGTAGAAGAGAATTTGAGCACCACCGAGCGCGGTGAGGCGGGCGGCTTCAGGGTACCATTGGTCCCAGCAGATCAAGACGCCGATATCGCCGTGGGCCGTCTTCCAGGTGCGGAAGCCGAGATCACCTGGCGTGAAGTAGAATTTCTCCTCAAACCCCGGGTCCTGCGGGATGTGCATCTTGCGGTACTTACCGAGCACGGTGCCATCGGCGTCGATGACGGCAGCAGTGTTGTGGTAGACTTCGCTGCCGCGCGCTTCGAAGAGTGGCGCGATAATGACGACGCCGAG
>Ga0136642_1001453_pt1 | contig 10161 bp, 9 predicted proteins | sample LowCatLa1302831Y_FD_115313 | JGI IMG/M metagenome (GOLD analysis project Ga0136642, IMG submission 115313) | Freshwater microbial communities from Lower Cathedral Lake, Yosemite National Park, California, USA - 13028-31Y | ecosystem: Environmental > Aquatic > Freshwater > Lake ...
ATTCCCCTCGAGTCCGTCAACTCGGAATACGACACACCACAGTTCGAGTTCACACTGCGGTACGCCGACGCCCTGACCGCGGCCGATGAGGGCTTCCTCTTTAAGGTGCTGGCACGTGAAGTAGCGCACCGCATGGGTCTCAAGATGACCTTTATGGGCAAGCCACTTGGTGATCGTGGCGGCTCAGGGCTGCACTTCAATGTGTCATTGCGCAATGAGCAGGGGGAGAATGTCATCAACGACCCCTCGACCCCCGATGGTATTTCGCCGCTCGCTACGCACATGGTGGCCGGTCTGCTGGCGCACCATCAGGCTCTCGCTGGTATCTGCGCCCCCACCGTCAACGCCTACAAGCGCCTGCGTCCCGCCTCACTGTCGGGCTACTGGCGAAACTGGGGCCACGACCACCGCGGGGCCACCGTACGTATTCCGCCAGAACGCGGCGCCGGGGCACGTCTCGAACACCGTTTGAGCGATGGCGCGGCAGTTATCCACTCTTCGATGGCCGCGGTCTTACAGGCCGCTCGTCTCGGTGTCGTTGACCAACTCCACCCAGGACCCGCGGAAACGGGTAACGGGCTCGACACGATCGATGCGACCGTCGGCGTTGCCTTGAACCTTGGTGCGGCACTCGATGATCTTGAGGCCGACACCGCGCTGGTTGCGGCTCTCGGGTCCGAGCTCGTGGCGCAGCACCTCGCCGTCAAACGTTCCGAGTGGGAGCGTTTCACAAATGCCGTAACTGACTGGGAGATCAACGAGTACTTCGACTTTCTCTAGTCACTGCCTTTGTAGGGTGGGGGAGTGAGCGGATTCTCCCCCGACGACACCCACCACGGGGTCGCAGTGCCACCTCGACGGATACTGTACGCCCTCACGATGTGGATTCTCCTTGAAGTGGTCTGGCTCGTGTTCTTGGGTTTCCATTTACCTCGGTATTACAGTGCTGCGCACTGGGACTTGGCGTGGGTGGGGGTTGATGTCGCCGAAACCGGCGCCCTCATGGGGGTCGCGGTAGCAGCACGTCGACGCCACCACTCGTTTGCCCTTTTCGCGTCTACGGCGGGAACACTGTTCGCCCTCGATGCGTGGTTTGATGTGACGACCGCTCGACACGGGAGTGCTCGCAGCAGCGTTCTCGCCGCCACCACAGAAATACCGTTCGCGTTGTTTCTATGGTGGTCATCGCACCGGGCTACGAAGTCAATGAACGCTGAGAAAGCCAGTCGCGGTGCTAGCGCCAAGTAACGCGTATCGGCAGCTTCTTCATGCCGCTGATGAAGTTAGAACGGAAGCGCTCGGGCGTACCCGTCAGTTCGATGCCCGACCAGACTTTGGCCATTTCTTCAAACATGACACGGAGTTCGAGACGGGCGAGGTGTGCTCCTAGACATAAGTGAGCCGAGTGCAAACCAAAGGCGAGGTGGTCGTTCGGGCGACGCGTGGCGTCGAAGGTGTACGGGTCAACGAAGTGCTCCTCGTCGAAGTTGCCCGAGATGTACCAGAGAACGACCTTGTCACCTCTTTTGATGTGCTGCCCACGAACTTCGGTGTCCTCGATCGCGGTACGACGGAAATGCATGGTCGTCGATGACCATCGCAGCACCTCATCGACGAGTGATTTCATAGCGGCAGGGTCCATCAACGGAATGGAGCTAAAGAGATCAGGCTGCTCGGCAAAGACACGGGCCCCGGTCGCCATGGTGTAGCGGGTGGTGTCATTACCGGCGGCGACCATGAGGGCAAAGAAGTTCTTTAAGGTGAGGTCGTCGAGGGTTGCGCCCTCATTGTCGGGTTCGAGGAGGGCCGTGAGTACGTCGGGAGTTGGGTTCAGTTTCCGCTGATCGAGGGCGATCTGGGCGTATTCGAAGAGCTCGATAGCCACGGGACTGCGGAAGGGGAGGAGGCGGTAGTCACTGGTGTCGGTTTGGTCAACCACGTAGTCAGTGAAGTCGGGGTCAGAATTGCCGATGAGCGCATCACCTCGAGATACCAGCCAGTCGAGGTCCTCATCGGGCAAGCCGAGGAGCCGACCAAGCATCCGCATGGGGAGTTCGCGAGCGATCAGAGTCACGAAATCGAATTCCCGCTCTCCGTTCAGGCCCGCGATGACATCGCGGGCAAGATCGCGCACGGCCTCTTCGTACTGGGCGACTGCTCGTGGGGCAAAGGGCTTGGCGACGATACGACGAAGTTTCGTGTGCTCGGGCGAGTCCATCTCCATCATTGTCCGTCGAGCCTCAGTCTCCTCAGCATCCATGTCTTCCATCCGAATACCGAAACGGCTCGAGAAGAGTTCAGTGTGTCGAGAGACCGAGAGAATGTCGTCATATTTCGTGATGCTCCAGAAACCACGGCCATCCTCCTCTTCGGTCCAGGCCACGGGATTGGTGGCGCGCAGCTCTCGAAACACGTCGTGTGGAACGTCGGTGACATACGTGTCGTGTGAGGTCAGAATGCGTGAGTGTGATGTCATGAACGTCTCCCAAAAAGATGTTTATATCCAAACGAGTTTTATCATCTTCCATGGTCGATTGCCTACAATTGAGATATGACACGTCCCCTCATTGGTATTTCCGGACGGCGCTGGCCCGTTACTACGCTTGGTGAAGCAATGCCGGCGGCGATGGCGGCGCTCTACTTTGACTTGCACGTGGCGGATTACGCGACGTCAGTTGCGAAGGCCGGTGGCCTCCCGGTGCAACTCACGCGTGATGCCGACGTTGAAGAAATGGTCGCCCGTCTCGATGGCCTCGTACTCTCGGGGGGCGCTGACCTCAATCCTTCGCGTTACGGGGCGTCCCCCGATTCGAATCTGGGAGCGGTGGAGGATGAGCGCGACGCTTGGGAGTTTGCGCTCTACGCCGCGGCTCGTCGACGGGGCATTCCCGTACTGGGCATCTGTCGGGGCTTTCAGTTGATAAACGTGGCACATGGTGGCACCCTCCGCCAGCACGTCGAGCTGTCTTTCGGAGCGGGGCACCCCCAGTGGGACGTTGATGGGCGCGTGGCTACCCACGTGGTCCGGTGCGTCAAAGGTACGACAGCGGGGGATATTTACGGTACCGATCTCGATGTGGCGGTGAATAGCCTGCACCACCAAGTGGTCGAGGAGGTGGCTGGTGATCTCGTGGTCAACGCGGTGGCTACCGACGGCATTGTCGAGGCTTTGGCCACCGATGACCACCGAACCTTTGCCGTACAGTGGCATCCTGAGCTTCTTCACGCTCCCGACCCTGCCTTCCAGTGGCTGGTGTCACAAACTCGTTAGTGCGTCGAAAGGCCTTAGGCCACCCAGTCGATGTGGTAAAACTCTTTTGGAGTCAAACGACTTTGCTGTGTACTTCATTAAGGGGGGGCCTTGAAATCAAGTTCTTATCGTTTTGCTGGTGCGGCAATCGCACTACTCATCCCACTGGCGGCGACGGCCCCAGTGAGTTCGGGCGCTGCATCGGCGCCGAAGGTGACCACGCTAAATGTTGGCATCGTGCCTTCGTTGACGTGGGGTCTCATTAATGTTGCTCAAACTCAGGGGTATTTCAAGGCAGTCGGCGTCAAGGTCAATGTGACACCCGCCGATTCGGGTGCAGCAGTTGTGACTGGCGTTACTGCCGGAACGTACGACGTTGGCTACACCGCGATGACACCTCCGCTGAGCGCGGTGGCCAACGGCGCGCCGCTGCACTTCGTTGTCGGCCAGGACACCGTTGGTGCGGCCGGAACGAACGGCTGCCTGTTGGTCACGAAGAAGTCGGGGATCACGAGCGCCAAGCAATTGGCTGGCGCTACGGTGGCGTCAAACGCTCCACACTCCTTCGCCTCGCTCGCTGCGTTGGGTGCCATCGCCAATGCCGGTGGTGACACGAGCAACGTTTCAATTAGCCCAACCGATTTCAACCTGATGGCGGACGAACTCACGACTGGCGCTATTCAGGCGGCGAGTGACATCTTCCCGTTCTGCTCAGAGATCCAGGCGGCGTTGCCATCGAGCATTATCAACCTTGGCGACCCAGAGGCCATGACGTTCCCCGTTGGCACGCCGTACGCTATGTTCTTCACTTCACAGTCCTCGTGGGATGGTGCCAAGAAGAACGCAATCAAGGGTTTTGCTTCGGCAATGTCCAAGGCCGTGACCTACGGAAATGCTCACCTCAGCCTCGTAGCGAAGTTGGGAGGCATCGACAACGGTGAACCCGCAGCGCTCGCAGCGGCGACGCCAATGGCGAAGTTCCGGGCCACCGTGACCGCTGGTTCACTGAAGACGGTCTTGTACAACATGAAGCGCTTTGGTTGGATCTCGGCCGCACCGGATCTGACGAGCTTCTTCTCGACAACGAACTAAGTCGTTTCGGTTCCGAAGTGCCGTCATCACTCTCCATTCGCAGTAATGCTGTCGTGGTGATGGCACTTCGGGTTGCCGGTATTGGCTCACTCGGTGCGCTGTGGCAGGTAGCCGCGCAGTTTCACTGGCTTGATGCCCACGTCCTACCCTCATTTTCCTCATCCATCGCCAGCCTTGGGCACCTGATGCTGACCTTGTCGTTCTGGCACGCCGTAGTGGCCACGCTGCAGGTGTGGTCATATGGCATGGCGATCACACTTCTCGTCGGTATCCCACTTGGCGTGGTGCTGGGTAGCAGTCCTATGATCTTTCGTTGGACGAAGCCCACTATCGAGGCACTGCGACCTATCCCGCCGATTGTTCTGCTTCCATTGGCCATCATCATCTTTAAAGCTGGACTACGTTTTTCGGCGGTACTCGTTGTGCAGGGGGCGTTGTGGCCGCTGGTCATTCTCACCAGTTACGGCGTCGACACGGTGCCCGCGGTGGCGCTCGACACTGCCCGGATCTATAAATTAGGTCTCTTCCGCCGCGTCGTCTTCGTTCGTATCGCTCAGGCGCTGCCACTTATCGCTTCCGGTCTACGCATCGCGGCCGCCACGGCGTTTGCGGTCTCGATCATGGTTGGTCTCGTGGCTGGCGGGCCGGGCCTTGGACAGTTGCTCGCCGTTGCGGGTCAGGGCTTCAACTTGCCGCTCACCTTCGCACTCACGATGGCAGTTGGTCTCCTCGGGCTGGTCGTTCTCGTGGTCTTTGCCAGTCTTGAGCGACGTTTGACGAAGTGGAAGCCGGCCAGCTCGTGATTGTTCGCCTTCGACGACTGGCCGCATCGCTGGTGGTTCCGGTGCTTCTGATTCTCAGCTATCAGCAGTACGCCACTGCGCGCCACAATCTGTACTTCCCCTCGCTCGCGCGTATCGACCACGCTTTCGCAGTGACATGGGGATGGCATGGTCTGGTCAAGGACGCCTTTCCGAGCCTGCAGAACTTGTTCATTGGCTATTTCTGGGGTCTCGCCGTTGCCCTTGCTGCCGGAGTGGTCATTGCGCAAGTGTGGTGGCTAAAGACCGCTTGCGAACCAATTCTCGCCTTCTTTCTCGCCCTACCAGCTGTCGCACTCCTACCAATCTTTTTGATTGTCTTCGGTATTGGTGCGCCCATGCACCAATTTCTCATTGCGCAGGCCGTCTTTTTTCAAGTCCTCGTGAATACCGTCGACGGAATGGCGTCGATCGATGCGGCACTTATCGAGAGTGCTGACGTGTTCAGTATTCGTGGGTGGCGACGACTCATGCTCATTCGTTTGCCAGCCGCCGCCCCGCAGATACTCGGCGGCGCTCGCGCCGCACTCTCGATCGCTGTTCTGGTCACCATTGTTTCGGAATTGGTGGGCTCAGTGCACGGCATTGGTGTTGTGGTACTCAATGCTCAGGACAACTTTGACTTTCCCGTGATGTGGGCGGGCATGGTCTTTGCGGCCATCGTCGGCATTGGTCTGAACTTCCTCTTCACCCTTTTGGAGCGACCGTTTATTCGGCGCTCCGGACTCCTTGCTACTAAGAACGGATAACGATGTCGATGACCACTTCCTTGCTCACCGTAACCAACGTCTCTAAGTCCTTCGATACGCCGAAAGGTCGCTACGTCGCCCTGGCCGACATCAGTTTCGAGGTGGAGAAGGGGAGTGTGATCGCTGTGGTTGGTCCGTCGGGCGCGGGGAAGACCACCACACTGCGCTGCCTAACGGGCTTGTTGGCGGTGACATCCGGTGAAGTGGCCTTCAATGGCTCGCCAATTTCGGGTGTTCCCGATGGGGTGGCCGCCGTTTTTCAGGACTACAGCCGCTCTCTCTATCCCTGGCTCAGCGCTCGGGGCAACGTAATGTTGCCGCTGCGGGCGAGGGGGGCATCACGCAGTGCCGCGAGGGCATCAGCGGAGGAAGCGCTCGCGTCGGTTGGCCTCAGCGGAAAAGAGTCGTCATACCCGTGGCAACTCTCGGGGGGTATGCAACAGCGCGTGGCGCTGGCTCGAGCCCTGGCGTGCGACCCACAACTCCTTGTTATGGACGAGCCCTTTGCCTCGCTCGATGCCCAAACACGCATGGACCTCGAGGATCTCGTCCTGGCTCTGCACCGCGAGAAGGGCGTTACAGTGCTGATCGTCACGCACGACATCGATGAAGCGGTGTACCTGGCCAATCGGGTCGTCGTCTTGAGTGCACCACCGACCACTGTCGCCGAAATTGTTGAGGTTCCCCTGCCAATGGATCGTTCGCAGTTGGCAACGAAGGAGTCGCCGGCGTATATCGCCGCCCGGCACCAGGTCCTCTCTCATGTACGGCGCTCGGCGTCGCCATCATGACGTCACCGGTTCGTGGCGAGCACGACGAGCGAACTGTTGAGGACCGTCGAGACTGGGTCGGGGGAGAGGCGCCCTTCGTCGCGAAGGGAGGCCCCATCCCGAAGCGGCCAAATATCGTTTTCATCTTCGCCGATGACCTTGGCTGGGGTGACCTGGGATGTTACGGCTCGCTCCACAACAACACCCCTCACCTCGACCGTCTCGCGAGTCAGGGCGTTCGCTTCAGCCACGCCTATGCCGCGTCAGCAACCTGCTCACCCACCCGTATCGCCTTTTACACCGGTCGGTATCCGGGGCGATTGATTGCCGGTCTTGAAGAGCCCTTGACCACTCGTGACGAACACCACGGTATCCCCCACGAACACTCAACGCTTCCTTCACTCCTACGTGACAGTGGCTATCGGACTGCCATGTTTGGCAAGTGGCACTGTGGCTGGTTGCCCTGGTTTAGCCCCCTTCGTATTGGCTTCGACACGTTTTTTGGCAACCTCGATGGGGCCATGGACTACTTCTCTCACATTGATACCGCTGGGCAACACGACCTCTACGAGGGTGAGACGGAGGTCCACGAAGTCGGGTACTACACCGAGCTGGTCAGTGAACGCGCGGCTGACTTCATTCGTAGTCAGGGTGACGAGCCCTTTTACCTCCAGGTTAATTACACGGCGCCGCACTGGCCGTGGGAAGGACCCAATGATCAGGCCGTGTCGGAGCGGGTAACGCAAGCCCAGCTCAAAGGTGTGCGAACGGGCATCTTCCATTACGAGGGGGGGTCCCTCGCTACTTATCAGACCATGGTGGCCGCGTTGGATGACGGGGTGGCGCGGGTACTGCACGCCCTGGAAGAAACCGGTCAAGCCGATAACACCATCGTCATTTTTACTTCCGACAACGGTGGTGAACGTTACGCCTTTCTCTGGCCGTTCGTCGGCGAGAAAGGTGATTTGGAAGAAGGCGGCATTCGCGTCCCCACTGTGATGCGCTGGCCAGCGGCGCTGGCCGGAGGAATGGTGAGTGATGCACCGATTGGGACCATGGACTGGACCGCAACGCTTCTGGCAGCGGCGGGAGTATCGCCCGACGATCGCTATCCGCTTGACGGAATTAATCGGTTGCCGTGGTTGATAACGGGGGCGCCGCTCGACAATCAACCACTCTTTTGGCGAACGCGAACCCAAGGGGCCGTCCGCGACGGAAGGTGGAAATTGCTCTTTGACCGTGAAGCTAAGCAGCAGTGGAGCGACGAGACCCCCTTCGTTGGTCCGCGAGCCCGGCTGTTCGATATCACCGTTGACGGGCGCGAGTGGGCCGATCTCTCGTATGACTATCCGGACGTTCGAGAAAACTTACTCGAACGGTGGCACGCATTTGATCAAGCTCTCCTGCCGTACCCGACGGCAGTGACCGAACCGCTAGGGGAGGCTGACTAATGACCCAACGACCACTGAAGTCTCTCATGGTGTTGTCTGAAAACTGGACACTTCAGCCTGAGCCCTCGATTGCTGATCTCGTTGAGTTAGCGGTGGCCGCCGAGAAGGCCGGCGTAGATGGCGTCATGATGAGCGATCACGTAGTGCTCGGCCCCTCATCGGGTTCACAGGGCCTCCCCTTTAACATGCGGGACTACGCCTATCCCGGTAATCAAGACCCCGACTCACCATGGCCCAGCCCCTACATGGTGCTAGCGGCTATTGCCGGTCGCACCACGACGCTTCGGCTCGTGGTTGGAGCGTTGATTGCGCCCTTGCGCAATCCTCTGGTGAGCGCGAAGGATCTCGCTACGCTCGACCAGCTCAGTCGCGGACGCCTGGTCGTTCTTCCGACCGTGAGTTGGCATGAGGAAGAGTTTGCGGCGGTGGGCGTACCCTTCTCGAAGCGCGGCGCCATTATGGATGAACAGCTACAGATTTGGCAACGTGCATGGCGCGACGCGCCTATGAACTTCCAAGGTGAGCACTTCGTCATCAATGACGTGTGGTGCAGTCCCCGTCCCTTTCGCGAGGGCGGCCCGACCCTCTGGTTTGGCGGATCGTCGTTGCATGGGGCTGTCGTTCGCCGTTTGGTTGCCTACGGACAGGGCTTCAACCCGCTCGGCCAACCGTTGGCCGGCGAACTCGACGTTCTGCGCGAGGCCATGGCCGAGGCGGGGCGCTCCATGGGCGAGATTGAAATGGTCGGTGGACTGCGAGGGGTCTTTGAAACGCCCGATAGCGTCGCTAGCCTCGAAGACGCAATCGACGCACTCGAAGGTCAGGTCGCCTCGGGCTACACGACGTTCTGTTTCAAGCCCTCGATGTACACCGACGATGCGGCGGAAGTTCCGGAGATTTGTCGTCGCGTCGTCGCCGCTCTCCACGAGCTGGGCTAGGTGCTTGACATTAATCGTTTGAACCCTTACGGTTAGGGAAATGCCGAACGGCACGAAACATCCTGTGGGGGGATCATTATGGGTCAACAGACCAACACACTTGGTACGGGTAAAAAACTGAGCCTGCTCGACGCGGTGGCGCAGTCGGTAGGATTTATGGGACCGGTGTTCTCAATTGCGTTTTTGGTGCCGCTCATTGTCGGCATTACTTCGGCAACGGGAAACGGTGCGGGCACCGGTGCGGCGCTCTCGGTCGTTCTGGCCGGCATCGGCGTGGTCGCAATTGGCTGGCTTGTGGCCGCCTACACCCGACGTATTCAAGCGGCTGGCTCGCTGTACTCCTACGTCAGTGACGGTCTAGGCGCAAAGATCGGTGCCGCAGCTGGCTATCTGTACTACACCGGAATTCTGCTGCTGTCAGCCGGCATTTTGGTCATGATTGGCGGTACGGCGCATGACACAATGGCCGGTGAGTTCGGCTGGACCGGGATCTCGTATCTGGGTTGGGACGTGATCTTGTTCGCGATTGCTGGCTCGGTGCTCTACCTCGGTGTCGCGCTTTCAACACGCGTCCAGTTGGTATTGGCGTTGACCTCGGTGGTCGTGGTGTTCATCTTCTCGCTTTACGTAATCATTAAGTCCGGTGGCCTTCACCACGTCGGCAGCGGTTTCTCGCCCAGTGGCTCACCGAAGCACTGGACGGGCGTGCTCTTCGGCATGCTCTACGGCGTGCTGTTGTTCACGGGCTTCGAATCCTCGGCCAACCTTGGCGAGGAAACTGATGCGCCAGAACGCAACATCCCTCGCGCAGTGTTGATGTCAGTGCTCGTCGTTGGCGTGTTCTACGTCATTGGCACGTTCGCTCAAATCGCCGGTTTCCACTTCAACCTAGCCGCCATCGGCAAAGCGAACGCCGCTGGGCCACTCTTTACTCTCGCCGGTCCCGCGGCCGGTGGTGGTTTCGCCGGCACTTTCATGCGCCGCTTGGTCGAGCTCGTCGTCGTTCTGGACATGGTCGCTGTTCTTATCGGTACGGCCGTGGCTACTTCGCGCGGTATCTTCGCCCTCTCACGTGACAAGCGGCTGCCCA
>Ga0136642_1001455_pt1 | contig 10156 bp, 8 predicted proteins | sample LowCatLa1302831Y_FD_115313 | JGI IMG/M metagenome (GOLD analysis project Ga0136642, IMG submission 115313) | Freshwater microbial communities from Lower Cathedral Lake, Yosemite National Park, California, USA - 13028-31Y | ecosystem: Environmental > Aquatic > Freshwater > Lake ...
AACTTCGTTCGCCTTTTTGCTCATTCCCCTTTCTTATATAATCTATTATTAAATTAGAACAAATGAATGGCAATCCTTATACTTCTTCCTTTATTGGTGCTACTAATTCATACCCTATTTATGATTTTATTAACTCAAATATAACCAATGCTTCAAATTACACCTACAATACAAGCAATGTTTTAGAATTACATTCCTTAAATACATCAAATACTTTACAAACCCAAATAACAGCCACTTGTAATCTCATTTTTAAAGATAACGATTGTAATACCATAGTTCGTATATCAGCCCAAAATGTTTATTATCCCATTTCTGGTAATCCTGTTGAAATGAGATTTCAGAATGTTGAAAATAAATACATAACCAAGATTACACAAACTGGCGAATTATTTGTTTATCATCCAACCGCCCCAATTCCTGCTGGTTATGCTCCGGGTTGGTGGAGCGTTGAAAATAAGATTGCTAACTGTATAACAGACGGTCAGGGACTTCGCTTTGATGTAACAAATTTACAAGCAGCAACAGGAGCAACAGCAATAACAGACGCTACAACAGCAACAGCAACGGTAGCAGCATCAGGGGCAGGCATAGCAGCAGCAGGAACAGCAACAGCAGCAGCAGGCACAGCAATAGCAGGCGGAGATTATGGAACTGTTGCCGTAGGAGCAGCAGCAGGTGCTATGTTTTCTGTTTTAGGCTATTTGTCTTATCAAGCACAAGTCAAAAGCAATTTAACCTCAAATGGATTTACCACACAAGCAACAGCAATTCAGAATAATATCAACACAGCAGACCTATTATTAGCCAGTAACATAAGCAATATTTGTATAGCAACTGGTTTTACTAATTGTAATGTGACAAGGATTCAAACCATATCAAATCTCAACACTTTCAATTTAAAAATAAATAATCAAGCCATTTCAAGTATTTATGTTCCTCAAAACGGTGGTAATATGTATGATAGTTTAGTATTTCAAAAATCAACATCTGGTAATCCTACTGTTGGTTATTTTGATGGTATGGGTGCGAGGGCTGTTTATCAACCTTCAACAACGACAACTGATTATGCTTGTTCCATTGGTATTAATAATACAACGAAGAAGTTTTGGTTTTCAGCATCATCCAATTATGCCTATGAATATTGGTTTGGTGGTGCTAATACTTTAATCATAACTTCAAATATATTAAGTTTTAATAACGGAATTATTAATACTCAGGATTTATTAATTAATAATCAAAGCGTTCCATCAATAGCACAAACAACAATTTTAACAGCAACACCAAATGTTATGAAAAAATCGGGTTTTCTTGTTAATGTACATAATCCTGTTTATCCTGATGGAGTTAATATTGCTTATTCATATGATATTTATTTACCTTCATATCTATCTCAATCAATTGTTGAAAATTCAACAGACCCTTATAGGATTTTTAAAATTCGTATCTGCTATGCTACATCTTATTACGAATATTTATATAATGGTCTTCCTAATTGTTTATCTTATGAAATTTTTATGAGTTATAAATTATACGCAGGGTCTGGTGGAATTGGTAAAGCATATTTAAATATTTGTGCGTTAGGGACACCAGAGAATTATTATTTAGATAAGGTTATGCCTAATAATCTTTATATTATGAGAAGTCCTTTTTCGTATTTTAATTATATATCAATAATATCAACAAAAATAGCAGATGTAAGAGTGATAATTGAAGATTTATTAAATTAAGATTAAATAGAATATGCCAATTTCTTTTACCAATGATAGTAGCACACAACAAGGGGGAACATTTACAGCTGGTTCAATTTTTTATTCCAATGTAAATCAATTAACCTTAAATAATACTTCTAATACTTTAAAAACATTTATAGATAATAAACAAGATACATTAACAGCATCTACGGTTCTTCTTGGAAATGGTGGAAGTTTAACAAATATTAATTGGAATAATATAACGCAAAATAAACCCTCATCATTTCAGGCAGACTGGAATTCAACCGTTATCAATAAACCCTCATCATTTCAGGCTGACTGGAATTCAACCATTATAAATAAGCCCTCAGTATTTCCACCAGATACTTCTGTTTATACTAAAACCAGCACTGATACTCTCTTAAATGCCAAACAACCTTTATTAACATCCACTACTACCTTATCAGGCATTGGCTCAAACTTAACATTAATTAATTATAACAATATAACTAATGCCCCAAACCTTTCAGGATATGCTACAACAAGTTCTTTAAGTAGTTATCAATTATTATTAACATCCACTACTACCTTATCAGGCATTGGCTCAAACTTAACATTAATTAATTATAATACTTTAAGTAATTTGCCAAACCTTTCAGGATATGCTACAATTAGTTCTCTAAGTGGTTATCAATTATTTTTAACAGCCTCAACAACCCTTACTGGTATTGGCTCAAACTTAACATTAATCAATTATAATACTTTAAGTAACTTGCCTAATTTAACTCAATATATAACAGCATCTACAACAGGACTTACAAATTATTCAACTACTACTGCTACGAATTCGGCTATTTCAACAGCCTTAACCCCTTATTTAACATCAGCAACAGCAGGAACAACATACGCGACCATTAGTAGTCTTAGCACAAAAGAAAATACGCTAACTTTTAATGCTCCACTTACAAGAACTACCAATACTATAAGTCTTGATTTAAGTTCTTATGATACTATAACAGCTCGTAATACTGCCTTAGGTTCTTATTTAGCTCTTTCTGGTGGAACTCTTACAGGAACGCTAACAGGAACTACCATAAATGCCACAACTTTTAATGAAGGTGGAATGGCTTTAAGTTCTAAATATTTATCATCAGCAAGTCTTGCTAATTATGTTTTAAAAGCTGGGGATACAATGACAGGAACTTTAAACGGAACAACTATAAATTGTACAGGTAATATAAATATTAATAGTCAAATAATATATAATTATTTATTTAATAATACTGGTGGAACACATGGAGATACACAAGATTTTAATGCTATAACAACAGCAGGATATAAATACGTTCAAAACAATATTAATTCACCTACAACAGCATATAATCAATATTATAGCTGGTTAATTGGTATAGGTATTAATTACCCTGTTACTGGGGCAAATTCTTATAGTTGTCAATTTGCTGTTCCAAGAGGAACACCAAGATTATATATGAGATATAATGAGTTTAATTCATGGGGTAGTTGGGGTGGTGTAATAGCAGCATCTGCGGATGCTTTAACAGCAGGAGATAAAACAATTACTGGAAATTTAACAATTGGAGGAACATTAACTTTACCTAATGGAATATGGCATAATTCTGCTGATGGAGTTAATAGAATTTGGTATGACACGAATGGTAGAACTTATTTTCATCAAGGAGGAAATACAGGTTATACATTTAGAAACACAGCACAAGGTGATATATTTACAATTGATAATAGTGGAAATACAGTAGCAAATGGTAATGTTTCTATTGCTGGGACTACAACAACAAATAATACTTTAACAATAGTTCCAAATTCTACAACAAGAGATGGTATTAATTTATATTGTTATCCAACTGGTATAAATAATGCTAATGGTCAAACCAATAGTGTTAATATGAATGTTGTTTGTAATACAACTACACTTGGGAAAGGAACATTTTTAAATGCGGTTGTTGCTGATGGTTTTAATGGAATAGATACTATTATTACTCTTGCTTCAACAAGTGGAGCTAATTCTGGTTATTATAACGCAAGTAGAATGATTTTGGATGGTAGTTATAATCTTAATGCTGGTAGAGGAACTTATGCTTCATACATACATTGGCAAAGTCAAATACCAACAGGTAGTGGATGGACTACAAATATGGAATTATACACAAATTCAACAGTATCAGGAGGAACAAATATAACAACTGTTTTAAATGTTATTGGATTTGTTAAATCATTTGGGGTGACATTGACATCATCATCAAATATTAAAGAAAAAGTAAGAGACATATATGACCCATTAGATTTAATAAATAAATTTCAAGGAAAGCATTATCATAATACATTAACAGGACAAAAGGATTTTGGTTTAATTGCCGAAGATGTAGAGCAAATTTGCCCTTGTTTAACAGCAAGATATAAAGACAGTGGAGTTGATATAGGAGTTAAATATATGAATTTAACAGCTGTTTTAGTAGAAGCAATAAAAGCACAGCAAGACCAAATAAACAGACTAACCAATATTTTAATAACATCAAATATTATAACTCCTTTTTAATTTTCTTTCATAATTATTAGATTACATATGCCCTTCCAAAAAGCATTAGAAAATTGGAATAAGATACGACCAAATACTTTCGCTGGATACTCGCAAGTCCCTAACATCAATTTAATCAATTCAGCGGAGAAAAAGAAACCTCATAATATCCAAATTGACAACAACAGAAAAGAGCCAAAAGTAAAAGCCAATACCAAATATTCAGAAAAACACAATTTCAGACGATACAAAACTAAGATAGAACCAAGCCTACATTCTAGAATATTGATTAATGAAGAAGACGACATCATAGGCAAAATTAGAGAAGCCTTTGGATTGGAAGGTAAAAAACCTAATACAAATTATGCTGAGGTTGAAACAGCCCCAGCCGGTTCTATGATTACAAATGTAGAAGAAGAACCTGTCTCTCATACAGTCTTTGGCAGTGGCACACGAGCCAGAAAACTACACAATTATAGTGTTGATGAAATAGAGAATATGGATATGAAAAGCATAGAAAAATTAATGAAAAGTGCTAATAAGAATGTAAAAGATATTTTTGCGCAATTATATGATGAGAAAACAAGGGAAATAAACAGAAGCTTAGACGACGAAGAGGCATTAGTATTAGTAAAAAGAGCATTTCAAAGAAATATCCAACAAAGACATTCCATAGATGATATATCAAAACAAGACCAAGAAGAACTCACAGGACAGAGCAGCCCGACCTCACCATCAAGACCTTATGGTTCTGCTATTGTTAAATTTCCAGAACCAGCAAGATCATCAGGGTCAGATTTCAAAGAGAATTTTTTTATGTCAGCTCGCGGTATCATACCAGAAGACAAATTAACAGAGCTACACGGTTTAAAACCAGTAGATAAAATGAAATTATATCAATTTTCACCACAGGAAGCAAAAAACTTTACAATAGATGAGATTATCAATTCATCAGTAGGAGAATTAAAAGGTTTTTTAAAACAAAAAGCAGCCAGAATCTTATCACCTCATATAGTGAAAACAAGAGCACAAACTGAACTACAAAGACAAAAGGAGGCTGCTATGTTTTTATCAAAAAGAATCAGAAGCACTAATCAATCAGTAAAAGATGAAACTTTTTTAAATGACCATGCTACTTCCCTCCATTTGTTTCGTAGCCTTAAAAATAATAATAATAAAAATCCGCAAATGTCACTTAAAGATGTTCAATCTGGATTATTGGAAAAACAAAAACGACGAACAATATCTGAACTTGTTCAAAGAGAATATGAAAAAGAATTACTTAAACCAAGAGCATCAAAAGCATCAAGTGAATTATCAGATGCTCTTAATGTATTAATGGAAAGAAGACGAGGAAGACCTCCTGGTGCTGTTGGTATTGCCAAAAGACAAAAAGAAATCTATAAAGTAATAAATCAAGGGAAAAAATCAGATGCCCCAACACCTTCATACCAAAGTTTAAGAAATACTATGGCAACTTCGGGATGGGGATATAAAAGCTATATTTAAAAAATTAAAATCTCATTTAGTGTTTAGATATACAAATAATGTCAGTGGATTTAGTTTCCGGATTTCCCAAGAACTTGTGCTTTAGTTTAAAATCACTTTCGAATTTCACGAAACAGGTCGTCCGTATAAATGGAGATAGAGTAAACCCAAATTTTGGGGAAGTTTCTCGCTTTAAACTTCCATCAGCCGCTTTAATTGACTTTCGCACCATTAGTATTTTTGGCGATGTCACCCTTTATAACAATCAAGGCACAGGAGCTGCTAATTATTCTTTACATTTACCCCGTAATGGTCTTAATTCCTGTATTCAACAACTTACTATAACTGCTAATGGCGTTCAATTGTGTAACATTAACGATTACAATCTATTATACAATACTTTAATAGACTTAGAAGGGGCTGATATTTCGCAAGCATCCAAACGATTTTTAGAAAATGCTGACCCTTCTGTCTATTTCTATCAAGGAGCATCAGCCGCTGCTAATTCCTCTATTGGCGCTTGCTGTGCTTGCGATGGAACAATTGCCAGCAATATTGAATCAAAACGCCCAGCAGTTGTGAATAACTTTCTCGGGTTCATGGGGTCACTTTCAACCCCTGTTTTAGATTTAAATGATATTGGAGATATTTTTATAGAAATTCGCTGGGCTTCTCCCTCAGTTTGTTGGGGAACTTGGGTCACAAATAATACAGCTACTCCTGCCTATACTACTACTTCTGGTTGCTTTATTGATAATCTTCGCCTAACCTGTGCTAAAATTAATTTTGAAAGCAGCGAATATTATGACCTCAAAGCTCAAAAATTAGCGGAAGAAGAACTTTTAGTAGGATATTATGATTATTTCACAGCACGCGGAACATCTGGTGCGAAATCTTCTGGTATATCTATGAATTTTAACATCAATACCAATTCTCTTGACCAGTGTATAGCCACCTTTCAACAAGCGGATTATAATACCATCAAACCATTAGTTCTCCATAATTCAGCTACAAATGCTTCAACAACTAACTTCAATTCTGCTATAACAAATGCCGAAGTTGCTGATGATGAAACCACAGCAGTTATTGGTGATTACTTCAACAACAGTTATTATTTTATGAGAGCAGGTGTAGATTTAGCCACATCACAATGGACTATAAATTCAACTAACATAGACCCATATCCCCTTCCTCCTTCTGAAATTTTCAATCAGAATTTAATCGCACTTGGAAATCAAAATCTTGATTTCGGTTCTGGTGGCGTTCATGCTGGATGTATTTCAATTTGGCATTTCCTTAAATACTATTTCTGCCATATTTTATCACTTGAAAATCTTTCAGGCGATGGGGCTCATTGGCGATCGGGTTTATCCGGAAACGGCTCTACTGTAAATATTGGTTATCAAGCTGTTTTCTCAACCACAACAGGAGGCACTCAAAATACTGAAAAAATATCACCAGTTATCTTCTGTCGCTCTACCAAAGTTCTCTCAATCAGAGAAGGACATGTGATTTCCGTAAATTAAGAAATTATTATCTTCTGATGAAGTAGAATGGCAACCATCGCAGGGTATAATAATAAATTTAACAATCTGTTGTATAAAACACAACGAAATGTGGATATGACTAACAATATCATTAGGGCAGCAAGAGTACCAATGGATTTAAAATATAAAGGAGAAAGCCCAGTTGATAAAATAATCAATTGTGGAGCAGCCCAAATAAACGGTAAGCATGGAGACTTAAAATATATAACTGACACCGAAAAGCATTCGCGACCGTATTATGGTTATGACGCAAGATTTGACCCAACTATTTTAAATGCTGTTCGTAATAAATATGTAGATGTATCTGGTCGGCTAATCCCCAATTATGCCCTATCTAATAATGGTAAGGATACCATAAATATGACCCAAAAACCGTTACGACCTTATGGCAGAATCCTGTAATTACAATAAACCTATTCATATCTATTTTTTTTCTATTCATTATTGTAGTATATAACAATGGAGACACCAATAAAACCCAAACGCACATTATCACCAGAAGCCCTTGAAAAACTTAAATTCGCACGAGAGAAAGCTCTGGAAGCCAAAAGAAAAGATAAAGAGATATCCAAATACGAGAAAGAACAAAAACGCCAAGAGAAAAATAAAAAACGTGACGACACTTATCAGGCAGTTGTAAAACTTACACAAGCCAAAGAAGAGCCCAAACAAGAAGAGCAACCCAAACTACAACCAAAACCAAAACCAAAACCAGAACCAAAACCAAAACCAGAACCAGAACCAGAAGAAGAAGAAGACGAAGAAGAGGAGGAAGAAGAAGAAGAGGAAAGACCACCACCACGAAAGGTAACACATAAAAAGCCAATTCCAGCACCCAAAACATTTCGTCGTCGTGTTAAGGTAGAACCAGCAAAAGAATTAACAGATGATGATTTATATTCAAATGCTAATATTGAAATGCTACGATATAGATTATACGAGCAAACACGAAAGCGATTGACAAACGAATTATTTAATTATTAATAGTTAGATATGATTGAAGAAATCCCATTACACTTTAAGTTTGACCCAAAAAACTCTAAGTTAAATTATCCTGAATGTCGTTGCGGAAAGTGTTTCTCATTTTATTGGAATTTGCTATCAGTAGCATCAAGAGGAAGCGGCAAGACTTATAATATAGTCAAATTGATTAAGCATTACGAGGATAACAAACTTACAGATAATAACGGTAAAGTCCATCCATTAAGAACCATAGTCATCAGCCCTACATTAGACGCTAATCTGATATTCAACAACTTAAAGTCATTAGACGAAAAGGACAAGCACGATAAATATAGTGATGAGTTATTACAGTCAATAATAGATGAAATCAAGAAGGATAAAGAGGAAACCGAAGCATATCATAAATACATTGAAGCATATAAGAAGACAAGCCATATCAAGGAGAATAAGCTGAATGACTTCTTTGATAAGAACCCAGAAATTTATGAGATACTTAAAACCCATAATTTTGACGACCCTGACCAAATAACACCACCAAAACATTTAATTTCACCAGTGAATATAATTGTCCTTGATGACTTGATGGGTTCTGCTATTGCCTTTTCCAATAAGAAGGCAAGTGTTTTATTAAATAATCTTATAAAAAATAGACATTCAGGTGTATCATTCGCTATTCTCGCTCAATCAGTAAAATCAGTGCCAAAAAATATAAGGGCGAATTGTAATGTATTCTTCATTGGTAAATTCGCCTCAAAAAAAATAATTCTACAAGATATGTATGAGGAAGTAAGCAATATCCTAACAGAAGAAGAATTTGAAGAAATGTATAATCACTGTGTCAAGGATAATCAATATGGAAGTTTGATTATAGATGCTACACATAAAACCAAACGCTTTTTAAATGGTTTGGATGGAGAGTTGTTGTTGAAATAAATTTTAAAATATTTGTATATATTATAATGAATTCCCAGATTTATAACAAAGACGAACTATATCCTGAGGACTATACAGAAGAGGAAAAATTACAATTTGATATTTATTTAGAACAATCTAAGCTTCTTTTCCCAAAAATGGTTGGCGACGATTGGATTCTTAAAATGGGGATTAGGGCATATATGCGAAAAGTAAAATCAGGAGTTGATGAACCAGCCACTCCCGAAGAAATCGCTGAAATTAAAAGCAAATATACAAATGAAACAGTCTTTTATACTGAACCGATTGAAGTCATCAATAATTAAATTATTTTTATAGTTTAGAATGCCAAAATATTATAAACTTCAAAATTCTACACTTATGTATCTAAACAGTAGTTTCAATTGTGTAAAGTCCAATTCAATCACCATAACTAAAACTTCGGGTGGCTCTGGTTATACATCTGCTTCAAGTAATGTTGTAATCACTGCGGCATCAAATGACTTTGGGACAGCAGCATCAGCAACTACCACCACAAGCGCAGGAGCAATAGCAACGGTAACAATGGTTAATGGTGGCTACGGCTATAATATTTTACCAACTGTATCAATATCTGGTGGAGGTAGTCCCGGAGTCATAACAGCCTATACATCACTCGTTGGAGGCTCTGGTTATGCTCTACCTCCAACAATAACAGCAACGAATGCTGGCAATGGCTCAAATTTTGCTGGTTATACAACATTAGCAGCAACAACTGTTTCATCAACATTTACTATCACAAGCGGAGGAACAGGATACGCTGTTAATGATGTTTTAAACTTTAATTATACTGGAACTGGTGGAGGCTCTGGGGTTGTTGCTAAGGTCAGCACAGTATCATCAGGAGTCATAACAGCAATTACATTAACTAATGCTGGGTCTGGTTTCACTCTGAAACCTCCAACCATTTCATCAATAACTTCAACAGCTGGTTCTGGGGCTGTTATCACTTGTTCATTGGT
>Ga0136642_1001457_pt1 | contig 10142 bp, 22 predicted proteins | sample LowCatLa1302831Y_FD_115313 | JGI IMG/M metagenome (GOLD analysis project Ga0136642, IMG submission 115313) | Freshwater microbial communities from Lower Cathedral Lake, Yosemite National Park, California, USA - 13028-31Y | ecosystem: Environmental > Aquatic > Freshwater > Lake ...
AGACGACTCGGTATATAGATGGGATGAAGTGTGTGCCCGCGCCATAGAATGTTTTGGTCTTCCTGGTGGTAGATTCACCACCCATGCCAATACTGATTTTATGGATTTTGTTTTTGTGAGTAACAAGGATGCTCTTATGTTTGCTTTAGAACATAATGGACGTATTGTTCCTGATGATGAACTAACTGTAGAATTAGTTGGAAAGTTTATGCAATGAGCAAGCCCGTCCGATTGCATCCTGCACAGTGGGAAAAACTACGTTCTAAATTAAAAGAAGATTATCCCCCTAGCGTTATAATGATTAGGGAAAAAATGAAATCAGTGTTGGGGTTTGTTGATAGAGAACACCGATGGTATGACTATAATGTTACAGAACATCGTTGCATGATCATGTTAGATTTTTATAACGAACCAAAACGTACAATGTTTCTATTAAAGTATTCAGACTATGTTCAAAGGTAAGGGAGTAATACAGCTAACCGGGCGTAGACCTTATGAAGGGGTTATGCCTCCCTATAAGGCTGTTATCATAGGCAATTTTGAAATTAGAGAATCTGCCCTAGTAGATGGGGAAGCGTGGCACACCGTACAAGTCACACCTAGAGTTACTAAATGGATCCGAGAACAAAATACAAATATGTGGTACAGTCATAAAACAGCATCAAAATACAAAGTATTAGATACATTTGATATGCATACCAAACTTTACACAATGATGGCAATAAAATTCTCATGAGTACAATACCTAATATCAACACAGCAATTTTCAATGGTATTCAAATGGAGCCAGAACTTGAGCCTATGCAAAAAGGCACAGCCAAGGGATGGATAGGAGAATACCATTGGGTGTCATTACCAGTCACTGAAAAGAACAAGTACGATGACACTGTTACTCCTACGGTAGAGTGGTGTCAACAACAATACGGTAAAAGCGGGTCACGATGGTTTGAAAAGAAAAAGAAATTCTATTTTAAAGATGAACGAGATATGACCATGTTTATTTTGAGATTCTCATGATAGTAGCTGAACACGAATATCATGTTATAGAGCTATATCATCTTCCTGATGAAGTTATTGAATGGCTTAACAATAATTTAGATTCACATAAATGGTTTACACGTGGTAGTAAGGTATATTTTTTAAATCAAAAAGATCACATGATGTTTTTGTTGAGGTGGGCATGATTGAAGCAGAAACAGTATTACATCATGACTCAGATTGGGACTATAAAGAAGCACAATCGTGGTGTGAACAGCAGTTTGGCCCGCAAGCATTGGCAAGAGATACAGTGAGCAGAGAAGGTAAGACATGGTGTTGTTGCCCTGCAATAGTGACAACATCATTTCACTTTGCTTGTGAAAGGGATTGCACTATGTTTATTTTGAGGTGGGCATGATTGATTATACAGACTATATGGTACTGCCCTGTGGTGGTGTTGCTTACTATGATGAACCTGTACATGGTATGAACTACTTCTGTGCTCAATGTGAACGCAGGGTATGCGACATGTCCAATGCATGTAAACGTGAAGAGGATAAATGGGACCTTATGCAACTACTAGGTGGTAAAGGATGGGATTACTTTGCAGAACCGGACGAATTCTTTTGAACGAAGAACATTTTATTACTTTTGGTAAAGAACAATATCATTTGCATACTGAAATGCAAAACTGGTGTACCTCAAAATTTGGACCTGGTAACTGGATCAGTGAACGGGCTGTAAAAGATTGGGAAGGTATGCAAGTGAATTGGACCATACATAGTATGTTCGGCAACACTACGTTTTGTTTCAAAGATCCAAAACACCTTACCTGGTTTATTTTAAAATGGTCATGAATAAAAGAAATGATAGAAGTTAAGGCTAAAGAAATGCAAACTGAAATAGACAGAGAAGTACTTTGGGGTATGCTTAAAGATTTAGGCTGGCACCGCGTTATGATTGATCGACTGACTGACAATACCCACGCTATTGATATTACTAATTGGCTAGAGGAGAATGTAAAGAACCCTTACGAACGTAACGGTAGGGATTTTCTATTTGCGGCAGAACGTGATGCAACTATGTTTATACTAAGATGGGTATGAAGTTTGTATTCAATGAGCTAACTGCAATTTGTGGTGATTATAAATTTTATGCAGACAATGAACCTAGTATTGACGAGTGGCTTTGGGAATACGGATGTAAGCGTCAAGGAATGGTTATAACTTTCTGTGACGAGCAGGCTAAACTAATGTTTATGTTGAGGTGGGCATGACAGTTACAATACCGTACGATCCTGTTTGGGAACCTTTAGAGTGGGCTAAGGCACATTGTTCTAGTTATATCACTAACGATATGCATCAGGACGGATACAATACCTACGATCATACCAAGATTGATTATCACTTCGGCGATGAGCGAGATGCGTTGATGTTTATGTTGAGGTGGATGTGAGAGTACTAAAAAAAGAGCTTTGGCCTACCCGTATTAAAATTGCCAAAGATGAATACGATGGCAACCACTATGAAATAGAAATGTGGCTTGGTGAAAACATGGGGCAGTTTAAGGGTAGATGGAATCAAGTCCCATGTGGTCCAAATGGTGTACATTATTATTTCCGTAACAGCAAGGATGCTACAATGTTTGCATTGATGTGGGGTGGTGCTTAAATAATGGCATGAACCGTAAAAAATACAAAGTATCATCAGTTGATTATCGAAATTTTGAAAAACAGTATTTGTTAGATACATTAAGAGATCCTGAAAAATACATTCCATTTGGAATGGCATTTTTAAAACGATTCGACCAAGTAGTACAAGAGTATATAAATTTAGGTGGTGATATGGGCATGTCGGAAGCCGAAAAGTTATGGAACGAACCTGATAGAGAAAAAGCCAAAAGAATTATAGCAATGTGGATTGAATGAAACCGTTACCAAATGAACCGTATGAAGATTGGTGCAAGCGTGTAGCCATGTTTGAAAATGGTCATGCTATGATACAGATCGCACAGGGTAAAGATCCAGAACAAGTTTTGGAAGACATGAGCCGTAGGATTATGGACAAACTACTGCATCCAATTTTCAAAGCTATTAGAGACATACCTGTGAATTACGATGTAGAGAAGTGTAAAGAAAGCTACAAAAAGAACTATTTGGACAAAAATCCAAAAGGAGTTGCGGATCATGTGGAATCAAACTCTTGACAAACCGATCAAATGAGCTTATAATTAATACATGTTACAGATAGTTTGTAACATATTGTTAGGGCGAATGCCAACACTAACAATTTAACTTAGTTGAAAACAGAAAGCGAGTATTTTATGAGTAAATCAGTATCAGCCTCATTGGCACCATTTGACCCATCCGCGGGTCTAGCAGACAAGCGAATTCCTATTACGGATGTAGCTAAACAAATTTCCAAACGCATTGGAGAGAAAATCCAAAACAAAGAAGACGTATCCGTAATGGACGTTCTAAAATTTGCGTGGGTTCCAGCAGATAAAATCTTTATCAATTATAAGCGTCAGCGTTGGCCAGAACCTAAGCATATGAGTAAGTTGCACGGCAAGTGGAACATCATGTGTGTTACACCATTGCAATGTCGTTATGACCCCGTTGAAGACCGTTACTATGGTGCAGATGGTCAACAACACATGACTGTTTGGTTGGTCAAATACGGCCTCCTAACTAAAGTTCCTTGCTTCTATGTTGAAAGCACAGACGAAAATGTTGAGTCAATCCAATTGTTGGCATTGAACACAGACAGCGAGCCAATGGCCAAGTACTTTATCCATCACCAAAAGATTATGATGGGTGATAAGGATGCTATTGCTTTGGAAAAAGCAGTTACCAATGCCAACTGTGAAACAGCGTATAAGAAACGTGCTCCTGGTTGTATCACACACATTAGTCACTTGCAAGACGCATACGAGAATTATGGTGCAGGTGCATTGACACTGGTGTTGAACAAGATGCGTCAGTTCTGGCCACAGGACAAAATTGAGATGCCTACAGCGTTGGGTTTCCTAAAAGTGCGTGAAATCTTAGTCAACGATGGTTTGTGGAATGACAGCACATTTAACGATGTTGTGTTTGAATGTTCTAATTATTCAGAAACTAACAAGGATCTGCACTTGGGCATTAACCATGCGTTCCAGGCTACATACCCTACAAACTATAAAGGTATGGGCGTTCGTGAAAAGATTGCCTCAGGTATTATTGATATCTACGAAAAAGCCAATGGCGTTACATTGTGCGACAAGCCGTTTGATATCTCTATGCCAACAGTTAGCATCCATGTTGAAGATGAAGAAACTGAGGAGGCATGATGGCGGCATTGTATAAGCTGTATGCACCAAAATGTGCTCTGCCAAGTTGTACTAACCATGTAGGGTATCATGACAAAGGTATTAAAGAAGATTCAACTCCCTGGTATACTTGGAAAAGTTTTTGTGAAAATCATAGGACTGTTAACAAGGCCGCTCGAGATGCTTTTTTAAAATCAAAGGGCGGCTGTGAGAATAGAGATGCCCGTTGTGGATTTAAATGTGGAGATCCAAATACTCCTAGTTTAACTATTGATCACTGGGACGGTGATAAACATAATAACGATCAAGACAATTTGGTAGTGTTATGTGCGAACTGTCACAATCAAAAAACCAAGAAGTTCAAGGATTCAATAAAACGTTACTCAAATGTTAATCCTAGATTTTACGAGTTGTTTGAATGACCAAATTATATCCAAAGTATAATCCAGAAACATACTTGAGCAGAGATTTATTTGCGCAAGTATGTGCCACAGGAGATTTGCGCCCAGTTTGGGCTAAATCAAATAGTCTTAATTGGGGTGTAGAATACGAGCCGTTTCTAGCCAAGTGTTTGACACACTGTCCCTGCTGTGGTAGCAAATTAAACTACGGGTTAGGTAAGAACAATCATGGCAAGAAAGATTTTGAAACCCCCAGTACTGATCACCTTATTCCACAAAGCATTGGTGGAACTAACGACCTAGCTAACTTATGGGTTATCTGTATGCGTTGCAACCGTATGAAAAACGATGCTACATATGATGATATCGCTAGGCTAGAAGGGGTGTTACGAGTGTTAAAAGAAACCAAACCAATTGACAAAATATTGTAGTTTAACTATAATAAATAAATGTGCAATAGACCTAATGGCTATTGCATATGGGCATAGAGCCCAATGATTCTTACTTTTAAAGGAGAAATATTATGAATCAATTAGTTCGTTTTGACACCAACCAGCTCAACAGAGCACTTCTAGGATTTGACACATTGTTTAACGATTTTGAACATCGTTTCAGTAATCAAATCAACAACACCTACCCTCCCTATAATATCCTAAAACACGATGAAGATACTTACGAGATCGAAATCGCAGTTACTGGATTTGACAAGGACGAAGTGGTTGTTGAAATTGACCAAAACAATCTTGTTGTACGAGGTCAACGTAAAGAGGTTGATTTGAATGAGCCAACATATCTGCATCGAGGTCTTGCTACTCGTGATTTTACACGTAGTTGGACACTTGCAGAGCATATGGAAGTGGGCGAAGGCCGAATCAAAAATGGTGTATTAACCGTTGAACTAAAGCGTGTGGTTCCAGAATCTCTGAAACCGCGTGTTCTTAAACTAAAGGCTGAGTAAGCCGTGGGGGAGGCAACTCCCCCATTTTAAACTAAAGATTATGACTACAGATACCGTAATTGAAGAAAAAACAAAACAAACACTTAAAGAGCCACCTAAGTTTAAAGTAATTATTTTCAATGATGATTTTACTCCAGTGGAGTTTGTCATTGCATTGTTAGTGCATGTATTCAACAAGGATCAAGACACTGCCGCACAACTGACTCTAAAAATTCACAATGATGGCCGTGTAGTGGCTGGTGTATACAGTCACGAAATTGCTGAGCAAAAAGTAAACGATGCTACCAAAATGTCTAGATCACATGGACATCCGTTAGTAACTAAATTGGAAATTGAATGAGCCTAAAAGAAGCAACCAAAGAAAAACACGCCGCCGCCGAAGGCACTAAATTTATGAAGGCAGTGTTTGATAAGACATTGCCAATGATATTGTGGGAAGACTTTACATATCAAAAATCCATCTGGTATCGTGCTATTGAAGAGAGGGCAAAACAAGCAGGTCTTTTAGATAATTTGCCAGGGATTGAACGCAGTGCGTTGATCATGGAAGATTACACTGAAATGATGAAGGGTAAGTTTACTTATAATACGCCTAAAGAAATTAGTAAAGATTATGCAATTTATCTGCGTGGTTTAACTGAACCTAAACAAATTATGGCACATTTGTACACATGGCATATGGGTGATATGTTTGGTGGTCAAATGATTAAAAAGATTGTTGAAGCACCACATAGGCATTTAGAATTTGAAAATGCACGAGAATTAATGGGCACAGTACGTGGTATGCTTACAGACGATATGGCAGACGAAGCCAACGTGGCCTTTGATTGGGCAATACGTATACTAGGTGAATACGATGCCGACTTGGGATAAGATTGAACAATTAGCTAACCATTTTGAAGAACAGATAGCCAAAAGTTCTGATACTGTAAAATCCACAGGCGACTATTACGATTGGCACAACACAATATATAGTGGCATTGGGTTTCGTAGGGCTCATATAGAAATAGTAGACAAGCGTGATACGCACGGTATGTACATACTACATACCACCATTTTCCCACATTTAAACGATCCCAGTCCTATATTTGGGTTTGATGCTGTATGTGGTAAGAACAAAATTACAGGAGCCTTCCACGATTTTAGCCATGCTGGAGATCCTACAAGTTTCATGTATTTGTGGTTCAAGGCAACAGCACACGGATTAGAATGGAATAAACCCCGCGAATTACCCGAGTGGGCAAGACAAATTTTCACTCCGGCCATGGTAGCTGCCGGCAATCTTCAGGAAGAATCCGAGATTGACCAATTATGTGACCTAGCTAAAACTACTCTAGCGTTTTACCTAGCCAACGTGGGTAAGGACCAACAGGATGTTGCCTCATATGAAATGGCTCAAAATCGCTATTGCCATTGGCAGAAGCAGAATCCTCATGTAATACGTAGTATGGTTGCTATGGGAGTCCCAGAAGCTACAATGAAGCAGTTCGTTCAGGAAGTATTGTTCCCAGAAGTTGTATAAATAGTTAACTATGCGAATTATTGAACTTATTATGGAAGCAAGCGGAGGGATGTTTGACCGTGGGCTTGAAAAGAAATCTGGTGCCAAGATACAATTCACTGATGGCAAACAAACTTATGATCTAATTGATGTTGCTATTTTCCCGCAGGACGAACGACTGTCTTATAATCAGCGTGATCCAGAAGCACAGGTGCAACAGACTCAACAGCAACAGCAACAAACTCAACAGCAACAGCAACAAACTCAACAGCAACAGACTCAACAAGTAACTCCTAACAATAACGGTCAACCTCAACCACCAACTCCGATAGCAGAAGATCAAGAAGCACTAGATTCTATGAAGGTAGATGTAGAAAGCTACATGGATCGTTTAGAGTCTTACCCTGCACAGTACGTTGGCACTAATAAAAATTCTGGTGCCGCAATGATTGTGACACTAGGAACAGTTGAAGAAGGTGGCGAAAGCACTAGAATGTCTTTTGTTAAATTCTACAAACAAAAGACTGGCAGTCATCCGCCATTGTATTGGCAAACTAGTGCGTTTGGCAGAGACACTGGATTCACACAAGTGGGTGCAGGTAAATCTGCTACAGCCAAAGCATCCGAACTTAAAATAAGCCCGTATGATTTTGTTAAACCAGAAACACCATATGCTGTAAATAACTTGCCAGATTTAATTAGAAATCAATTACAAACTAGAGGTGATAAATTTCCAGAAAGTTTAATAACAGGCATCCCAATGCTTTTAGAAAACTTAGCTGTTGGTTCAAAAGATCCTGTACCCAACTTAGCACAATATCATGGAGTCCTAGAAGTAGTATTAGGTGAGACCGCCGCCCCTATAGCATTAAGCAATGGTGTTAATGTTTCTGGATCATACAAAGAAGCTGAACTGCAATTACTATCAAAATTAATTGATGGCCAACCATTAAGTTGGAGAGATTTTGATACAGTTACATTTGGTAAACACGGAGCGGCTATTGGTGACTCAACACTACAAACAGCAGATGGCAGTGCCAGTGTTATTATTAGTAGTAAGAACGAGAAAGGTGGAGCACCAGCTAGCTTAACAGGTGCCATGGAAACTATTAACAATCCTAAATTTGCAAATGATTTTGGTAAACAATCAAAATTTTATGAGTCGTATCAAGATATTGTAGATATTTTACAAATACTAGACCAAGGTACTGCGGTAACCGGACTAGTTTCTGTAGCAAAACATTTAGGATGGATAACCCAAGATGAAATGTTGGATTTTTTAGGTACAATCTACGGCAAGGGTAAAATTAAAGACAGTGTTATAGAACAATATCCCGGGCTATGGGCTTTATACAATCAACCACGTAGAGTAGATAAAGCTAACACAAAATATCAACAAGGTTTCCATATCTTGTCAACTATGGCCGTAAATCTTAAAACACATTTAAATAAAGACTTGCCAAGGATTACCTCTTTCTTCAAAGCAGTATTGAATAAATCTAGCCTAGTGCAAGTATACACTAGAGTAGGACAAAATTCAGAAGGATTGTGGTTTGATAACTTTGACGTTGTTTGGCCGCCTACGTTCAAAGGTAATATTGTAGTGGAATCTGATTTCTTTACAGCACAAGCTAAACCAAGTAAGAAGTTAAGTTTCTACTTCAAATAATATACAACGCATTATAACAATTAGAACAGAAATTCCCATAATTAGCTCCTGCCCAGATAATACTCAAGTCCCTAACATGTATAAATACTGCATATAGGGAAAATGCACATGTCTGATAAAGAATACAAATTTGATAGCGAACCGTTCTTTCAAAAAGAAGCAATAGAGTTTGCTAAAGGATATCATTTTGATAACGACAAAATAGATCCAAGATACGACACTGCTCGAGTTTTAGGTCGTTTTGAAGGTGATTGGACCGCAGAGGTTGAAACCCTAGTAGCACAGTCCAAGTCATTAACATTTAACACTAGAGGACATGCTGATTTTGTAAATTACGATCCTCCCAAGCCACATAAGAATGAACATCAAGGAACTCACGAAGCTTCAGAAGCAGAATTCTTTAAAAAGGTGGGGTTTGGTGACGGATACTATGATTACAAAATTATTAATAAAGTAAATCCATTAGTCAGTAACGTAGTACAAAAAATGATTGATTGTTTCGCTTTTGAAGAACCTGCACAAAACACAGTTCATGTACAATTGACCGGACAATGTTTTCCATGGCATTTAGATATTTTCCAAAATCGTGGAGAATACATTGGTGTAGACAAAAGTAAATTAATGCGTGTTCATGTATTGCTAACAGATTGGCAACCTGGACAATGGTTTGGCTACGGCAACTATACATACCAAAATTGGAAAGCTGGTGAGTTCCATACATTTGATTTAGACAATGTTCCCCACTATACTGCCAACGCTTCATATCATCCTAGAGTAAGTTTAATGATTACTGGCATGCGTACAGAAGCTACTGACAAGTTTTTATGGGACGCATTTTATAACAAGACTTATAAAATTTAATAAATAAAGCACGGGCACAAAATAAGGTGTCGTGGGAATCCGTAATCCACAGTGGAACGTAAGTTCCATTTTTTACCTAAAGGAGACTCAACCATGAAGCAACGTAAATTAATTGAAAAGTTGTACAGGGCTTGCGTCGACCACGATGCCGAGAAACAGTTCAAACTTCGCAAGAAGGAATTTGCTAAAATCTTGAAACACAAGGCCGAGGGCAAACCATTCACACACAAGTGGACTCTAGTACAGATTTAATACAACTGTAATATTAGCAACTCAATACTGCGATAAATAAGGGTATGAACCCTAAAACTTATCGCAGTATTTTTATTTCCGATGTACACCTAGGCACACGCGACAGCCAAGCTGCCAAGCTCAACAACTTCCTCAAACACAATACCTGCGAAACATTATATCTTGTAGGAGATATTATCGATGCATGGAAAATCCAACAGAACAAATGGCGCT
>Ga0136642_1001458_pt1 | contig 10135 bp, 5 predicted proteins | sample LowCatLa1302831Y_FD_115313 | JGI IMG/M metagenome (GOLD analysis project Ga0136642, IMG submission 115313) | Freshwater microbial communities from Lower Cathedral Lake, Yosemite National Park, California, USA - 13028-31Y | ecosystem: Environmental > Aquatic > Freshwater > Lake ...
TCATTAACCTCTATTCTGGGCCTCAGCCCAGAATGAGGCATGTCTCTCTCTTGGTAGGATGCCTGAGGGCATCCTAACCCAGAATAGAGATTAAGGTAGTATATGAAATAACATTAGATGGGAATTTGCTTATCTACCATAAAGTAAGTAGATGATAACCCCATTACATAGAATTTAGTAAATATGCGCTCGTATTTTTTTGTCGTCGTAAGTCGGCAATTAAAATCCGCGTTGCTCTAAATGAGGTCGAAAACTCACTAGCTAGAGAAAGCAGACGCCATACGAATGCTGATGTTTTAATCAATGTATTGTGGACAGCTTTGGCAACATCACTGATTTATTATATTGTTGTACGTAGAGATTAAATATTTAGAAAAAATTGAAATGTTTTGCGATAGTGGTTTAATATTGTATCAAACAAAATAATAATGGCATCTGAAAAATATCCAGTTCAAATTATAGACAATATGTGGTGTTATAGTCAATTGGAATGCAAAGAAATGGTTGCTGATATTATTAACAGACAATTATGGACGAATGAATCATTATTCGTTAGATTTGTTGTTGAACAAGCATTTCGTGTGGTTCTCGTTGTTTCGGCGACAAACTTGGTAATCCTCCTACTTCCTAAAAATTTATACGAATCGTTTATGGACCTTCTTCGCATAGCAATTTGTCTGTTTTTATTGGCAATTACATTCATTTATTTAGTCTAGAAACAATTGTTGTTTATATGGTATGGATTTACATGTTGTTTATATGGTATGGATTTACATGTTTTTTTATGGTAATTTAGTAAATAAAAATATGTATATAATTTAAATATGGATAATACAGGAAAACACTTAGAAGATGGAGAAATAGATGAAAGTAGTGTAGTAACATCAACCACTGCTATAACTACAGAATCATTGCCGCGTTTGGCTGAATGGGATGATGTCGCAAAAGCTAATTATGAAACTCTTCTCGAAGATAGAGAAAGGGGGAAATTAGTTGAAATAATACAGATATTGAACCCAAACTATACAGGACCACAAAATGATAACGATGATGAAGAGTTAGACTATGATACTCAGCCTACAAAAGAAAATGATCCTGAGGCAATAAAACTGAAAGAAGAGGCGACACACACATTAAATATAGCTATTCTTTTAGTACAATTTACAGATGGTTCACAAACTTTATTTGATAAATTAGTAACATATGTTAAAGCAAAAAAAGAAGAATCTATAAATTTTATAAAAAAGACTGGAGAAATTTCTATTGCACAATTTCAGAGTTTTATACAAACCATTAAACCTGGATTTAGTCCTGTAGCGAACAGAATAAATTTAAACCAAACAGTAGATAACAGTATGCAAATTTTTAAAAAAGAATTTGACAGAATTAGGACAGAATCGGGTACCAAATTAAGTATATTAACAGCAAAACAACGTTCCGAACTAGCAACCAGTCATACTATTACAGTTTTTTTTTCTAAAAAAAGAAAAGCTGTTGAATCATTAGATATATTTACTGAGTATGATTATTCTATGGAATTATTAATGGAAAAATATGATAGTTATAATAATGACAAAAAATTACAAATATTATTTCTTTATGATAACTTATTGGGATTACACGGTCTCTTAGATCAATATTTGGAATCAACCGAAGTTTTTAATAAGGATGATTATTATATTATCGGTAAATATATTAGTGATTTAACAGTTGAAATTAATAAATTAAACCCTCCAGAATCAGCAGAAAAAATAGATGGCGGTAGTCGAAAAACCCAAAAGAAACGCAGGTTCTCCAAGAAAAATAAAGGGTCCAAGGGAGGCAAAGGAAACAAATCAAAAAGTCTCAAAGCGAATCGCAAGACGAAACGCAGTAAGAAATAAATAATACTCTACAATGAATTCACGGAACATAAAGTGTTCTTTCGAGAACTAATAAAAATATAATAATATATTATAAATTATATTACTATATGAGTGGGAATATCCAAACTGATTGGAACAAAGTAAATACCACATACAATAAATTAAATTCAGGGTTCTCCGACCAAAAATTAAATTATTTAGAAATAAACAATGATAATTACATTACGACTCCCGAAATAGTAAATATCGGATGTCTATGTAACAGTGAATCTTCAAATTCTGGGCTGAATATGACACAATTATGGGATATGCCAGATACTATGATTAATACCATTACCAATGCCAAAAAAATGATTAATCAGTATTATTGGAACGAAAAACAAAGCTATACAAATGGTAGTATTAAGAGAAAACCTGGTCTAGCTTGTAAAACAAACTCTTCTGACGGATATGCTAACACGCCATCACAAATACCCGACGTCCAATTTTTTAGTAAGATTGATGTCACTAGTTACATGACAGATTTTACTCAGCCCCTACCGTCAAATACAGCCATTGACATATTCGGATATTTCATTCCATATTCTTCAGGGGATTGGACTTTTTCAATTGCGCCTTCAGACGGTATTAAAACTTTTAGTAGTTTATGGGTCAGTTCTGATAACGCCGTATTTGATTATACAATAAATAATGTGGATATATCACCTGGTGTTGCCACACCCACATTTACCGTTCATATGATTTCGGGTGAAATTTATAGTATTCGATTGCAACTCGTCAATATGTCATCTACACCTATCACAAATACTTTATTAAGTATTATCGCACCTGATAAAATTCTACTTGACACAGAACGACTAAAATCAGTATTATCTACATTAACTAATAGTGATGGTAGCATCTACAACAAACAGTTGTTGTATTTTGGTATGATTCAGAACACAACCAATACTAGTTTATATAATTGTTATTTTATTACTCCACCAGCAGTTGATAATTATAACACAATCCTCAATCTTAAAGTGAATTACCCAATCCAATTTCAAACAAAAAATGTACCTATTACAATTACTTATAGTGGTGATGAAACTGTCACAAATGCAGTAGGCACCTCAACTAGTATTGTACTGCCGATTGGTGTAAATATTACGATTAAAAAAGCATCATGGGGAATATTGACGCCTGCAACCACCATCTACTATACACCTCAAACCGTCCCTGCAACGGGAAATGTGCAATCAACAATTAACAGTGTTGTAGGAGCGCCCAACAGTAGCGAATCAGGACAAACAGTAAATTATTCATTGTTACCATACAACTATCCTTCATCTAAAATAATACAAAAACGAAATACCAAAGTCATGAATTTAAATAAGGATGTTACTAGCCAGGTACAAGAGTTGGTGAATACGAGTAGTTTAAAAATTAATGGTAACGAATACACCACTATATTTGGTGACCCCACAGCGACATATTCTTTGGAACAAAGCTATCCCATGCAGTTACAGATAGAATATACATATAATAGTGCGGTTGACCAAAAAGATATTACAGCTCCTTCAATTTATTTGAATAACACGGGTTTGGCAAAAATCGGATATAGTTGGAAAGATACTATTTGTGAATCAGAGTTTACTTTTGATACAACTTATAAAGCGTGTAGTATGCAATGCTCTTACCAATTGGTGTTGGACAATTCAGGATTATTTTGCATTTATGATGGTAATAATATGATTACATCCATAGATTTTCCAACGAAATTAAAGGTAGATATTAAACAATGCATCGTCAACCAAAAATGGTTGAATCCCAATTATAAATATTCTATACCTGTAGGAAAGAAATTAGGCGAAGGTGGAGAATCCCAACTTGTTTCATCCAATGGTAAATTCAAGCTGTTCTTTCAAGGAAACCAATTGGTATTTGAATACTGCCTGAACCCAAATAAAACAACAAGTACAGTAAAGATATCCAACGATACTGTGGATTTACACTACACAACTAAATTGAATATTGATCAAAAGGGTTATCAAATTTTTTATTTATATCGTATGAATACCCGTGGTCTTAGTGGACAGCGTTTTATGTCACAAATCGATTCTGCTAACAATATTCTGTATTATGTACCACCTTATCCTAATTCAAATAATATCATGAAATTCGATTCTTTTGAATCAAAAAATGGCTTATATCCACTAGTATTTAATTCAGCTGACAATCCTAATTACACTACGATAGGACAAGGCGTTACAGATGATTCAGTTTGTAACAAAAATTGTGTGAATAGCCCAACATGCGACCATTATTTTTACATGACAGACAATTTCAAAAATAATTTCTGTCTTTTGGACAACAAAAATATATCGAACCCTGTATATACTGATACCAATATCGGTAATGTTCAATATTCTATTTTGAACAAAAAGAATTATAAATTGAATACAACATGTGGTAGTTTACCCAACAAAAATTTTCAAAAAGTCAAGGATAATTTATACAATGACGGTAGAATCGATGTTCAATATGATAGTGTTAAGGGTGTATCACAATTAACAGATTTGGCAAAAAATGCACCCAATTTGACCTATTATTGTGGACTGCCTGATTATCAGAATGCAAGTGGTACAATTAAAAATATTTATAACTCAGGCGCGATAACACCTTCAGCGATAACACCTTCAGCGATAACACCTTCTGCGTTCAGTCCGAGTAGTTTTATAAATCAAAAAATTGGCGACCCGTCGACCATGGCCAAAGTTTATCCAACTTATCCAACCGATGGTTTTAGAAATAAAGAGAATTTTACTGATAATTCAGCATATAAAGTCGTGGATCAAAGTAATATTACAACCTTGTCACAGATGTCAGGTAATTTTTCGAGTAAGGAAAATAAAATTGCTGACAAAAATTTACAAATTAACAACACCATAGGTAAATATGTGGATTTATCTAACAATTTAGGGTCGCATATGAATTATAAATTTACAGGTGCAGATGCAGTGATCCCCAATAAATACATATCGACACTTTCTTCAAGACCTGGAGAAACATTCAATGATGGTGTCAAAAGAGATTTAGAAATTATTACTACTCAACAAAATACTCTGTATACCATTGCTGCGATTACAACTGCGAGTTTGATTATATTAACTATTTTTGTTATAAAATAACCACATATAAATGGTGCGCAATAAGCTTCACTTATACGAGTTACATCTGGAGCGAAAATCGTAGACGAAGTCGAAGATTTTCCGAGATTAGTTACTAGAATCGGCTTTGCCGATTCGGGAACTAATGACTGATAATGTAAAAGGAACTAATGACAATAATATATCGAATGTAAATATTATATTAAATATATATATAATGGCACAAGCGAATTCAAATATTGATTTATCCACATTTTTACAATTACAATCACAATATACCAATGATTTATCTCAAATTCCAATTGACCCAAGTCAAACAGGGAATGCAAATGCCATCCACGATTTAAGTAGCCAATTGTCGACCATGTATAATTCGTTAAGTACCAGTACTGCTACCGCACAAAATACTATCGATGAACAGAATAAAATAAACGCTATTTTACAAAACGAATATAAGCGTTTAGAACAAAAAAAACAAAATGTCACAACGGCAGTTAGTGGTCAACAGCGCGTTCTCGACCTGAACAATAGTTACCAAAAACGATACACAGCATACACCAATATTATGATTGCTGTGGTCGCTACTTTGTTAATTTATTTGGTTATTAATTATTTAGATAATAATATCCCTATTTTTCCAAAAGCGATTTTGTATATTTTGACTATTCTACTCTTTTCTGTAGCAATTATTTACATTTCATGGGTTTACATCGACATTGTGCGTAGAGACAATGTAAATTTTGACGAATTGTCATTAGCACGCCCACAAACCGATGCTTCAGGTAATGTAATTGCAACTAATATGACAAGCACCGGCATACAAAATCCTCTAGGATATTACGGTTGTATAGGCCAATCGTGTTGTGCCCCAGGGACCATTTGGGACAATATTAACGGCGGTTGTATGAATAGTACTCCGTGTGGTGCTATGACACCAATATCAGGTTCTCTTCCAACCGTAATATTAGCTCCTTCCACAAAACAAGGGTTTGGAGATTTCAATGCATTGTGTAACAAGACTCGAAGAGATGCGGAATTGAAACCGAGATTAGTTTCATTCGATTCCGAATCAGCTTCGCTGATTCTTGCATCGGGAACTAATGATACAATGAATACAATCACATATTCAAATGAATTCCTGTTAGGAAAACCAGAAGGTAAAATTGACCGAAATGCTTTAACGACTAGTCCAATATTAAAAGACAAATATTGTAGTGAGCAGTATGAATGTTATTCTTTATTCAAATAAACACACCAGTTGGAGGCGTAAACGCCCCCTCAGAACCACCTTCGGTGGTTCAAGGTTGAGTGCTTCGCACGCTGACCCGACCAAACTTCACCTATGAAGTCAGTATGATCATAAAACCTCCAAATATAAAATATATAATATATATATCATATATTTTATGCAAAATTCACCTATTACAACACAATATGTTCCCACAACACAATCTATGGCTCCAATACAAAGTCCATCTTATGTTCCAGCACCTATTTTTGGTAATGGTAATATGATTTCGATAGATGCACCTTCAGACACAACAACAGATTTTGTTTCAGGATTAATTGTATCGACACCACCAGTTGACCAATATATAAGTTCTTATAATTTATTATACGCCCAAAATACCATTCTATCAAATAACATTGATTATACCAATCAAATGTATTCAACAGATAAACAAAATATTAATTATCAAAATCAAAAAATAGGTAATTATAAATATTTTAACAAAATATTGGCAATCATTTATTTTATACTGATGGGTATTGCCGTCATTTTTTTGTTGAAAAGTAAAAAAATAAAAAGTTTGATTATTAAATTCATTATTGTTGCAATTTTAGTTCTCTATCCATTTTTTATGTATTATTTAGAGAGTTATTTTTATGAGTTATTTACTTTTATGATAGCATTTTTCAGTGGGGAAACCTATACAAAAACAACAAATCCTACAATCACTAATACAAATCTAAGTTTCAAATAATATCTATTCTAGGTCAGATGCCTGAATATCTGAGTCCGAAAAATCATCATCTATGCTTGAAATCATAACTTCATCACGCTCGTATTTTATCTTCGCACCAGTCCAGGCTCCTACAGCACTCTTGAATTTGCCAAGTTTCTTGTCCAAATATTCGTGAACCTCTTTGGTAGATGGCCCCCCACGCCCATAAGTGCTCTGATACCACAAATTGAATTCGTTGGTTGCTTCCGTCTTCGTAATTTTACCCTTGATATCAATAACAACGCGGTCCTTGATAAATTCGGCAATATGGTCCTCGCGTTCTCGGTATTTGTTGGTTGATTCCATGACCATAGGACAATCAGAAATATTGCCGTCAGTTTTCAATACAATGTCGACCAACATCGACATGAATACTTCGCGCCATTCCACAAATCTTTCTTTCAATTTGCGATCAATCTTGAATTGAAAGGGTTTTTCAGTATCTCCTTCAGCTGGTTTGTCTGTGAAAAGCGACATGAAATCGACCAATCGAAAACGACGCCAAGTTGCATGATCACGAGTTTTCACTTCAATCAATTCGTTCGTACAAACAATCAGCTTGAATTGGGGTACGAAAGTAATGGGTGCGCTGAATAAATTACGACCACGAATCGGCTCAGTACCACTCGTCAATTCCTTGAGAGCACCATCATTGATGCGGTCACCTTTGGAGGGCTCTTGCATCACCGCATATCGCACACCTTTGAGTGCAACGACATCAGGTGAAGCCTGACCCTGCTTCATACGAGCCTGTGTAATAAGTGATAGTGGCGCGTCACTCTTATAATCCCCCAAAATTTGCGACATTAAATCCGTCAAAACTGATTTACCATTCTCACCCCCACCAATATACATATGGAATGTCTGTGTCAAATTAACACCGATTAATACGGAAGCCAAATGCTCCCACATATATTTTCGGATTTGCTCAATCGGAAACAATTTCTCCATAAAATCGTTAATTTCTGCTACAACCTTCGCATCGGTGGTCGGATTAATTTTGCGATACTGAATGTTGGTACATTTTGAAATATAATCTTCTGCACGACCCGCACGAAACACCTTTTCTTTGAAATCCCATACACCGTTATTGAAACACAATAGATAAGGGTTGCTATCAAGCAAATCCAAGAATTTGATTTCACGATCGTAAAATAGTTCTCGCGCCTCCTTCAAAATATGATCTTTATCGCTTGTTCTTGACAACTTCACTACAATTTCCATAATCTTGGTAGAACGGTCTTCGTGTATTTTGAGTTTTTCTTCTGTCTGGGTTTTGTCACACAGGCACTTGGTAACCTCTTCTGATTTACTGCGGTACAAATTCCGCAATTCGTTCGAAATATGCTTTCTGAGTGTAGTTCCACATTCATCTTCAACCCAACGATTTTGGACGAAAATAAACCAGCGATCAAATTTCACACTGGCACAAATGAATTTGTCCTTATATAGTTGTTTCAAAATAAAAGCAATATCACTGTCACCACTACCCAACCCTTTTTCGAGCTTACCATTTGATGAAAATGGGCGAATCGAATATTCTAAATGAAAATCAATACTATTTGCCCGCACTGCATCATATGCCTCACGAGCATCTTCACGCGCCCAATAAATAATAGACCGTTTTGTTAGGGCTGTTTCGTTATTTGTATCAAACTTCATCCATTTGTCCATCATATCAGGTATCGACCCATAATGAAATGTTGTTGATTTGGCGCTTAATGCGACCCATACAATCAGTAATTTGGGACTGATATTGCAAAGAGCCATACCGACCTTGACCCATTTAGAATATGAACCGTCACCATAATAAGATTCAGGTAAAATTATTGTATATTCATAAACCTCTTTGTAATCAGTTTCGGATGATGATAAATTTTCCAAAAAGGCCTGCACAGCATTATCAAGATCACCCTTGTTGCGGATTGACAAAATATCGATGGTTTGATTCTTGCGTGGGGCTTGTGTCGAAGCACGATAATTGCGTTTTGACTGTTGTGAACTTTCCATATTTTGATGAATGTCATAAAATTCTGTGGTGTATACTGGTGCCAAATGGTCCTTATATCGTACTGACAGCATTTTGAAATCATTATCCATGTCGAATTTTTTGATGTTCAAATCATCACACATTAACTCACCGTCTGCCCCGTCATACTCGATTTCATAATAACCAGTGAGTCGATATTGCTCATGGTTTGGCTTTTTAGAACCATATAATTGCCAGTTTGTATGTCCCTTACTAATTCCCTCGTCAAACACATCATTCCACGTATTTTTTATGGGTAAATTAGACCACAACTCAGTTTCGTCCATTTTTTGGATAATTCGTGAGCGTAATATTGTTTGGGTACTACGGTCAGACTGAATACCTATAATCATATGAATTCCGTCTTTGGTGATGTTTTTATCTTCGAGTCTATTTACATGTGGCTTTTCAAAGATAAACACAGGAAACTTGGCTTTGTCATCGAATCTATAAATTTCCTTTAATTCTTCTAAATATATCTGTACTATCTCATCTATGTGTGTTTTTCTGTATTGTTTTTCTGTAGTTTCGTAATCATATCTCAAGTCAATATCTACTACAATTGGTCCACCCGTTTCTAACTGTTTTTCTGTGAGATATTCACTTGTTCCTTTGGAAACAATGTCGCGATAATACAGGTCTAAAAATATCCCGTATTCAGCATCTGATATGTGATATTTACCTCCAGGATTACCAATACGTGTATTGGTGATAAGTGTGTCCTTGTCATCTTTATCGACATGGTGCTTACTTATAAAATCTTGATAATTTCTATATTCAACAGTTCCTGACGACTGTTGGGATTGTTTTGATTTGGATTTTAACATGATTTTAGTAGTGTTAGCGGACATTTTTTCCACCTTTGAGGTATATTATGTGGATATTTTTATCTTTATTTCAAAAAATCAATTTTTCATTTTTTTGAATTTTATATTTACATACAATATGAATATAGAAATTAATTACACATTTGAACATACAATGAACGAAACACGCAACAATTGTGCCATATGTAATAACATTTTACATAATATTTTTTCCTTAGAAAAAGTCCCAACTAAGGCGATTTGTGGAGATTTCAATGCA
>Ga0136642_1001459_pt1 | contig 10131 bp, 14 predicted proteins | sample LowCatLa1302831Y_FD_115313 | JGI IMG/M metagenome (GOLD analysis project Ga0136642, IMG submission 115313) | Freshwater microbial communities from Lower Cathedral Lake, Yosemite National Park, California, USA - 13028-31Y | ecosystem: Environmental > Aquatic > Freshwater > Lake ...
CATACGAGCAAATCAAAAGCTATCCTAAAGACTTTCACCTTGCGACAGATCCGATCAAATACATTACAGGTGTCAAAGCCTTTGTCAAAGATATACGCACCGAATTGCCTCAAGATACGGAATTGCAAAACTTAATTGACGAGATTGCAGATCTGATTGACTCAACCCTTTATAAGCTAAAGGCGTTTAAATGAAAGCTGGACTATATGCAAATATTCTTGCCAAACAGGAACGGATCAAAGCAGGCAGCGGCGAACACATGAGAAAGCCCGGCTCACCAGGCGCACCAACGGCTAAAGACTTTAAAGAATCAGCTAAGACTGCCAAGGACACTAAGAAATGACAGCGGCTTGGACACGCAAAGAGGGAAAGAACCCTGCTGGCGGTTTAAATGCCAAGGGTCGAGCGAGTGCCAAAGCAGAGGGCATGAACCTCAAGCCGCCAGTCAAGTCAGGCGATAACCCAAGACGGGCTAGTTTTCTCGCACGAATGGGCAACACGGCAGGGCCGATGGAAAAAGACGGAAAACCGACCAGACTAGCATTAGCACTTAAGGCATGGGGCGCAAACAGTAAAGAAGATGCCATTGCAAAAGCACACGCTATTAGCAAACGTAATAAGTAAGCTAAACTATCTCATAGACTTAAACTATCACAATTGGATAAGTTATGAAATCTGTAATAGAACCGGATACAAATATTAAGCGTGGTGGACTTAGAGCCAACGCAGGAAAAAAGAAAGGTTCGCCTAAGACTGGCGGTAGGCAAAAGGGTTCGGTCAATAGAACAACAGCTCAAGCAAGGGAAGCAATTGCTCAGTTTGTTGATGGCAACGCCCACAGGCTTGAACAATGGCTAGATGACATTGCAGCAGAAGAAGGCTCTAAATCGGCTTTCTTGTGTTTTTCAACCATGCTTGAATACCATGTTCCCAAACTTGCACGAACCGAACATAGTGGCGTGGATAACAGTCCGATTGAACTGATTGTGAAATGGCAAGACGAGTAGAAACAATTCCGTATAAACCACGGGCAGCGTTCAAATCGTTTCATAACCGCACCGAACGTTGGGCTTGTCTAGTTGCACACCGTCGAGCAGGCAAGACTGTCGCAGCCATCAACGACATTATTCGTGCCGCACTTATGTGCAAGACTGAAAGCCCGTTGTTTGCTTACATTGCTCCGTTCCGCAGTCAGGCTAAGTCTGTGGCTTGGGATTACATCAAACGCTTTGCAGCACCAGTCCTTGCATCGAGTAATGAGGCCGAGCTGACGGTTGAACTTATAACTGGCGCAAAGATACGATTGTTTGGCGCAGACAATGCCGATGCCATGCGGGGAGTTGGTCTTGATGGCGTGTTTATGGATGAATATGGTGACTTTAGACCGTCAGTCTGGGGTAATGTAATCAGGCCATTGTTGTCCGACAAACAGGGTTGGGCAGTCTTTGCAGGCACACCTAAAGGCAAAAATCAGTTTTGGGACATATACGAAACAGCACGACGAACGCCTGACGAATGGTTTCACCTTGTCCTCAAGGCTAGTGAATCTGGACTGTTGCCCGAAGCAGAACTCAAAGCTGCTGCCGCACAGATTTCCCAAGATCAGTTTTTGCAAGAGTTTCAATGCTCATTCGAAGCTGCCATTATTGGCGCTTTTTATGGCGAGGACTTACGCAAAGTGACTGAGGCCGGACAGGTTAGGCGTGTTGACTATGATACGCACATACCGTGCCATACAAGTTGGGATCTTGGCTATCGTGATGACACGGCAATTTGGTGGTATCAAGTCGTTCGTAACGAAATCCATATCATTGATTATTTTGCAATAAGTGGTGCAAATATCGAGGAAATCGCTAAAATAGTGCTACAAAAGCCCTATATTTACGGCAAACATTACTTGCCCCATGACGCTAGGGCTAAAACACTAGCAGCTGCTGGTAAATCGGTTATCGAGCAATTAGCAGAATATTTAGGCATCAACAACATGGCAATTGTGCCTGACCTGTCGGTGCAAGATGGGATTCAGGCGGTGCGTCAAATGTTGCCGCAATGTTGGTTTGATGCAGAGCGCACGCACGACGGGCTAGAAGCACTTAGGCAATATCAGCGGGAATACGACGAGGACAAAAAGGCATTTAGACAAACGCCCAGGCACGATTGGACAAGCCACCCAGCTGACGCATTTAGGATGCTTGCGATTGCTTGGAGGCTTGAGCCAAAGGTTAAGCAAGCAGATACAGAGAAACCGTTAATGGTCGGGCCTGAGAACACAGTAACTTTGAATGATATGTGGGCAACCCACACAACCGTTAGGAGTAGAAGATTATGAGTGGCGTAGCAAATCCCTATCGTTATCAATACGAACATATTGCAGCAAATGCATCAGCGCAAGTTTTAGGTGGCGCAGGCGCAATCGGTGATTACATTCATAGATTAGTCTGTACAGTCACAACGTCTGCAACGTCAAGCGTGGTGATTGTTGACGGTTCAGGCGCAGGTATTTTGACGCATACCGTATTGCCTAATTCATCTGGTATTGGGTGTTTCAACATTGAATTAAACGCAGTATCTGCAAATGGCGCTTGGAAAATTACAACTGGCGCAGGCGTTGAGGTCATGGCGGTAGGCATCTTTACGCAATGATCGTAGCGTCAGTCTTGCGGTCTGGTGGGGATTTTGAAGCAAAGCACGTTTATAAGTTACAAAGAATGTGCGCTAAATATCTGCCACCGCATGAGTTTGTCTGCCTATCGGACATTCAGTTAAGTTGCGAAACCATTTTGTTAAAGCACGATTGGGCGGGTTGGTGGGCAAAGATGGAGTTGTTTCGACTACCGAGTGCGCTGTACTTTGACTTGGATACTGTCATTATTGATAACTGCACCGAGATGATTGAGGCGGCAAAACAGCATGATTTTGTCATTATGCGTGACGTTTACAGGGGTCAGTACAACCCGAAAGCGATGCAAAGCAGCATGATGTATTGGTCGAAGCCTGTGGATCTATACGACAAGTTTGCTGATTTACAGATGTACGCAGCTGGTGGCGATCAGTCTTATATTGAACACCACATGAAAGACAAGGTGACGTATTGGCAGGATATTGCAGACGGAATTGTGAGCTTTAAGGCTGATGTATTGCCCAAAGGGTTAGACGATGCCAAGGTTGTGATATTTCACGGCAAACCCCGCCCGTGGGAACAAACAAGGATACCGTATGAAATTGGTTGAAGGCTGGCACGTTCCTGATATTGACGAGTGCTGCATTAACGCACTCTTGGTTGAGCTGCCAGACTTAAATGTAAGCTATACCCATTTGAACCAGTTTCGCACCGTTATTCAGGCAGGCGGCAATATCGGTGTTTATCCCGCAACGATGGCAGGGCAATTTGAGCGTGTCATCACAGTCGAGCCTGATTTAGTCAATTATCAGGCGTTGCTATTTAATGTCGCAGGCCACGCCAACCTTGAGCATTATTGGGCTGCATTTGGTGAAAAAATTGGCACAGCATCAGTTTATCACCCCTACCCTGAGAACATTGGGGCGCATCAACTGAAGGCGGGTAATGACGTTCGGGTATTGCCAATTGACTCATTTTGCGTAAATAACTGCGATTTTATTCAGTTAGACATTGAAGGCTACGAGCATTTAGCATTGCTTGGGGCTGAAAGAACCATTAAAAAGACATATCCAGTTATCACGCTTGAGCTGAAGGGTTTGGGCAGTCGGTACGGGTACAGCGACGAGGACACAATCAACCTACTCCATGCTTGGGGTTACGAGATTGTCGGGCGGGTAAACCGTGACGTAATTTTTGCGAGATATTAAGATGGAAGCATTAACTAATGTTCAAAAGTGGCTTAACGTAATCAGCCAATATGACAACGAGTTTAAAAAATGGGAAGCTCGCACAAACAAGATTGTGAGGCGCTATCGTGATGACAACCGCAACCAGAACACCAACGAAACCGCTAAATTTAACATTTTGTGGTCTAACGTACAGACGCTGATTCCTGCGGTATATGCCAGGTTGCCAAAGGCTGACGTATCTCGACGCTTTGGCGATAACGACCCAGTTGCCCGTGTTGCTAGTCAATTGATTGAACGTGCCTTGGACTTTGAAATCGAACATTACACTGATTTTAGATCGACCATGAAACACGCAGTCGAAGATAGGTTTTTAGGCGGTCGAGGTGTAGCTTGGGTGCGCTACGAGCCGCACGTTCGGGCGCAAGATGTGCCAGAGGATGGGCTGCAAGTGACCGAAGATGTGGACGAGCCGGACGAGTCTAGCGATCAACAAGTCAAGACTGCAATGACAATGGATGGCGGCTTGGGTGAGGAAGTTGAGCCGCAAGAAGAAATTGAGTATGAGTGCGCGCCAACCGACTATGTTCATTGGAAAGATTTTGGACACTCAGTAGCACGGACATGGGAGGAAGTCACTTCCGTCTGGCGCTGGGTGTACATGACCAAAGAAAGCCTGATTGAACGCTTTGGCGAAGAAACGGCTAAAACTATCCCATTAGATGCAGGGCCTGAAACTAATAAACAATATTCAACGCAATCCAAAGACTTTACTCGCGCAAAAATTTGCGAGATTTGGGACAAAGAAAGCGGCAAAGTCTATTGGATTAGCAAGAGTTGTCCAAACATTCTTGACGAGCGTGAAGATCCGCTAGAGCTTGAAAACTTTTACCCATGTGCTAAACCTTTATATGCCACGATGACAAGCGATACGCTTGTGCCTGTACCAGACTTTGTGCTGTATCAAGATCAAGCGACAGAATTAGACATTTTGACTGACCGGATCGACGGGTTAGTTAAGGCATTGCGTGTGCGTGGGGTCTACGACGCATCACAACCTACCTTGCAGCGTCTTTTAACTGAGGGCGATAACAACACATTGATTCCAGTTGATAAGTGGATGGCGTTCTCAGAAAAGGGTGGATTAAAAGGGTCAATTGACTTGTTGCCAATTGATGTTATGGCGGCAACGCTCATGCAATGTTATCGAGCAATGAATGAAATCAAAGCCCAAATTTATGAAATTACAGGTATTAGCGACATTATTCGGGGACAAGGCGCAGCATCTGAAACCGCTACGGCACAACAGATTAAAGGTCAGTATGCAGGATTGCGCTTGCGTTCGATGCAAGAAGATGTTGCCCTGTTTGCAAGTGAGCTATTTCAGTTAAAAGCCCAAGTTATTTGCACTAAGTTTCAACCGTCTACAATCCTTATGTACGCTGCCGCACAAAGTATGCAGCCAGCAGATCAAGCGCTAATCCCGCAGGCGTTACAGTTAATCCAAAACAAACCTTTGCGTTCGTTCCGTATTCAGGTCGATTCCGATAGCCTGGTGCAGATCGACGAGAATCAAAACAAACGCGAGCGTACAGAGTTTCTACAAGCAATGGGTGGGTTCTTAACGCAAGCATTGCCAATGGGTCAACAAGCGCCAGAGTTAGTGCCTATGCTGATTGAATTGGTCAAGTTTGGCGTTGGCGCATACAAGAAAGCCGCACCAATTGAGGGTACGATTGACCAAGCTATGCAAGATTTGCAGAAAAAAACACAAATGATGGCGCAGCAGCCACCACCGCCAAATCCTGAAATTATGAAAATGCAGGCAGAGCAACAATTTGAGCAAATGAAAATGCAAGCTCAAGCCCAAAACGAGCAAATGAAAATGCAAGCCACAGCGCAAGCTGACCAGTTGCGGGCGCAAGCAGATATTCAAGTGGCTCAAGCTAAAGCGCAGGCTGATATGCAAATGCAACAAATGAAACTGCAAGCCGAAATGCAACTTGAAGCACAAAAACAACAACATTTGCAAGCAATTGAACAAGCCAAGTTAACGGCTGCCGAACAATTGGAAAAATGGAAAATTGAACTAGAGTCTGCAACTAAAATCATGGTCGCTAGGATTGGTGCGAATCCAGGCTTAGATTTACCGTTGTTGGAGGCGCAAGAGGCTGCAAGTACAAAGATTGCCGCAGAACTGGGTGACAACGTGACGCAAGCCATGCACCGCATGATTCAAATGCACGACAACATGAACAATATGCACAACACAGCAATGGATAAAATTAACGGTGTAATGACTATCATTGCCGCACCGAAAAAGATTGTCCGAGGCGCTGACGGGAGAGCCGCTGGGGTTGAGCTCGCATGAACGGTTACTGGGATACCGGAACGTGGGGTTCAGCGACATGGGACTATGTGCCTGTCATTGTCGAAATGGATATGCACGATGGCGGTAAACGCAAGAAAGAGGAAGATGCCTACCGTAAAGCAGAGGCTGACAAGGCAAAAACAAGGCGAGATGAGGTTTTAGCGTTATTTGAGCAAATAGTTGAGGGTAAGCCAAGAATTGCAGAGGAAATTGCCAAACCGTTTGTTATTGAGGCCACAGCGCCAGCGGTCATTGATTACGATGCAATGTTGGCTGATTTGGATCGAGTAAACAGAATTTATAACGAACACATAGAAATGGATGATGAGGACGTTTTAGCTCTGATATGAAAAAAACTTACATATACGTTAATGGCGAATTGATCGAGAAAGGCTCAAAAGAGCATTATGAGAGCTTCGGCCCAATGGTCATGCCTGACATTGCGCCCTACAAGTCCATGATTGACGGTTCAATTATTACGAGCCGTTCGGTGCATCGTGACCACTTGCGACAGCATGGGTGCATAGAGGTTGGCAACGAAAAGATGGAAACTAAATTGCCACCACCGATAGACACTAGACGGGAAGTTATGCGCCAGCAGCTGGCAAACATGACGCATAAACAAGCAAATCAAGTTCTTACACAATTACGTCGTAAATTTACCTAAAAGGGGTATAAATTGGAAAATACTGAACAGCCAGATCGTCGAGAATTACTGTCACAGCAGTTCGATGAGGTTCAGAATGAAACACCAGTCGAGCTAGTCAAAACGCAAGAACAACCTAATTTAGAACCACCGGCTGAACCACCAGTGTGGGAACGTCCACCGGCATCGTGGAAAAAAGATTATCACGAAGCCTGGACAACCGCCGACCCCAAGCTAAAAGAATACGCTTGGCAACGTGAAGAAGAAATGAAAGCAGGCGTTCAGCCTTTGCTTTCAAAAGCTCAATTTGCCGATCAAATGCAGCAGGCCATTGAGCCTTATATGCAGAATATCCGTGGGCTTGGCATTGAAGCACCACAGGCAGTTAAAGCCTTGATGGAAGCTGATAATGTTTTGCGTCATGGTTCGCCACAACAAAAACAGGCTTACTTTGCACAATTAGCGCAACAGTATGGCATCAATATGGGAGAAACTCAGTTTCAACCTACTGATCCCAACTTTTACGCTATTCAAAATGAGCTTGCACAAGTCAGAGGTGAAGTGCTAAATTGGAAGCAACAGCAAGAAAATGCACAAAATGAAGTGCTTTTAAATGAAATTAACCAGTTTCAAGCAAAAGCAGAGTATTTTGAAGAAGCTCGTCCAACGATGATCCAGTTGCTTAACAGCGGCGTGGCGAAAGACTTAGATGATGCGTATCAAAAGGCAATACGCCTAGATAATGATTTGTTTACAAAACATCAGCAAGCCTCACAGGGCGCAGCAGATGCAGCGAAACGAAATCAATCGAACAGGGCAGCGAAAGCGGCTCGGGCGGCAGCGGTCAGCGTTAAAAGTTCCACACCAGGAGCGGCAACGAGTACCAAAGCGCAAGATAGACGTTCGTTACTCATGGAACAGTTTGACAACATGAACGAACGTTTTTGATAACCTAATCGGAGATTACTATGGCATTTGCCAATAGCTCGATCAGCGACATCATTGCGACTAACATTCAATCCCGCAGTGGTGAACTTGCTGACAACGTAACAAACAACAACGCTTTATTGCGTCGCTTGAAAGATCGCGGCAACGTAAAGACGTTTTCTGGCGGTAACGTGATTTTGCAAGAGATCATGTATAACGACTCAACAACTAATAACACAAACAGCTATTCAGGCTATGAAGTGTTAAACGTGTCGCAAAACAGCCCCATTTCGGCTGGCCAATTCAGTATCACCCAATATGCGTCGGCAGTGTCAATTAGCGGTCTGGAGATGATTCAGAATAGCGGCAAAGAAGCAATCATTGACTTGCTCGATGGTCGCATGATGGTTGCTGAAGCTCAATTGGCTAACCGTATTTCGGGTGACATTTACCTTGACGGTACTGGTAACTCAGGCAAAAACATTACCGGCCTTGGTGCTGCAATTCCTGACGCCCCGACAAGCGGCACATACGGCGGTATTAACCGTGCGACTTTTACGTTCTGGCAATCTGTTGCGTACTCAGGTACAACTAACGGCGGCTCGGCTACATCAGCATCAAACATCCAAGCGTATATGGATGCTTTGGCTGTTCAATTGATTCGTGGAACAGACAAACCTGATCTAATCGTTTGCGATAACAACTATTACAAATTGTATTTGCAATCGTTGCAGTCAATTCAACGTATTACAGACGGTGGCAATTCGGCAGCTGGCGCAGGCTTTGCATCGTTGAAATATTACGGCGCAGGCATGGCATCTGATGTGGTTCTTGACGGTGGTATTGGTAACGCAGCAACTGCAAACCATATGTACTTCCTGAACACCAAATACATCTTTTTCCGTCCACACGCTGATCGTAATTTCGTGCCAATCGGCGGCGAAAGACAAGCTGTCAACCAGGACGCGATTGTCAAGCTAATTGGCTTTGCTGGAAATTTAACATCTTCAGGTCCGCAATTCTGCGGCGTTCTGATCGCTTAAAGGAACCCATCATGGCATACACATTTGACGAACCCCGTGCAGGACTTCTGCAAATTGCTTTAACCGACGCAGGTACTACTACAGCAGGCGGCACGACTATTCCTACACCCCCAGCTGTTCTCGGTACTATCGTTCGTGCATTTGATCCAACTTACGGCGAAGGTGAATTTATCCTGCTGTTAGGCGTGGCATCAACTGTTGTTGGCTCTGTAGTCAAGTACAACGCAACAACTTACCAAACTGCGCTGATTACCAATACCGCTAATCAAGCTGTGCCAATTGCTGTTGCTATGGCGGCAACCACAGCTGGTCTGTACGGTTGGTATCAAATTGCAGGAAATGCGGTCATTAAAAAGACTGCTGTTACAGTCACACCTCAAGTCACTTTGTTCCTGTCTGCCACCGCAGGCCGTGTCAAAGTCTTGGCGAGTGCTGGTTTGCAATTGGTTGCTGCACGTTCAGCAAACTTAACCACCGTCACTTCTACGACTTCAACAGTCACCGTGACGATTAACCGTCCACATCTTCAGTCACAGATCACTTAATGATTGAAGCTGTACTTGATGTAATTGGAAACACCGAGCCTGACGTATTGTTAGGCAATGTGCTGCGATCCGTAGAAAGGTCGCTGCCTTGGTTTGATTTTGACGAGTCACGCCAAGGCAGCGTCTGTCTTGTTGGTGGTGGGCCGAGTCTGGTTGACACGATTGACCAGTTAAAAGCCCGTCATCAAAACGGCGCAAAAGTTTGGGCGATGAACGGATCTTACGATTATTTGGTTGGGCAGGGCATTATTCCTGATGCAATGGTCATGCTAGATGCTCGATCTGAAAACGTAAGATTTGTTCAAAAACCTTATGCAAAGACTACGTTTTATATTGCTAGTCAATGTGACGATGCAGTATTTGATGCTTTAAAACATTACAAAGTTGTGTTAGTACACGCTAATACGCCTGGCGTTTATGAGTTGCTTGAGCATGAAAAGGCTCGACCAGTTCACTTGATGGGCGGGTTTACAACTGTTGGCATTTTGTCGTTGATACTGGCTAAGTTGCAAGGGTTTCAACGTATCTTTATGTTTGGTATGGATTCAAGCTATAGAAATGGCAAACACCACGCATATGAGCAGACAAGTAACAATGGCGAGCGTATTATTGACGCTATGGTGAACGATGTAACGTACAAGTGTGCGCCGTGGATGGCACAACAAGTAACCGATTTTCAGAATGTCGTGGCAGGCTTTGATGATGTTACGATTGAAGTATGTGGCGATGGACTTTTGCACCAAATGGCAAAAGCGATAAGCAATTAACTTAAAGGACAATCATGGCATTTCC
>Ga0136642_1001460_pt1 | contig 10118 bp, 7 predicted proteins | sample LowCatLa1302831Y_FD_115313 | JGI IMG/M metagenome (GOLD analysis project Ga0136642, IMG submission 115313) | Freshwater microbial communities from Lower Cathedral Lake, Yosemite National Park, California, USA - 13028-31Y | ecosystem: Environmental > Aquatic > Freshwater > Lake ...
AGTGCGTGACCGCAAGAAAATAGTGCTCGTCGGCCCAAAGTAGCGGGGACGCATGAGTTCATCGAGGAATTACGACGCTTAACTAGACTGCCCCTATGACTGAAGGCCTCGAAAGCGCAACGCCCGTCAACGTCCGATCCGCCGGCAACCCTGGTCGCGATGTCCAGCGCGTCGGCACGGCCACCTTTCTTGGTGAGGACCCAACGAAGATTCACGACCCCGTCTGGGCCGTGCTCGGCAACCTCGGTGACAGTCAGTGCTACCTCGGGGTGCAGGCCAAAGTGGCTGCCGTCCAGGCCGCCATGTCACGGCGTATTGCCGATGACCAGCGCGCCAATCGTCTGATTGCCCCCGCCTTCACCGTGGGTGTGTCCGATGGTCAACTCAATGGCACTCCCGAAATGCGCTTTTCACTCGTTGGCCGCGAACTCGTGAATGACGTGGCCTCGAGTCACTTCGCCGCCAATCGCGTCGCCGGTGCCATCGCTGTCGTGGCCTGCGATAAGCCACCAGTGGGTACCGTCGCCGCCATGCTGGAGCACAACGTGCCGTCGGTCATTCTTTCCGATGGTTCAATCAAACCGGGCCACCTGCCCTCGAGCGGCGAGCGCATTGACCTCGTCACGGCCTTTCAGTACGCGACGAGCACCGACGTGGAGGCCCGCGCTGAAGTAACGATGAACGCCTGCCCCGGTCAAGGTAGCTGCGGTGGCATGTTCACCTACAACACAATGCAGACGTTCATTGCGGTACTTGGACTCGAACCTCTGCGCATGGTCGCGCCCCCGTCGGACGATCCTCGTCGACTCACCGAATTCCCCGACGAACTCGTGCAGTGCCTCGTGACAATGTCCGAGCGCAACATCCGTCCACGTGACATTGTGACGCCCGCCTCACTCCGCAACGCCCTCACCGTCGCCATGGCGATGGGTGGCTCCACCAACGTCATGCTGCACAGCGTCGAGATCGCTCGCGCCGCGGGACTCGACCTCTGGACCGACGTCCTGAGCCAAGACGAATTCAACGAACTCTCACACCGCCTACCCGTCATTGTGAACATGCGCCCCTTCGGCGAGTTCTCCATGGTCGACGTCGAAGCCGCCGGTGGCCTACCGAGCGTGGTGAATGAACTACTCGCCGCTGGCTTCCTCGATGGCACCACGATGACCTGCACCGGTGAAACACTGGCCGAGCAAGTCGCTCGCCTCGCGCCGCCGGCCGCTGATCACCACGTCGTGCACTCCGTGGCCCAGCCCTTCAAGAGCACCGGTGGTCTGCGCCTGCTTCGCGGCAATCTCACTCCCGACGGTGGGGCTATCTTGAAGTTGGCCGGGGTCGAAAGCGGTATTGTCGACGGCATCTTCACTGGTCGAGCCCGTGTGTTCGACTCCGAGCGCTCACTCATCGCCGCGCTCGATACGTCGCCCGAGAGATTCGTCGACAACGACATGGTCGTTATCCGCTACGAGGGACCTCGCGGGGCACCAGGCATGCCCGAGATGCTCGACCCCACCTCCAAAATCACCTCACTCTGTCGCAAGCGGGGCATCACGATTGCCCTGATGACGGACGCGCGATTCTCCGGTGGTTCCGTGGGGCTCGTCATTGGTCACGTGGCCCCCGAGGCACTGCTGGGTGGTCCCATCGCGCTCGTCGAAGATGGTGACACCATCACCGTCGACGTCAACAACGATCGTCTCGATTGCCTCGAGCTGAACGACACAGCGCTGGCGGCCGAGCGTCAGCGAGTGTGGCAAGAACTGGTCGCGACGAACGGAGGCGTGCATCCCGCCGTGGCGCCCGTGACGCACCGCGTGCTCAAGCGCATGCGTCAGACGGCCAACCCCGCCCTACTGGGCGGTGGCATGGCGCCAAACGGCTAAGTTCAGCTGCGAGCTCCTGGTCAGCAACGTCGCACCCTTTCGAACTACTTGCACGTAGTAACCAGCATGTGGCTGCGGTTGTGCGGCCCCACTCGTTTCCCTAGGGTCAGCGCGGCACATTAAAGACAACATTGATTCTGTGGCAACTGGTTTGGCGTGCGACGGGAGACAGCGTTAGTCCTCATCCCTCGCTTGCGGGAGATTGAGGTCGAGAAAAATACCGACCAAACGAACCACAAGGCAGGTAGCCACGGCCACCGAGTACCACGCGAGGGACAGGGTCTTTAACGCAAAACCCACCACCACGAGTCCCGACGCGAGGAGCGAGGGGATGGCGTAGAGACCACCGCGCAAGACCTGGGGAACCTCAGTCAACAAAAGGTCGCGAATCACACCTCCGCTGACCCCCGTCGCCATCCCGAGCAGGGCGGCGGCGAGGAGCCCCGAATGGTGGCGGAGCGAAATATCGGCACCAATCACGCTGAAGAGTGAGAGTCCAATGGCGTCGAGGACCTGAATCGGGTAGTGCAGTCTGAGAAGTGGCTCGTGGGCCACGAAGGACACGAGCCCCGCGGCCCCCACGGCGACGATCACGCGCCAATCAAAAATAGCGACTGCTGGAATCCCGAGAAAGCTATCGCGCACGGCGCCACCCGCGAGACCCACGACGCCCGCCAACACGATGACACCAAAGAAGTCGAGCTTCTTCATCACGCCAGCCAGTCCACCGCTCACGCCAAAAACGAAGGCGCCACAAATGAAAATGGCAATCATCAAACGTCCGTCAATGATTGTGGTCACGCTACTCGCTGCAGTGCTCGCCACGAGAGCTGCCATACCCACCTCCGACGTCGCTACCTTTACCTCAGTCTACGGCCGCCCCTCATCGAGCCCTCGAGGCCGGTTAGTCAAAGACGCAGGTCCGAGTCCCGAAGACCATGATGCGTCGCTCGAGGTGCAGACGGAGGGCGGTATTGAGAACCGAACGCTCCACGTCGGCCCCGAGGTGCACAAGGTCGCGAACACCGTCGCGGTGCGAAACGGGAATAACGCCTTGGGTAATGATGGGGCCGGCGTCGAGTTCACTGGTCACGTAGTGGGCCGTCGCGCCAATCAATTTCACTCCACGGTCGTGAGCGCGCGCGTAGGGGTTGGCCCCAATGAATGCCGGCAGAAATGAGTGATGGATGTTGATCATGCGGTGTTCGTAGCGATCGACTAGCCATCCCGGGAGCACGCGCATGTAGCGAGCCAACACCACCACGGTGGGGTTGATTGCTTCGAGGGTGGCCGCCACGGCCTGCTCTTGCGCTTCGCGGTCGTCACCCACCGGCAGGTAGTGGAACGGGACTTCGTAACGTTCCGCTAGAGCGCGACCACGTTCCTGATCACTTAGGACGCCAACCACGTCACCGTCCAGTTGCCCAATGCTGGCGCGCGCCAGGATGTCGCTGGGGCAGTGCATCGTCTTCGAGCAGAGCACCACAATGCGCTCCCGGGGATTTCCCAGCACGGAAAACTCGATGCGGGCGGCGAGCTCGTCGCGAAGTGCTCCGAACCGCGCCGACAAACGGTCGTGATCAAAGCCGAAGGCGATTTCGATACGACACCCGAAGTCTTCACTCTCGGTGTCGGAGTGCTGATCTAACTCGACGATGTTGCCATCGCACTCAGCAATGGCCGAAGCGAAACGGGCGACAATACCTGGTCGGTCCGGTGCGCGGACCGTTAGTACGTGCGACGGTGGAAGATCGATGGGGTGTGGCATAGACGAATTGATTCCTCCGGTACGGACGACGCACGACGTCGGTCCGCTACGCCTAAGCCTACGACACACCTTCTGGTCAGCCGCGGTGTTGCACACGGTCTGGGCCAGTGGACTATGCCGACTTACGACGTGGCTTCGTCAGACCGCGCCAACACTTCAAACGTCTGAATACGAGCCGGCACGATGGGGCTGAGTCGAATTTCGCAGTCGAGGGTGCCACTACCGCCAGCCACTTCCCACTTCATATGGAGCGGGGAGTCACTCGAGCGACGCGCGAGATCAAGGGAGTGTGGTGACGACAGCCCGCCGACACGTTCAATGGCACGGTCGATGCGGTATCGCCGCTCGTTGAAGGGGAAGTCGAGCGCCACGTTGGGCTCAAACAGTGCCTCAGTGTCGCCGTCCACCCAGTCGTGCAGCATGGCGGTCGCTCGTTCGGCCATGGCCACGGTTTCCGGGAGCGGGTGAGTGGCCGGCACGTGACAGCCCAGACCGTTAACGACCGTCTGCATCATCGTGATGCCAGTCCCAGTGGCCCCGGAGTACGTCCCGTTTTCGAGCACCACGACACCGATGCCGGTGTCGGCGTGCCATCGAATGTGTGAGCTAAAACCGGGGTACCCTCCCGAGTGGGCGACGAAGTGACCAAGTACCGCATCGTGTTCAGCCATCAGTCCGTAGCCGTAGCCCACCGTCCGACCAGCGAGTTCTCCGACCCAGAGGTCGTCCCCGCCGGTAATCGCCGTCACGATCTGCTGCATTTCGCGACGCGACGTTGGCGACAAGACGTCGCTCGACGAGTGCTCGTTACGCAGTGCTTCGGCGAGCCACTGCACCCAGGTCATCAGGTCTCGCGCACTCGAAAAAAGTCCCCCAATGCAGGAAAAAGCGCCGGGGCCGGCGTAGGGGACGGGTACCCAGTCATCGAGTCCGCGACGGTACCCACGAGCCAACCGCTCCGGCGCGACGACCGTTTCCTCGTAGCCCGTATTCCTCAGACCCAGTGGGACCAGGATCTCCTCGGTGGCCACGTCGGTAAAGCGTCGGCCGGTGACCGCTTCAACCACTTGGCCAACGAGGGCGTAGCCCAGATTCGAATACTGAAAGATGGTGCCGGGGGCCGTGGTCAGGTAGACCCCACCCGCCACGAAGGCCCGCAGTTGTTCGCTCGTGATGGACTCTTGACGGTCGGCCCACGGGTCGTCAGTCGGGAGACCACCACTCATCGAGAGCAACTGCCGCACCGTCGGCGGACTGAAGCGTGGGCCGTCGCCCCCTTGGCGAAACTCGGGGACAAAGTCAGTGATCGAAGCGTCGAGAGAGAGCAGTCCCTGATCACGCAGACGCAGCACGGTGGCGGCGGTAAAGCCCTTGGAAACTGAGGCAATGCGGTAGACGGTGTCGAGGTCAGGAGCCCGCTCATCGCGCACCGCGTCACCCACCACGTGCGAAAAGAGCACTTCATCACCCTGGAACACCACGCCAACGACCGAGGGACAGGCGTCGGAGGCCACTCGCGCCTCTAATTGCTCGCGCAGCGTCTCGCGTAGGTCGTGGGTGAGTGCAGAGACAGTTGTCGTCACGGAAGTGCTCCCTCAGTAGTGCTGCCTGTTAAACGGTAGCGAGCCCGAGGACACGAAGGCGTACCGCTGACTATTGTTTCTTGGAATTAATCTAGAAATGGAATAAGTCCATATTTCTGCCGTATACTAGGGAGGTGCACGACAACCTCCAAGGGCAACTTCGCGGCCGGGGCCTTTCGGCAACGGCACAGCGCTTGGCCGTGTTTCGTGCCGTCGCATCCTCGCCACACGCCACCGCCGACACCGTACTGTCGCTCGTGAGAAGTGACATCGGCACCGTATCGCGGCAGTCCGTCTACGACGCCCTCACCCTCTTCGTTGATCACGGACTGCTGCGTCGGATTCAGCCCGTGGGGTCACCGGCGCTCTACGAAGATCGGGTCGGTGACAATCATCACCACATCATCTGTCGCCACTGCGGTCACGTCGCCGACGTGGACTGTGCCGTTGGGGAGACCCCGTGCCTGACGGCCGCCAACGATTATGGCTTCGTTATCGACGAGGCCGAAGTGGCCTACTGGGGACTCTGCGCCCAGTGTCAGCACAATCATCGTCGTACCGCAGTACCCAGTAGCTAAGTCGCAGTCACCACCCGTTCGGATGTCCCGTACGGGTCCCATCACAAGGAATAACCATGACCAATGAAGCAAAGTGTCCCTACAGCGGCGGAGCAAACACCGTCGTTGCGGGCTCGACTCGTAACGAAACCTGGTGGCCCAACCAGTTGAACCTTCGGCTGTTACACGCCCAATCCAACCTGTCCAACCCCATGGACGACGACTTCGACTACGCCGAGGCCTTCAAATCTCTCGACCTCGACGCCGTTATCGCCGACCTTGAAGCGGTGATGACCAGTTCGCAGGACTGGTGGCCTGCGGACTGGGGTCACTACGGTCCGCTCTTCATCCGTATGGCGTGGCACAGTGCCGGTACCTACCGCATTGGTGACGGTCGCGGTGGCGCCGGAGCCGGTGCCCAGCGTTTTGCCCCCCTCAACAGCTGGCCCGACAACGGTAACCTCGACAAAGCACGCCGCCTGCTCTGGGGCATCAAGGCCAAGTACGGCCGCGCCCTCAGCTGGGCCGACCTCATGATTCTGGCGGGCAACGTCGCACTGGAGTCGATGGGCTTTAAGACCTTCGGCTTCGCCGGTGGTCGCGCCGACATCTGGGAGCCACAGGAGGACATCTACTGGGGCCCCGAAGGCGAGTGGCTCGCCGACGAACGCTACACCGGTGACCGTGAACTCGACAATCCCCTCGGTGCCGTGCAAATGGGTCTCATTTACGTGAACCCCGAAGGTCCCAACGGCACCGCCGATCCCCTGCTCGCTGCTCGCGACATTCGCGAGACCTTCGCCCGGATGGCGATGAACGATGAGGAAACCGTCGCGTTGATTGCCGGTGGTCACACCTTCGGTAAGACGCACGGTGCCGGCCCAGCGTCCAACGTTGGTCCCGAGCCCGAGGGAGCATCGCTGCTCGAGCAAGGTCTCGGCTGGAAAAACAGTTTCGGGACAGGCAAGGGTGGCGACGCCATTACGAGTGGCCTTGAAGGAATCTGGACCACGAAGCCCACGGAGTGGTCGAACGACTATTTCGATCACCTCTTCCAGTACGACTGGGAACTGTTCCACAGCCCGGCCGGTGCCCAGCAGTGGCGCCCCACGAACGGTGGCGGCGAGGGAACTGTGCCCGCTGCCCACGGTGGCGGCGTGACGCACCCGACGATGTTGACCACTGACCTCGCCCTGCGCTTCGACCCGGCCTACGCCGTTATCGCCAAGCGCTTCCACGAAGACCCCCAGGCCTTCGCTGACGCCTTCGCTAAGGCGTGGTTCAAGTTGACTCACCGCGACATGGGACCTTACGTCCGTGGACTTGGCTCACTCGTCCCCGTCGAACCGCAGATCTGGCAGGACCCGGTTCCCGCAGTCGCACACCCGCTCATTACTGATGAGCAGATTGCCTCACTCAAGGCCGCTGTCGTGGCGACCGACCTGAGCATTGGTGACCTGGTGTCGACCGCGTGGGCCTCAGCCTCGACCTTCCGTGGGACCGACAAGCGTGGCGGCGCCAATGGTGCCCGCATTGCCTTGGCCCCGCAGAAGGACTGGGCTGTCAACAACCCCGCTCACCTCGCCGTGGTACTCGCCACACTCGAAGAAGTGCGCGCCACGTTCAACGCCACTGGCGCCTACGTCTCGCTCGCCGACCTGATCGTGTTGGCCGGAGCCGCCGCGGTAGAAAAGGCCGCAGCCGACGCGGGTTTCCCCATTGTTGTTCCATTCGAACCTGGCCGTACTGACGCCACGTCCGAGCAGACCGACGTGGACTCCTTCGCCGTGCTCGAGCCGAAGGCTGACGGATTCCGCAACTACCTGCATCCGGTCAAGGGTCAGGCGGTTGAGCAGCAGTTGCTCGAGCGGGCGCTTCTCTTGACGCTCACCGCGCCAGAGATGACGGTGTTGATCGGTGGTCTTCGAGTGTTGAACGCCAACACAGCCGCCAGTAAGGCCGGTGTCTTCACGGAGCAGCCCGGAGTTCTGTCCACGGACTTCTTCACCAATCTCCTCAACATGGACACCACGTGGAGCCAGAACGACGAGTACACCTTCACCGGTGAGCGGTCTGACGGTGGCGCGTGGAACGCGACGGCGAATGACCTCGTCTTCGGTTCGAACTCCCAGCTGCGGGCCATTGCCGAGGTGTACGCCAGCGAGGACGCCAAGGAGAAGTTCGTCAAGGACTTCGTGGCCGCCTGGGACAAGGTCATGACGCTGGACCGTTTCGACCTCAACTAGGGAATAAAAAGAAATCCCCTCGGATCACCGGCCGGTGATCCGAGGGGATTTCTTTTTTCTACAATCAGCAGCGCCTAATCATTCACTCACCGAGACGGGCACGAAACTCGTGCGACGAATGACGTATCGCGCCCTCAGTCTTACGACGCAGCCTTGTAGGCGGCGCCAAGGCGACCGACCAGACGTGAGCGCAACTTCGGGTTGAGGGTAATGCCGAGGTTGATGTCCGTAACACCGGTCTTCTTCTGACCGTTGAAAATCTCGACAACACCGAGGTTGAACTGTGCGGAAGCGTTATTCGGCACGACACGTAGTACGCGCTTGTAGAGGCTGATGGCCTTCGCAGGGTTCGTGTGCGTTTCAATCAGTGCCAAGTTGTACAGCGCGCGAGCAAAACGCGGCGACAACGTGATTGCTTTGAAGTAGTACTGCGACGCACGGTAGGGGTGGTTCAGCGTCTGCTGAACAGTTCCCAGGTCGAAATACGCAATCGACGACTTAGGGTTCGCCTTGATCGCCTTGACGTAGTTGATTTGCGCAAGACGGTAGTGGTGATTGGCCTGTGCCGTCACGCCACGAGACAAGTACGTCGCGTACGACGTTGTCGGCTTCGATGACTTAGACGCCACAGCGACCACCGCACCAACCACGACGACTAGCGCGACTAGCGCGACTAGCGCTTTCTTCTTCACATTCTTGACTTCAGCCATTTCACTTCATCTTTCTCTATTGTTGACGAACAAGCCTAATGCTATTCGAATTGATACACCTACTACGGCGCACAGATCGCATACACGTAAACATCATCTGTGGCTTGCTGCGTAGTCAACGCTCCGTTGGTGTCGAGAGCAACTCGGTCGAACACGACAGTCCACGCGTTCGTCGACGTTCCATTGATTTGACCTCCACTGGAATCAGACGGGAAGGAGCTCTGTAGAAGGTCCTCTATGGTTGGGGACCAACCGCCTCCCCCAATGACGTGCAGACCTGCCGGGCAGGAGACTGTTGCGGTGCCGGTACCGTGATTGGCGTAAATCTCGGATACTGCAGTTCCAGCGGCGCCGGTCGCGCCGACCGCACCGGTCGCGCCTCGAGCACCCGTAGCGCCTCGAGCACCGGTGGCACCCACAGAACCAGTGGCGCCCTTGGCACCAGTGGCGCCCTTGGCACCCGTAGCGCCAGTCGCACCTACAGCACCGGTCAAGCCAACTGCGCCCGTGGCACCGGTGGCGCCCTTAGCGCCGAGAGGGCCATTAGCACCCGTAGCACCCGTAGCACCATTAGCGCCATTAGCGCCTACAGCACCAGTTGCACCAGTTGCACCTACTGCGCCAGCTATCCCAGCAGATCCAGTTGCACCGGTTGCGCCAACAGCGCCGGTGGCACCAGTCGAGCCAGTTGCACCGGTAGCACCAGTCGAGCCAGTGGCACCAGTTGCGCCCGTAGATCCAGTTGCACCGGTCGAGCCAGTGGCGCCAGTCGAGCCGGTGGCCCCGGTGGCGCCGGTCGATCCAGTTGCGCCGGTGGCGCCCGTTGCGCCAGTTGCGCCGGTTGCGCCGGTCGAGCCAGTAGCGCCGGTCGAGCCGGTCGAGCCGGTTGCACCCGTAGCTCCAGTTGCGCCAGTGGCACCAGTTGCGCCGGTCGAGCCAGTGGCGCCGGTGGCGCCGGTGGCGCCGGTCGAGCCAGTAGCGCCTGTTGCGCCTGTTGCGCCGGTGGCGCCAGTTGCGCCGGTGGCGCCAGTTGCGCCCGTAGCTCCAGTTGCGCCAGTTGCGCCAGTTGCGCCGGTTGCGCCGGTCGAGCCGGTTGCACCCGTAGCTCCAGTTGCGCCGGTCGAACCAGTTGCGCCAGTGGCACCCGTAGATCCAGTTGCACCGGTCGAGCCGGTCGAGCCGGTCGAGCCAGTTGCGCCAGTTGCACCCGTAGATCCAGTGGCACCAGTTGCACCCGTAGATCCAGTGGCACCAGTTGCGCCGGTCGAACCCGTTGCGCCGGTGGCACCAGTTGCACCCGTAGATCCAGTTGCGCCAGTTGCACCCGTAGATCCAGTTGCACCAGTCGAGCCAGTAGCGCCGGTCGAGCCG
>Ga0136642_1001461_pt1 | contig 10115 bp, 5 predicted proteins | sample LowCatLa1302831Y_FD_115313 | JGI IMG/M metagenome (GOLD analysis project Ga0136642, IMG submission 115313) | Freshwater microbial communities from Lower Cathedral Lake, Yosemite National Park, California, USA - 13028-31Y | ecosystem: Environmental > Aquatic > Freshwater > Lake ...
GAATCGCAGATGATGTACCTATCGAATCAAAGATGGTCTCTAATGCAATTCGCTCCGCTCAGACACAGGTTGAATCACTCAACTTCGAAATGCGTAAGAATGTTTTGAAGTATGACGATGTTATGAACCGTCAGCGCACCGTCGTCTACTCAGAGCGCCGCGAAGTTCTCGAAGGCGCCGACATTAGCGAGCAAGTCAAGAACTTCCTCGAGGACACCATCACTGCCTACGTGCAAGGTGCAACAGCTGAAGGATTCCCGGAGCAATGGGATCTCGGCGCGCTATTCCTTGCTCTCAATGTCCTCTATCCATCTTCGATCACGGCCCAGTCTCTCGCCGCTGAAGTTGGGGGCGTTGCCAACCTTGATGCTGATCTCGTATTAAATCGCGTACTTGGAGATGCTCGCGCACAATACTTGGCGCGCGAAGAGTCACTGACGCAAGCCGTAACCCGCGAATTAGAACGTAAAGTGTTGCTCTCGGTTCTTGATCGCAAGTGGCGCGAGCATCTCTACGAAATGGATTATTTGCAAGAGGGCATTGGCCTACGTGCGATGGCGCAACGCGATCCACTCGTTGAATACCAGCGCGAGGGCTATGAGCTATTTTCCGCGATGATGGATGGGATCAAGGAAGAGCTGGTTGGTCTGCTCTTCCATGTGGAAGTTAACGTTGAAGCTTTGGATGAGAACGGTGCCCCGATTATCGCGGCTCCCGGTTTGGAAGTTCCCGATCAAGCCGAGGTTAGTCAGTTGCGCTACACCGCAGCGGATGAGGATGGCTCAACTGCGCAGACTGGCGGAACTCCTAAGAATGCTCCTTGCCCATGTGGTTCCGGCAGGAAGTACAAGCGCTGTCACGGCGCGGCTTAACTCAGCCAGTATTTCGCAGACCCGCGGCTACGCCGTTGATAGTCAGTAGGAGCGCTCTACGTATCGTGCTATCTGGACTCTCGCCCTTGCGCACCCGTTCCAGTAGAGAAATTTGCAGCAGGTGCAGCGGCGCTAGGTAGGCGTCGCGGACTGCCAAGGTACGTGCCAGGATCGGCTGATCGCCCAGAATTTCATCCTTCTGGGTTAGCAGCATGATCTCGGAAACGGTTAGTTTGAACTCCGCTTCGATAGTTGCCAAGAAGTGGTGCAAGCTCGGTTCAACTAAGCGATCAACGTATTTGCCGGCCATAACCAAGTCCGTCTTAGCCAGCGTCATTTCTACATTAGATATAAAGGTTCTAAAGAAGTGCCAGTCCTGCAACATCCCTGTCAGCACGGGTAATTGACCAGCCTCGCGCGCCGCTTTCAGACCGGAGCCCACTCCGAACCAACCAGGGACGATCTGGCGCGATTGCGTCCACCCGAAGACCCAAGGAATTGCGCGCAGACTTCCTAGCCCTCCAGTGGCATCAGGACGGCGCGATGGACGAGATCCTAAGAAGAGATCGCCCAACTGTTCAACGGGAGTAGATGCGTAAAAATAGGCGGGAAGATCGGGATGATCGACCAGTTCGCGATATCTGGCAAAGGCGCTATCGCTCACTAAATCCATACATGTGCTCCACTTTGCCAAGTCAGCCGGACTCTGCCGTGGCGCGCGATTAAGAACGGTCGCCTCCAGAGCCGCCGCCAGCGTGAGTTCGACATTTTCGCGCGCGAGTGCGGGAAGCGAATATTTGTCCGAAATAACTTCACCTTGCTCTGTCATCTTTACTTGACCATCGATGGAACCCCACGGCAGGGCAATGAGCGCATCATAGGTAGGCCCCCCGCCGCGCCCCACGGAGCCTCCGCGACCGTGGAAGAGTCGGAGTTTTACGCCGTGCTTGATAGCAACGTCGCGCAGTTTGCGTTGCGCCTTATGTATCTCCCATTGCGATGTAGCGATACCTGCATCTTTATTGGAGTCGGAGTAGCCGAGCATGACCTCTTGTACATCATGGCGACTCTTTACAATTTCGCGGTATTTCGGATCAGAGAGTAAGAGATCCAAGATGGAGTCCGCTGCACGCAACTCAGCGACAGTTTCTAGTAGCGGGGCAAATCCAACCTTAGAGTGACCACCCACAACCAGACCGGCATACGTCGCAATCTCTACTGCTGCAAGGACATCAGTATGCGATTTGGTCATTGAAATAATGTAAGTCTCAATGACTTCTGGCCCGAACTTATTAATTAAATCGTTAATTGTTCGGAATGTATCAATGGTGTTCTGCGCCAATGCATCTATCGAATCTGGGTTAGCCTTCAATTGCGCCAAGGCATGATGGTGCGCATCTGAATGTTCGCGGACATCCATGGTTGCATGCGTAATTCCAAAGGTTGAAACCGCGCGAATCACGCGCTCCAAGAGCCCGTGAGCAATGAGATCACCCTTATGAGCAAGAAGTGAGTCGCGCATCAACACGAGATCTGCCAATAATTCGGCGGTATTTTCGTAGTCGCGGCCCTCTTGGTGCGACGCATTTGCCGCGTGGCGGCGCTGCGTCAGAATCAAACGGTGGCGGATCGCCGTTGCCTTGAGCCGGTATGGCTCTTCGACATTGAGTCGGCGGAAGCGAGCTTCGATCTCGGGAAGGTTATCTAAATCTCGCGCAACAGAATCTTGTAACTCTGGGGATGCGCCAGCAATGCGCGTGGATACCGATAGGGCTTGGCGAAGTGGATCAAGCGCCGCCAGCATGGCGCGAATAAAGTGGCCAATCTGTAGCGTGATTGCATCGCGGGTTATTGCCGCGGTTATATTTGGGTTGCCATCCCGATCTCCGCCGATCCAAGTACCGAAGGAGAGCGGACGCGCGGTCGGAGAGATAGTGACACCCAAGCGCGATAATTCCCGCGCAAAATCATCCAGGACTTCCGGAACGGTCATCGAGAAGAGGTCATCTAGATAGTAAAGCGCATTTACCGCTTCATCGAGCGGCTCGGGTTGGCCCAGTCGAAGTTCATCGGTCTGCCATAAGAGGTCAACAGTTTCTGCCAATCGTCGCTCTTGTACCAAACCCTTCTTCTCATCGAGTAAATCCGCAATCGTTCCTAGTTTGCTCAACACTGAACGGCGGGCTGCTTCAGTCGGGTGGGCGGTGAAGACGGGGCGGACAGAAAATTCTTTCATCCAACTCTGTAAATCTTCTTGCGAGATCTCATGCCCGCTCTCTTGCGCCTCGATAATTCTGTCAACAGCCCGGGAGATCCATGAACCACTTGCTTCGCGTTCGTCATGAAGTACCCGCGCCCGGTGAACCTGTTCCGCCACATTAGCGAGGTGGAAATAAGTGCTAAATGCACGAACAAGTTGCACACTATCTTCGACCGAAAGTTCGGAGAGAATCTCTTCTCCACCGCCTTCGCGAACTGCCTTGCGAACCGATTCGACTAACTCCAGTAAATTTGCGCCCTCTTGCCGCACCAGCGTCTCGCCAAGTAACTCACCGAGTTTGCGCACATCACTGCGCAGCGCTTGATCATCGCGCGCGATGTAACTCTTGGGGTCGGCGGCCAAGTTGGGATTGCTCATGCTCGCGTTACCTCCGCGGGATTTAGAAGCGTTGCGGCCCACACCGGTGGGGGCTTGTTACAGGGGTAAATCATCGCACCCCGAGAGGGCTAGAATTCCCTTAATTAAGTACCCCCGTCTCCTTGGAAATTGGGGGCTTTTGGCGTGGGGAGGTGGTTATGAGCACTCTGCTCCGCGCCTTCTCTGATATTGCGATTGATCAATCCGCGCAACACTTGGCCGCCCCGGTATCCGCCACTGGTCTCTTGTTAGCCGCGCGCAGCGAACGCTCACCCCTCATCGTGGTGACCGCCTCCTCTAGGCGGGCCAGCGAACTGAAGGATGAGCTAGAAACATATCTCGGCTCAGATTCAATCGTTGAACTCCCCCCGTGGGAGACCTTGCCCCACGAAAAACTCAGCCCTAAGAGCGACACCGTAGCCACTCGAATCAAGGTGCTTTCAACGTTGGGCAGCGCACGGGTGATTGTCACCTCAGTCAGAGCGCTGATTCAACCAATCGCTCCCTTGGAAATCCCATTGCTGACGCTTGATATCGAGCAAGAGATTGCCATGGGCGATTTGATCGCTCATCTGGTTCTCTTGGGCTTTACTAGAACCGATCTTGTAGAAAGACGCGGTGACTTTGCGGTTCGCGGGGGAATTCTCGACCTCTTTCTCCCCGATCGCGATCATCCCATCCGCATTGATTTCTTCGGCGATCAGGTGGAAGAAATCGCCTGGTTTACCGTGGCAGATCAACGCACTTATGAACCAGTAACAGGGCAAGTAACCATCTACCCCTGTCGCGAAATTTTACTTACCCCCCATATCAAAGAGCGCGCTCGCTATTTGACTACGGCATTTCCCGAAGTTGCAGAGCTAACTGCAAAGTTAGCTGAGGGAATTTATGTAGACGGAATGGAGTCGTTGCAAGGGCTGCTTCGTAATGATCTCACCTCGATAGTGGATCTTCTGCCGGCAAACTATCAAATTGTTCTGATTGATGAACCGCGTATCAACTCGCGCGCCTTGGATTTAGTCGCAACCAATAAGGAATTTCTCGACGCCTCATGGTCGAACGCGGCTCACGGTGCGCAAGCTCCCATCAACTTGACTGCAGAACTGGCCGGCGGTGGGTATTTCACTTTGAACCAGTTGCGCGAACGCGCCAATCATTGGAGTTCGATCGATCCATATTCCAGCGACTATTCCCAGAGCGAGCAAACTATTCCGTTGCAAGGGGTTCCAGAATATAAAGGCAACAGCGAGGGGTTGGTCGCAGACCTGCAGGAGTGGCTCACCGAGAAGTATCTGCTGGTATTTACCGCGGCAGGGCCTGGACTGGTCGAGCGTTACGCCAAACTCTTTCAGCAATCAGGTTTACCGGTGCGCTTACTCAACAATATTTCATCGGCCCTGACCCGCGATGCGATTTATGTAATAGCTACACCCATAGAGCACGGCTTTATCTCGCATGAGTTCAAAAGTGCACTCATCACCGAGAAGGACATTACCGGGGTGCGCAGCTCGAACAAAGATCAGGCGCGTATGCCGTCGCGACGCAAGAAAGCCATTGACCCCATTGAGCTCAAAGCGGGTGATTATGTTGTCCACGAACAGCATGGCGTTGGCCAATATATTGAACTCGTAGCCCGCACCGTGGCTGGAGTGTCGCGGGAGTATTTAGTCATTGAATATGCCGCATCCAAAAGGGGTCAACCCGGAGATCGCCTCTTTGTTCCGACAGATACGCTCGAGCAAGTAACGAAATATGTCGGTGGAGAAGCCCCGGCAGTGCACCGCATCGGCGGAGCAGATTGGCAGAACACCAAACGTAAGGCGCGCAAGGCGGTCAAACAGATCGCCGCCGAATTGATTCAGTTATACGCCGCCAGAATGAGCGCACCTGGTTTCGCATTTTCACAAGACACCTCCTGGCAACGGGAGTTAGAGGCGGCTTTCCCCTTCGTGGAGACCATTGATCAACTTTCCACGATTGATGAGGTCAAGCGCGATATGGAGCGCAGCCATCCCATGGATCGCATCATCTGTGGTGACGTGGGATACGGCAAAACCGAGATTGCAATTCGTGCTGCTTTCAAAGCGGTGCAAGATGCCAAGCAGGTCGCGGTTTTAGTTCCTACAACGCTCTTAGTGCAGCAGCACCTCAAAACTTTTTCGGAGCGTTACGCCGGTTTCCCGATTCGAATCGCAGGACTTTCGCGCTTCAATACTGCAAAGGAATCCAAAGAGGTTCTCGCGGGGCTTGCTAGCGGCAGTATTGACATCGTTATCGGAACGCACCGTTTACTCTCCAAAGATGTGATCTTTAGGGATCTCGGATTAGTCATCGTGGATGAAGAACAGCGCTTTGGTGTGGAGCATAAAGAGGAGCTCAAGAAGGCGCGCACCAATATTGACGTGCTATCCATGTCCGCGACACCAATTCCCCGAACTTTGGAGATGGCAATAACCGGAATTCGCGAGATGTCGAATATAACAACACCACCAGAAGAGCGTCATCCAGTACTCACCTATGTGGGGCCCTACGATGAAAAGCAGGTTACTGCAGCACTGCACCGCGAATTATTGCGCGATGGGCAGATCTTCTTCCTTCACAATCGCGTAGAGAGCATTGACCGAGTCGCGCTTCGCCTCAAAGAGTTAGTCCCCGAGGCGCGCGTACGCGTCGCTCATGGCCAGATGGGAGAGCGCGAACTCGAGGAAGTTATTTTGGGATTTTGGCAACGCGATTTCGATATCTTGGTCTGTACCACAATTATTGAGAGCGGAATAGATATTCCAAATGCCAACACTCTCATTGTGGATCGCGCTGATGCATTTGGGCTTTCCCAACTGCATCAATTGCGTGGACGCGTAGGCCGTGGCCGTGAGCGGGCTTATTCGTACTTCTTATATTCCCCCGACAAGCCATTAACCGAGGTAGCGCACGATCGACTCACCACAATCGCTACAAATACCGATCTCGGTTCTGGAATGCAGGTCGCACTCAAGGATCTAGAAATTAGAGGAGCTGGAAATATGCTGGGTGGCGAACAATCCGGGCATATTGCTGAAGTGGGCTTCGATCTCTATATGCGCATGGTCGGTGAAGCGGTAGAGGATTTCAAGGTGGGATATGTTGATGTCAATCCGCGCATCAAGGAGTGCAAAGTTGAATTACCAATAACGGCGCATTTACCTGTGGAGTATGTTCCCTCCGAACGCTTGCGCTTAGATTTGTATCGCCGCCTCGCTGACTGTGTCGATAGTGCGGGCTTGAGCGCGATCGTTGATGAATTACAGGATCGCTTCGGCGAACTTCCGGAACCGGCGCGCAGTTTGATAGAGGTAGCAAGAGTGCGCACGCTGGCTAAAGCTAAGAATTTGACCGAAGTTGTGTGGCAAGGAAAGTTCCTTAAGGTTGCCCCAATTGTGCTTCCCGAGTCGGCGCAACTCCGTTTGCTCCGGATTTACCCAGGCAGTCTTGTGAAGCAGGCGACATCTAGCCTCTTAGTGGCCCGAGATTCCGCCCCAAATTGGCTAGAAAATGCCTCGGTAGGCGATACTTCTGTCCTGTCCTGGACTATCGAAGTCCTGAACCATCTCTAGGGAGCTCCGCGTGAAGAAGATAGTTGCTGGCGTCATTGGCGCATTGGTTGTAGCGGGCGCAGGGGTAGGCCTCTGGTTCTTTCTAGATTCCTCGGTCGCCGCGGCCACAGTTGGCAAGGTCAAGATCAGCGCCAGCCAGGTTGATGGAACAGTTAATGCGATTATTGCGGAACGAAAGACAGTCTCTACGACTGGCATGCAACTTGCCATCGGTTCATCGCTCAGTGCCGAAGCGCTCAACTATTACATTATCTCGACCCTCTTAGCTCAAACCGCAGCTGCTAACAACATCACCGTTACCGATGCACAGGTCACGGCACGTTCTGCCGCTATCTTGAAGCAACAAGGCAGTGCCGCGAAATTAAAGCTAGGCGAAGTTTCATCTAACATTGCTTCGAAAGATTTTCCGGGCTATGTTCGCGAAATTCTTTATGTTGAAGGATTGACAGCGCTCGTTGAGAAGCAAGGAACCGCGGTTGCGGATTCAGGAACTGCAGTGCAGGCCCTGGTTCGCGCAGTGGCTCTCAAAGATGGCGTGAAAGTAAATGCTAAATATGGAACATGGGATGCAAAGCAGGTGACTGTCGTTCCACCGACAACTGCTGCATCGACCACCCCAACAAAGTAGTTCAGAAGCGAACATGACCTCTGAGCTGGTTCGACTGCAAGAGGTCATGCATCGTTTGCGCTCTCCCGGGGGTTGCCCCTGGGATGCAGAGCAGACCCACGAGTCTCTTCTCAAATATTTGCTGGAAGAGTCCTACGAATTTTCAGAGGCGGTCGATGAGAAGGATCGCGCTGCGATGCGGGAAGAACTTGGCGATGTTTTGCTCCAGGTCTACTTCCATGCGGCAATCGCGGAGGAAGATACCCAAGATCCATTTACCATCGATGATGTCGCTCGTGGCATCGCCGACAAGTTAATTCGCCGCCATCCCCACGTCTTTACCGATTCGCAGGTGACCTTTGACGATGTCTTAGAGAACTGGGAGAAGCAGAAGCGTGAAGAGAAGGGGCGCACCTCGGCAACCGATGGAGTTCCGCTGGCCCAACCAGCCATGGCGCTGGCTGCCAAATTGATTTATCGGGCAGATAAATACGGCTATTCACTTCCCGTTGCCCATCCCGTCACCATCGAGAGCGATACTGATGAGGCGCAGTTAGGTGCTCTACTACTTGGAATCATCGATCAGGCACAGAAACTAGGCATAGATGCCGAAATAGCGCTGCGAACTGCTACAAGGAGCTATATCGCTGCGATACGTGAATATGAAGCCGAGGCGAAGCCTTGGGAATCGATTCGCTAGAATTAACTACTGACTTTATGACGACAACAACTAAGAGGAGAACCCTGTGGCACTGATTGATGCAGTACATGCTCGCGAAATTCTAGATTCTCGGGGAAACCCAACGGTAGAAGTTGAAGTTCTTCTTGAAGATGGAACATCTGCGCGCGCAGCAGTTCCCAGCGGAGCTTCAACTGGCGCCTTTGAGGCGGCCGAACTTCGCGATGGCGGAAAGCGCTACGGCGGTAAGGGCGTTGAAAAGGCCGTTAATTTTGTTAACGATGAAATTGCACCGGCTGTAACAGGTTATGACGCACAGGATCAACGCCTAGTAGATGCTGAGATGCTCGCCCTCGACGGAACCAAGAACAAGTCTCGCCTAGGCGCAAATGCAATTTTGGGAGTTTCTCTTGCGACTGCGCGCGCCGCAGCCGAGAGCGCTGACCTCTCTTTCTTCCGCTACATCGGCGGCCCAACAGCCCATACCCTGCCTGTCCCAATGATGAATATCCTCAATGGTGGCGCACACGCTGACACCAACGTTGATGTACAAGAGTTCATGATTGCTCCTATCGGGGCTGAATCATTCAAGGAATCTTTGCGCTGGGGCGTAGAGATTTATCACGCGCTCAAGTCTGTTCTTAAGCAGAAGGGTCTTGTGACAAGCGTCGGCGATGAGGGCGGATTTGCTCCCAACCTTGATAGCAACCGCGCTGCACTAGATCTCATCCTTGTTGCCATTGAGTCCGCCGGATTTAAGCCTGGCAAAGATATTGGTCTAGCCATGGATGTGGCAGCCACCGAGTTCTTTAAAGATGGCAAGTACTCCTTTGAGGGCAAGCAGAAGAGCAGTGATGAAATGATCGCTTACTACGCCGATCTCGTAAGTTCTTATCCGATCGTTTCTATCGAAGATCCACTCGACGAAGATGACTGGGCTGGCTGGTCGAAAATGACGGCCGATCTCGGCAACAAGATTCAGATCGTTGGCGATGATTTGTTCGTAACGAACCCAGAGCGCCTATCTCGCGGCATCAAAGAGCACGCCGCAAACGCACTTCTGGTTAAGGTAAACCAAATTGGTACTTTGACCGAGACCTTGGATGCTGTCTCTCTTGCTCACCGCAACGCATTTCGCACGATGATGTCACATCGATCTGGTGAGACAGAAGACACCACCATCGCTGATTTAGCAGTGGCGCTGGAGTGCGGCCAGATCAAGACAGGTGCTCCTGCACGTACCGAGCGCGTCGCTAAATACAACCAACTTCTTCGCATCGAAGAAGAGCTAGATGATTCAGCGCTCTTCGCGGGACGCGGGGCTTTCCCACGTTTTAACGGCTAATCGCCGAGAGGATATAAATGTTCAGAAGCATTTCGGGGCGAAGCTTAGCCTTCGCCACGGTGCTTCTTGTTTTAGCAATTACCCTCGCGCCACCTCTGCATAGTTACTTTACGCAACGCGCACAGATCAGTGCTTATCGCGCCCAGCTTGCGACATCGCAGGCAACGCTGCAGGCCGCTGAAAAAGAGTTGATGCTCTGGAACGATCCCACCTATGTCGCAACACAGGCCAGAATTCGACTGCACTATGTCTTTCCCGGCGAACGCGAATATGTAGTTCTCACTAATTCCACTCCAGGTGCGGCGCAGACCGTCCCGGTTGCACCTATTCAAGGCGTAGTTCCCGGTGGGACTCCTTGGTACTCCCGCCTGGTGACAACAA
>Ga0136642_1001463_pt1 | contig 10111 bp, 6 predicted proteins | sample LowCatLa1302831Y_FD_115313 | JGI IMG/M metagenome (GOLD analysis project Ga0136642, IMG submission 115313) | Freshwater microbial communities from Lower Cathedral Lake, Yosemite National Park, California, USA - 13028-31Y | ecosystem: Environmental > Aquatic > Freshwater > Lake ...
GAACCATTGGCGATACTTGGCAGGTACTTGAGCTTTTGCTCCTCGCTGCCCGAAATCATGATGGGACCGGTGGGGAGGCGAGTCAACAACAGCATGAGGCCCGTCACGTTGGAGTACTTGGTGACCTCCTCAATGGCGAGGGTCAGGCCGAGAATGCCGGCGCCGGAACCACCGTACTCCTCTGGAATACAGAGTCCTAGGAGGTCGGCATCCCGGAAGGCCTCGAAGATGTCTTGGGGGTACTCACCCGATGAGTCGATTTCACGAGCCCGGGGCTTGATTTTATCCTGAGCGAGTTTTCTAACGGAATCTCGTAGGGCGAGCAGTTCATCTGAAAGGTCAAAGTCCATGCGAGGCAACTTATCCCAGAAATCAATACATCCAACCGCCATTCGGCCTGTGCCAACATGGGGGGGTGAATCCCTTTAATCGCACATTGGCCATCGCCCGCCTCAAAGAAGAGTCTTTTGACACCATTGTCATCGGCGCCGGTATGACAGGGGCCGGCGTTGCCCTCGATGCCTCGCAACGGGGGCTAAAGACGGGGCTCATCGAAGCGGGCGATATCGCCTCAGGCACGAGCTCCAAGTCGTCCAAAATGGTCCACGGTGGACTCCGCTACCTCCAACAGCGCGAATTTCGACTCGTCTACGAAAACCTACGCGAGCGTCAGCGACTGCTTAAGAACGCACCCCACCTCGTGCGCATTCTGCCCTTTCTCATTCCACTCTTCGGAAAAAACGGCGCCGTTAGCAAGGCTGTCATTAAGGGCTACTCCTCGGCCCTACGCCTTTATGACCTCACGGGCGGCTGGCGCATTGGGCGTCGCTACCAAAAGGTGACCAAGAACCAAGCACTGGGCCACCTACCAACACTCAATGTTGAGCGACTCGTCGCTGGATTCTTGTACTTCGACGCACGTGGTGACGATGCTCGTATTGCTATGACGATTGCGCGCACGGCTGCCGACGCCTTCAATGCCGCGGTCGCGAACTACGTTCGGGCCATTGGCTTCACCTACGCCGACAACGGTGAGGTTAACGGCGTCCAAGTGCGTGATGAGATCACCGGTGAATCTTGGACCGTAGCCACGCGTTCGGTCGTTAACGCCACCGGTGTCTGGGTTGAAGAGGTGACGGAACTTGGAGCGCACAAGTCCGAGACCGTCGTGACCCCGGCGAAGGGTGTCCACGTCTCGGTGCCGCGACACCGCCTACCGGCCGACGTTGCCGCCGTGCTGGCCGTTCCCGGTGACCGCCGGAGCATCTTTGTGGTCCCGTTCGAAGAGGCCGAGTTCACTTTTATTGGCACCACCGACACCCCGTTCGATGGCGACATCAACAATCCCCTCTGCACGCCTGAGGACATTACATACCTCCTCAACGCCGTCAACGCCTCGACGTCGTCGAATCTGACGACCGCTGACATCACTGGCGTGTGGGCTGGACTGCGCCCCCTTCTCGCACCTCGCGACGGCAAGAAGGTCTCGGAACGCACCAGCGACCTTTCTCGTCGCCACTCGGTCACCGTCACCAAGGATCGCATGATTCACGTCACCGGTGGCAAGTGGACGACCTATCGCGAAATGGCTGAAGACACCGTGACCGAGCTCTTGGTTCAGCTCCAGCAGTCGGGCTTCGTCGGTACCATCAACTTGCGCCTCTTCGGTGCTCCTCGTCGTGGTGAACCGATGCCCGTGGTTGAGGGTGTTGACAAGCACCTCTTCGAGCGCTTCGGCACGGCCCGCCAGCACATCACGGACATGATCGAGGCCGACTCATCCCTCGGCGAAACGGCCATTGAGGGTCTGCCCTACCTCAAGGCCGAGTTCATCTACAGCGCCCGCGACGAAATGGCCGTGACGTTGACCGACCTCCTGGCTCGTCGCACCCGGGCCCACATCCAAGACGCCCGCGCCACCCTGCGGGCCGCCGTATCAATCGCCGCCCTCGTGGGCCCCACCATGGGCTGGGACTCCGCTCAGCAGGACAGGGAAGTTGCTTCCTATCGCCAACTCGTCGAGCTGGAATTTTCCGCCGCCGGCCTCACTATTTAAGGATTCGTAATGACTTCCCCCACCATGCCCAACGAGTTGCCCGAGGGTGACCTCACCGTCAAGTTCACCGGAACCGAACTGCCGTTGGTAGTTCTCGACGAACTGGCCGCCGCCAATGTCCCCTTCAACGCCGACGAGCGCATTCGCTTCGAGCACGGTCGTGACTGGTGGCCGCTGACGATTGGTTGGATTAGCAAGGGTGTTGTGCCAGCCCTCGCCGGTGTCGTCGTGCTGCCTCGGACTATTCAACACGTCTCGGACACCCTGCGTATTGCGAATGCTCACGGCGTGGCCGTAACCCCCCAGGGCGGCCGCAGTGGCGTCGTTGGTGGTGCTATTCCAGTCACCGGTGGTATTGCGCTCGACCTCACGGCCATGGACCAGATCATCGCCATCGACGATGAGTCTCTGACCGTCACCGTGCAAGCCGGCACCTTCGGCCCCGACCTCGAAGCCGTTCTGAGCGCTCGTGGTCTCACCGTAGGTCACTTTCCCCAGTCGTTCGATCTCGCTACCGTCGGTGGCTGGTTGGCCTGTCGTGGGGCCGGACAGCTCTCCAACCGATACGGAAAGATCGAAGACATCGTTCGCGGACTGACGGTCGTGTTGGCCGACGGCTCCGTCGTGCACACCGGTGGCCGCGGGCCACGCCAAGCAGTTGGCCCCGACCTCAATCAGGTATTCGTTGGTTCGGAAGGCACTCTCGGCATCATCGTGGAGGCGACCCTCGCGCTGCACCACAAGGCCCCGTTTGAAGCGCGTGCCGCCTACAGCTTTGACACCGTCGCCGAAGGACTCGAGGCCTGCCGTCGCATCATCCAGCGTGGTGCACGTCCCGCCGTGCTCCGCCTCTACGACGTACCGGAGTCGAAGCGAAACTTTGAACTCGAACGTAACGCCCTCATCGTGCTCGATGAGGGCGACCAGTTGCTCGTCGAAGCCAACATGGCCATCGTCGCTCAGGAGTGCGCCACGGCCGTCCGTGAAAACGAAACCCATGTCGAACACTGGCTGGGCCACCGAAACAACGTCAGCGCCTTGACGCCGCTGTGGGAGCGCGACATCGTGGTCGATACCATTGAAATCGCGGGGCCGTGGTCGACCTTACACACCATCTACGAAAACGTCACGGCCGCCATCCTGGGAGTCGCGTCCACCATTACGGCCACGATGCATCAAAGTCACGCCTACCAAGATGGCGCCTGCCTCTACTTCACCTTTGCCGCTCGCCCCGAGGCCAGCCTCGAGGAGTACTACCGCGCCGCCTGGGACGCCGCATCGAACGCCGTCTTGGCCGCCGGTGGCGCGCTCAGCCACCACCACGGCGTGGGTCGCAACCGGGCCCGCTTCATGCCGACCGCACTCGGTACCGGCTTTGGTCTCCTCGAAACCTTGAAAGATGCCCTGGACCCCAAGCACATTATGAACCCCGGTGTTATGGGACTGGGCGGCGAAGCGTGGTGACGACACTCGTCATCGACGTTGGCACTACTTCAGTTCGTGCCGCCATGGTGGATGGCGCGGGGCACGTGAGTGCCGTGCACCAAAAGCCGTTGACGATCCGCACACCGAATCCTGGCGAAGTCGAGCTGGACGCTCTCGAGATTGCGACCTTGGCGCTCGCCTGCGCCCAAGAGACGTTGGCCGAGGCCGGCCCGGCTGACTTTGTCGGCATTGCCAACCAGCGGGCCACGACAATCATGTTCGACGCCACGACCAAACTGCCCGTGGGACCAGCACTCGGCTGGCAGGACCTCCGTACCGTTATCGACTGTCTGATGCTGCAGCCCGAAGGCGTCCGAGTGGCACCAAATCAATTAGCCACTAAGGCCAAGTGGCTCTATGAGAATGCCGGCAAGCCCAGCGGCGACATTCGCTTCGCCACCATTGAGTCTTGGATCACGTTCATTTTGACCGAGGGCGCCCATCACGTCACCGACCACTCCAACGTCGGACTCTCCGGTCTCATCAACATCGACATGGCCACCTACGACCAGCACGCTCTCCAAGTCCTCGGACTACGCGAAGAGATGTTGGGTCGCATCGTGCCCACGGCCGGTGCCATCGGACGAGCCACGGCCCTGCCGGGTGCGCCGCTTATTACCGCCCTCGTCGGCGACCAGCCTTCTTCCCTGTTCGGTCAAAACTGTGTTCGTCCGGGTCAAACCAAAATCACGTTCGGAACTGGTGCGATGCTGGATCAAATCGTTGGTCCCGAGGGACCAACGACCATGTCGCGCTACCCCTCGGGTTGCTTCCCCACACCGACCTTCAGTACTGACAGTGGCATCGAATGGGGCATCGAAGGCATCATGCTCAGCGCCGGAACCTGCATCGAATGGCTCAAAGATGACCTGGGTCTGATTGCCAATGCGGCCGAAACCGAGACCTTGGCTCGCTCCATCGAGAGTACCGACGGCGTGACGTTCGTCCCAGCCCTCGCCGGACTCGGAACTCCCCAGTGGGACTTCGGCGCCCGTGGAGCTTTCTTTGGTCTCACCCGTGGATCCACGAAGGCCCATCTGGTCCGTGCCGTCCTCGACGGTATTGTTCACAACGCCGTTGATCTCATTGATGCGGCCGTATCTGAAACTGGCTATCCAATCAAAACCGTCCGCGTCGATGGCGGAATGACGGCCAACCCCTACCTCGTGCAGGCTTTGGCTGACGCCTCAGGTCGCACCATCGAAGTTTCCGGCGAACGTGAGGCCACTACTCGCGGTGCGGGCCTCATGGCACTCGTGGCTTCGGGATCACTGACGGTTAGCGACGTTGCCGAGATGTGGTCACCCTCACAGGTCTTCACGCCACAACTCGACGAAGCATTCCGCGTCGCTGCTCGCGAACAGTGGGCCGACTCAGTCAGTCGAGCCGAAAAGACGATTCCGGGGCTTTCAGGCGTTTCTTTCTAACTCGGGGTTCGACTTGGGTCGGGCGTTCTAAATGAAGAGTTGTGCCCTCAAGCCGATTGTCGGATTAATCAGATTTTGCAATTAAAAGTCTTTGGTGAACCGAAATTTTATGAGGGCGCGAAATGCTCCCACCCCATCGCGCCACGTAATTTTCTTCCCATCCTCGAACTCTCTACCGGCGTAACTGATTGGCACCTCGTAAATTCGGTACCCGCGACGCAGAACCTTCGCAGTAATTTCTGGCTCGAAATCAAATCTGTTCGACACCACCGTGAGCCCTTGTAGCACTCTGCGATCAAACGCTTTGTAACAGGTTTCCATGTCTGACAAGGTCGAGGAGTACAGAATGTTCGTCAGGAGAGACAAAAGACGATTGCCCGCCCAATGCAGCGGCAGCATGTTCATCCTTTGACCGGTGAAGCGACTCCCGTAGACCACCGACGCCTTGCCCTTCAAAATCGGAGCGAGTAGAACGGGCCAGTCATCGGGGTCGTACTCCAAATCCGCGTCCTGGATGACGACGATGTCGCCAGTGGCCCCAGCTAGCCCGGTCCGAAGTGCCGCCCCCTTACCCATGTTCTGAGGGTGGGTGATGACACGAACATTGGCACTACTTAATGTTCGGAGAATCTCGGCGGTCCCATCGCTTGAACCGTCGTCAATGATTATTAGCTCCAGAGCGAGTCCCACATCGACCTGCAGTACTCGACGAACTATTTCCGTTACGGTTGCGCTCTCGTTGAAGACTGGCATCAACACAGTCAGCGTGTGATGAGGCATAAGTTCGAGTTTGATTCTCTTCACAATGTTTACCGTGCTGTCGTGCCCCCACGCGGAGAAAAACTTACTGGCGCCAGTAATCCCATGGTGCGAGGAACGTCTCGCATTGGACATTTTCTGCAACGCGGTCCCAATGCCCCTGCGTCGCTTCATGTCACGAAAATTTTCGTACTTGCCTAACAGAACAGCAATACGTCACTAACGATTTGATTGCTCTTCACTCAGAAGGTTTTTCTACGGCGCATCTTCGCCTCTGCACTGCTGCTCTGTAAAAAATACTCGGTGTCATTGCTAACGTTTTAAGTTCATAACCAACCCGTCATTGGGGCTCTTTGTGAATGGATGAGAGTAGATCTTCGAAAGAGAGTTTCACAGTGAGTAGTGAACGGCGCAGTACTTTCATCCGCTACGAGCTACTCACCTGCCTCGGGATTGTGGCGCTGTTTTCTATCGCCTCCAATGGCTCGCTAATTACGAGCGGACACCTTGCCTCGGCACTAATGACGCCAGGCGGCGATGTCGCCGAGCAGGTGTGGTGCCTCGCCTGGCTACCTCACGCGCTATTTCACGGAATCAATCCCTTTTACAGTGACGCGCTCTTCGCCGGTTCTGGCGGATTCAATCTGATGGCCAATACGTCACTCTTTTTTCCCGCGGTCGTTTTGATGCCGTTCACCGTCCTCGGAGGACCCATCCTCGCGCTTAACATCGGCATCTTGCTCACACCCGTGGTGTGCGCTTGGCCGATGTACCGACTCGCGCGTCGCTTCACCCCCTCGTTCAGCTTGGCCACTGTGGCCACCCTGTTGTGGGTTCTCTCGCCCTACGCCGTGGCCAACCTGGCGAGCGGACATTTCCATCAGACCGTCACCTTTTTTCCCCCAGTGGTAGTCCTCCTTGCACTCGATCTTGTTCAGCACCGACGCAGCCCCTTAGCCACGGGAATCTGGGGCGCTCTTGCGGTCGTTGCGCAATTTTTCACGGGTTCGGAATTACTGGCGATGACCGCAATGGAATTCGCCCTAGGTCTCATCGTGATCGCGATCTGGAAAAGGACATTTCTCCTCACCCACTGGCGCGATGGCGTCAAAGCCCTTTCCGTCGCCGGATCGATAGGTCTGGCGGTACTCTGGTATCCGCTGTACGTAGCGTTATTCGGAGCGCGGCACACTACGGGTAGCCCGTGGGGTGACGTGTACGACTACGGCATCACGCTGAAGTCGATTGTCTCCGCACCATGGGGCCTCGGGCAGGGCTCCAGAATCACTCAATGGGCTGGCTTCAACGACGGTGCGGTGGAGCCCATCTCGTACCTCGGCTGGGGGCTTATCATGGCGGCGGTCGCCACTGCCATCTTCTGTTTTCGACAGGTCAGAGTCCGCGCACTGACCTTTGCGGCAGTTGTGACACTGGTCGCCGCCTTCGGAGTTACGGTTCAATACGAGAGTGGATCTACGCCGATTTCATCATGGGCACCCTGGCGCCTCGTCCAAAACCTACCTATTTTCGAGCAGCTCATTCCAAGTCGGCTCACCCAGTTCTTCGGCTTTGCCGTTGTCCTTCTGGCCCTCCTTGGCGCCGAGACCGCCCGACAGCGGTTTGCCGGCACGCAGCGAGTGGTCCGTTTATCACTCGCCTTCCTCGCGCTCTCAGTCGTCTGTGTTCCACAGATCATCGCCGCGAATGCCCCGTACCCATCGTCCGTCGTCCGGGGGGCCGGCGAACCGCCATTCTTTAGGAATTTTGCATACAACCATGGACCCCACGCACGACTCCTGGTCCTGCCTGATCCAATCAGTGGACTGGGCAATCAGAGCGCCCCCCTGACCTACCAGGCGCTTGCCGACTTTTCCTACTCACTCATCGATGGTTATTTTCTCGTGCCCACTACTCATTCCGCCGCTTCGGCCTTCCGAATACCCCCCTCAGGGGCCAGTGGTCTTCTTCGAAGTTTTATTTCCCCCGTCTCCGTCACCCCTCTGTCCCCACGCCAGCGACAGTTGATTGCTGATCTCATCATTCGCCGTCACGTCACCACTGTGGCCCTCTCCCCCATTCTCGACCAGCAGAGCTTGGCTGTCGCCGAAGTGACTGCGATCATGGGCTCACGTCCTCATGTGATCTGGGGCACGCTGTGGTGGAATATCCATCCATCACTTCACCCACTCGACATTTCGATGAACGCAGTATCGCGGTGCGCCACAGAATCGGCGGGTCTGACTTCCGAAGCCACTGCCGCCTGCGTCCTCAAGGCCGCACACCGGGTCCAAGATACGACGCAGCGCTAGAGACATCAGTTAATCGAAGGAGGCACGGATCTCTGACGTGAGTTGAGGTACGTGAGGCTCAAAAGAACTATTCAGTTATCTGTTACCGCAACTTCAACGCATCGCAGTGGCGCCGTCACCTCAATTGGTGGCGTCTAGGGTGCCGCAACGTCGAACTCCATGACCCCCTAGACGCACAAGCCCCTTAGTGCGCAACGATGTTGGTGCGACGAAGGTGCTCGTCGTGTGACGCAAGACGACGTACCAGCCTCGCTCGCCCACTACACAGAAATGTTGCACAACTTCCACGTTTGGGTCCGGAGAACCAGGCTGCGTCGAAGTATTTGGTTCGGAAAATTGTTCGTAGCGCCGGCTCAGCAACAGCACGTCGGCGGACGCCACCTGTTTCGCGAGCCCGCTAGACGAAGTATTCGCAATACCAGGATTCATCTCTAGGTAATACGTTGCGGGCGTGAGATGCGGCTCGAGCCAGTAGAAGCTGGGCTCGTTGTAGTTGGTAAAGCGAAGATCAGACGGTCCCTCGAAGAAGCGATCACCGGGCTGGGAGTTGTGGTCGACTAGCCAGAGTGCTGCCGTCATGTAGGCAGCCTCGTAGCGGTCTTGTGTCTGCACGCTGCGACCGTTGTTAACCACGACATTTCGCGGTGCCGCAAAGCTGCTGCGCCCGCCGACAAGTTCCACAAAACCTGCCATCACTATCTGGGGCGCAGCCAGCGTCGCTACCAACATAAAGCTCATTGCCCCAGCGGCTACGACTCGCTCGCTTCGCACGAACCAACGCTTACCCATGTACGCGAGTGCCAACGGGAGAAGGCCAACCCATACCGTGCCGACCAGTCGGAGGTGCGAAATATCGGTGCGCTGGTAGATGTTGGTGAAGAGCAAGGCGCTGAATGCCGAGAGGGCAACTAGCGCGCGATTCCCGTTGCGACGTGCGACTACAACAGTGGCAGTCAGGACAGCGCCGACGACCATCAGAAGCCAAAAGAGCTCCGCGACCTGCGTAGGGAGTGGCGCGCCGTACCAGTTGTGATTGGTGTATGCGTCGATAAGTTGCTGAACTCTGGTGAAGAACTCACTCGACGACCGCGCGGATGGTGGAAATGGAAGCGCTCGACCGGACCGCAGATAAAAGAGCGGATCGATAACGATATTACGTAGAGCGTTACTTGGACCTGCCGTGACCACCAGCACGAGATAGGGAATGAGACCGACACCAAAGCCCGCCACAACAGGTTTCCATTGTCGGCGTTGGGCCGGGAGTGTGAGCAACGCGCCGACCCCGAGTGCCAGAACGAGGTCGGGGCGAAAGCCCAGCGCCAAAGCGGTCATTAAGCCTGCGGCCGCGAGACGTCGATTCGATGAGACCTGCTCTGGTTCTCGAGGGCTGTAGAGGTAGAGCGCGGCGAGAGCGCAGGCGAGACCACCGAGCCACGAATAGGCCATGGCCCCCCAGGGAGCTAACAGCCACCAGGCGAGGGCTACACCCAGCCAGGCGGCGCGCTTCGAGTGGCGACGGATGAGTAAATACAGCGCCACCATGAGAACGAGGCGGTAGGCGAGGCCAACGACGCGTTCCAGAGTTACCGAGGGTCCGAAGATGGCAAAGGCCGCCGCTGGGACGTAGACGTTCAGGGGGCCGTATTCGGTCCAGTAGGCCTTGGTGGGAGCAGCGCCGTTGGCGGTCATCGTCGCATACTGGACGAGCGAGGATTCTTCCATGCTGGTCGCGTGACTTTTCATGAGTCGTGGAAGTGGAGCGAGCGCGAGAGCGAACAAGAAGGCCACTACCGCCCATTGACGCCAACTCAACCGTAAGTACTGACGCGCCCAATCCACAGATGAACAGTAGGTGAACGCCCAGAGTTGAGGTGATATCGGAATTTTCACCGTTCATGCGTTGTGATTCGCGCGAGAGCCCTCACGGAGCGGGCTTTGCATGGCTCAAATGGTGTCCAGCGGGCTCTGGCTGATGCTTTAGGCAGTGCCATTGCAATTCCCGCAGGACGAGATGCGCCGAATTCGTACCATCGACAGTGAGGACGATTGACTGAATGGGGTCCGGACACGTCGTA
>Ga0136642_1001464_pt1 | contig 10109 bp, 11 predicted proteins | sample LowCatLa1302831Y_FD_115313 | JGI IMG/M metagenome (GOLD analysis project Ga0136642, IMG submission 115313) | Freshwater microbial communities from Lower Cathedral Lake, Yosemite National Park, California, USA - 13028-31Y | ecosystem: Environmental > Aquatic > Freshwater > Lake ...
GAGAAAAGAGCGGATGCAGGAGAGATCAAACCATTCAAACGCATTCCAGCATTACAGTTGTGGCGCAAAATGATTGCAATGCTATTTGAAACTGGCCATCCTTGGATTACATTCAAAGATCCTTGTAATGTCCGTAACCCTCAGCAACACGTAGGAGTAGTGCATTCATCTAACTTATGTACAGAAATTACGCTCAACACGAATGAGTCAGAAATTGCGGTGTGTAATTTAGGTTCCGTCAATTTAACGGCTCACATGATGACTGATGCCAATGGCAAGCTAGTACTAGATCATGCCAAGCTAGAAAAAACGGTCAATATTGCGATGAGAATGCTCGACAACGTGATTGACATCAATTACTACGCTGTAGCGAAAGCTAAAAATTCTAATATGCGTCATCGGCCGGTTGGAATGGGAATTATGGGTTTCCAAGATTGTTTACATATGCTCAGAATTCCTTATGCAAGTCAGGAAGCAGTAGAGTTTGCAGATACTTCGATGGAAGCAGTGTGTTATTACGCTTACAAGGCATCCAATGATTTAGCGAAAGAGCGCGGAACTTATAGTACTTACAAGGGTTCGCTTTGGGATCGTGGTCTATTGCCACAAGATACGAATGCTCTCTTGTTAAAAGAACGAGGTGGTTACTTAGAGGTAGATTCCTCGAGTAAGATGGATTGGTCTGGATTACGTGCTAGCATCGCAGCACATGGCATGCGTAACTCAAACTGTATTGCAATCGCCCCAACTGCAACTATCTCTAACATCATCGGCGTATCGGCATGTATTGAGCCAACTTTCCAAAACTTGTATGTGAAGTCAAACTTGTCTGGTGAGTTTACCGTTGTCAATGAGTACTTAGTCCGTGATTTAAAAGCACGTGGCTTGTGGGATGAAGTGATGATTGCTGATCTAAAGTACTTTGATGGATCATTAGCCAAAATTGACCGTATTCCAAACGACTTAAGAGAAATTTATGCAACGGCTTTTGAAGTAGATCCAAAGTGGATTGTAGAAGCAGCGTCAAGACGTCAAAAATGGATTGACCAAGCTCAGTCACTGAACATATATATGGCAGGAGCGTCAGGCAAGACATTAGATGACACGTATAAATTAGCTTGGATTCGTGGCTTGAAGACGACTTACTATTTGCGTACGACTTCAGCAACACAAGTAGAAAAATCAACGGTGTCTAAAGGTACCCTCAATTCAGTTTCAAATGGCTCAGAAGAGGCATTAGTAGCTGCCGGTAATACCCCTACAGTGACAAGTGGTTTTGCACAAGGTTCTATAGAAGCTGATGGTCCAGTCTGCACAATGCGTCCTGGTGATGATGGCTTCGAAGAATGCGAAGCTTGCCAATAAGAAGGAAAATAGTGAATTAGAAAGACTAGTCACATTATTGAAAAGTAAGTTGAATATCAATGATGTGATTACACCTTTTAGAGATTCATAAGTGTGAAGTAAATAATTTGATTTGGAGAAATAAATATGTTGAATTGGGAAGATGAATCAGTAGTGATAGCCGCAGTGCCGTTGAAGCCTGCAGCAACGCCAATACCTGAGGTAGTAAAAGTTGAAGCCGCACCTACATTAGCAACACCTTACGCAACTCCAGGGGTTGCTATGAGTGCGCCGGATGTCGCCATTGCACCGATTGCAAAGGTGGCAGCAGTAGAAGAAAAAGTTGAAGATGCAATTAGCCGTCGCGTCAATTTAAACGACAAGCGAATTATTAATGGTTCAACGGATGTGAATCAGCTAGTACCATTTAAATATAAATGGGCTTGGGAAAAATATTTAGCAGGATGTGCTAACCACTGGATGCCACAAGAAGTAAACATGACTCGTGATATCGCCTTGTGGAAAGATCCAAATGGCTTGACTGAAGACGAACGCCGAATTATCAAAAGAAACTTAGGTTTTTTTGTTACGGCTGATTCTTTAGCTGCAAACAATATTGTGCTAGGTACTTATCGCCAAATTACTGCGCCAGAATGTCGCCAATATTTATTGCGTCAAGCTTTTGAAGAAGCGATTCATACTCATGCATATCAGTACATTGTTGAGTCACTTGGCCTAGATCAAAGTGAGATTTTTAATGCGTATCACGAGGTCCCTGCGATCCGTGCAAAAGACGAATTTTTAATTCCATTTATTGATGTTTTAACAGATCCATCTTTTAAAACTGGCACACCAGAAAATGATCAAAAATTATTACGCTCATTAATTGTTTTTGCTTGCATCATGGAAGGATTATTCTTTTATGTTGGTTTTACGCAAATACTTGCAATGGGTCGTCAGAACAAAATGACGGGTGCTGCAGAGCAGTATCAATACATCTTGCGTGATGAGTCTTTGCACTGTAATTTTGGTATCGATATGATCAATCAGATTAAGCTCGAGAACCCCCATCTATGGACTTCCGCGTTCAAAGAGGAGTTAAAAAGTTTGTTCGAAGAAGCAGTCGAATTAGAGTACAAATATGCTGAAGATACGATGCCTCGTGGAGTGCTTGGACTCAATGCACCGATGTTCAAAAGTTACCTAAGATACATTTGTAATCGTCGTTGTATGCAAATAGGACTTGACGCAATGTATCCAAATGAAGAGAATCCTTTTCCATGGATGTCTGAAATGATAGATTTGAAAAAAGAAAGAAACTTTTTCGAAACTAGAGTGATAGAGTATCAAACTGGGGGTGCATTAAGTTGGGATTAAAACTTAATCTCTCTCCAACAATTTAGGGGAATTTTGGATTGAACATACGCAGTATTTTTACAACTTCTTGTATTAATAATTCTGAAAAAAGAATGGGGAAACTTTCCCCGCAAAATGTTCAAGCTCTACTATTTTCAAATGCTCCTTTTTGCAGCATAGTACCAGTTGATTTAAGAACTAATTTTTTAAAGAAGCAATTTAAAAAGTCACTACCCGATTCGGGAGTGGCTTTTTTTTCGGAATTCATGAGGCCATTTAAGCTGTTAAAAAATGCGTTTCATGAATGGCTCATTCATTTGGATCGAGTATCTAATAAGACATTTGATTTTAAATGCCTGGGCCTTTCTTAAACTGTAGTTGGATTAACTTCTCACGTGAAGGAGCATCAAAATGGCAACAGCCAAGAAAGTAGTAAAGAAAGCAGCAGCTAAACCAGCAGCGAAGCCAGTAGCAAAAAAAGCAGCAGCTAAACCAGCAGCGAAGCCAGCAGCTAAACCAGCAGCGAAGCCAGCAGCTAAAAAAGTAGCAGCTAAGCCAGCAGCTAAACCAGCAGCGAAAAAAGCAGCAGCAAAGCCAGCAGCTAAAAAAGTAGCAGCAAAGCCAGCAGCTAAAAAGGTTGCAGCAAAGCCAGCAGCTAAAAAAGTAGCAGCAAAGCCAGCCGCTAAACCAGCAGCGAAAAAAGCAGCAGCAAAGCCAGCAGCTAAACCTGCTGCTAAGCCAGCAGCTAAACCTGCTGCTAAGCCTGCCGCAAAAAAAAAAGTAGTTAAACCAGTAGCAAAGAAAGCAGCAGCTAAGCCAGCAGCAAAGAAAGCCGTTGTAGCGAAGACAGAAACTGCCCTCAATCCAACAGCAGCTTGGCCTTTCCCAACTGGTGGCCGCCCATAATTATTGACGATACCAGGCTGCTTTCAGCTCATGTTGCATACTCAAAAAACCCGCTAAAGTTAGTTCAATAGCGGGTTTTTTGTTTTATAAAAAAGAACCCTATGGATTAAAAAGGTGTAATGTTTGAACATTACACACTTAAAGTAAATCATCATGCGAATAAAAGAGATTCAAGTATTTCAGAGGTTATTCGGCGGGCTATTTCTTTGGAAAACTTTTTTGATCTAGAGCTGGCAGAAGGTACAGAAGTACTCCTAAAAAGTAATGAATCTGACAATCTTCATGAAGTAATTTTGAGGTAAGTAAATATGGGGCATCATGAGTTCAATATTACTGAAGGAATCATGGGAATTCTTGGTACATGTATAGGTTTCTATTTCGCCAAAAATAGGGATTAGATTTTCTTCTAATTTAATTTGTAAATCTAAATCCCCCTAAGATTGTCAATTACTTGGATAACTCGTATCCAAAGTTATCTTTAAACGCAGTTCGAATACCATCAATATGCATTGCATGGTTTTGACCACCTTGAGAAGCAATTTTCAAAGAGCCGAGTAAGGAGCCAAGTCTACCAATGGTCGGCCAATCTAGTTGATTTTCAATTCCAAATAGAAGAGCAGCTCTAAATGAATCACCGCAACCTGTTGGATCAAGTAATTGGGTTGCCTTGACGACTGGAATATCAATCATTTGACCTTTGTGATAAATCACAGAGCCCTGCGCACCTTTGGTCACGATTAAGGCCTCAACCCGATCAGCAACCTCAGGTAAGCTAAGACCAGTTTTTTGACAGAGCATTTCACCTTCATAATCATTAACAGCTAGATAGGTAGCTAGTTCAACCATTTCTAGTAATTCTTTACCGTCAAATAAAGGTAGGCCTTGTCCTGGATCAAAAATAAAAGGGACGTTGGCCTGAGCAAATTGTTTTGAGTGCGTCAACATGCCATCTTTGCCGTCAGGAGACACGATACCAATGGTGATCGGAGTACTCGTATTCGCTTTAGCCGCAATTGCCGCAGTGACATCATTTAAATGAGATTGCATCATCGCACCAGGATGAAACGCCGTGATTTGATTATTATCTCGGTCAGTAGTGATAATCGCTTGGGCAGTAAATGCCTCGGGGATTTCACGAATAAAGTCAGTGGCGATGTCATGCTTAGCGAGTTTGTCAAAATACGTACCCGCATCAGAACCTACTGTTGCCATAATAAACGGATCACCACCTAACAGGCGTTGGTTATAGGCGATATTACCGGCACAACCGCCAAATTCGCGACGCATGCTGGGTACTAAAAAAGCAACGTTTAAAATATGAATTTGCTCAGGCAAAATTTGTTCCTGAAAACGTCCTTCAAAGGACAGAATCGTGTCAAACGCTATCGAACCACAAATCAGACTTGCCATAAAATTCCTAAAAAAATGATTGAGTAATACTTGCTAGGGGAAAAAATTAAAGTTAAAACGAATTGGGATAAACCATTTGCACTTGAAAACCACTCGCTGATGGCGGTAAAACTATCGGTATATTAACGGTAATTTGAGTCTTTGCGGGAACACCCTGAGTTAGGTATGTAAATAAACGCGGTTCAGATCCAAGCCATTGAAGTGGAGTTAGTTCTTGATAGGCGAGTGGTTCACCCGACACATTACTTAATAGAATTTCAAGATTTGGTAGAGCAATCTTTCTTGCTAAGATCGGGTGTTCCTCTTTTGAATCAGCCTGAAGTTGAACTTCAAGGTATTGAGGTGATCCAAGCACAACATTTTCAGTGCTCAATGACTCAGAAGGCAATAGCTGGGGCGCATGAATCTCGGCGTATTCTAAACGCCAAGCCAAACCATCTTTTATTGGCGATTGTTGCCAATTTAGAAAAAGTAAATAGGATTGATATACCGCGCCACAAAATAATACCAACAGCATGAAGATTCGGTATAGGCGCATGTGATAGATGATTACTTGTAAAGGAAAAAGTTAGCCAATATTATCAAACTGTCTTAGTTGACAGATTTGCCCGCTAGGCAAACCCAACCTTCAGCCACTTGCCAAATTTTCAGATCAACCCAAGGCGCATAAATTTCAATGATCTGCTCTGCCTGTTGTTCCAAAATCCCTGACAAGGCTAAATAACCATTTTGCGCAACTAAAGCACCAATGGCCGGGGCAAGAATTTTTAATGGGTTTGCTAGAATATTTGCTACCACCACATTGAACTTAGTGGTTTCAGTCACCATGTCTGGCAAACCAAACGTAATTTTGACCTCATTGCGTATCGCATTATCCGTACTGGCCGTTACTGACTGTGGATCGATATCCAAACCAAAAGTAGCACCACTCCCTAGTTTTTTTGCAGCAATAGCCAAGATGCCAGAACCACATCCATAATCCATGACACTTTGATTTTGTAATAGATTGGCATCAGCTAGCGATTCTAGCCAGTTTAAGCAGAGTTTCGTGGTTGGGTGACTACCAGTGCCAAAAGCTAGACCAGGGTCAACAGCGAGGCATATAGCTTGCGGGTGGAGATCTTCTGGTGTGTCGTGCCAAGATGGAACCACCCAAATACGATCAGAAATCGCGATGGGGTCGAATTGAGACTGCGTTAATTTAACCCAATCTTGTTCTTCAATCTGTGCTTCGGTGTAATGATCAATTACCATTCCTAAGCGATCAAGTTCAGCTAAGATGGCTTCGGTGTGTTGCGCAAATTCAGTCCAAAGAGATTGGTTAAACAAAGCAATCACTTTTGATTCTTGCCAGGCCTCCACAGAGATGACCATGCCCGGTTCCCCATAAAGCGGAACTTCTTGTGCGGTATCAGCCTGGGCGTCTTCTACGGTAATTGAAAGAGCGCCTAGTTCCATGAGTGTATCGCCAAGTAGCTCAGCGCTATCTTCGGCAACGTAAAAAGTTAATTCGCGATAAGTCATAGAACTTTCCAGAGCATGTTAATGAGATGTTTAGCAAGCATTAACTTTTTGTTTTTTCCATAGCTCGCAATTGTGCTTGCTCTTCTAGTCGATGTTCAAGGTAGTGAATACTCGTACCACCTATATTAAATTCTGGATCAATCATGAGTTCACGGTGCAATGGGATATTGGTTTTAATACCGTCTACCACCATCTCTGAAAGGGCAATGCGCATTCTTTTAATTGCTTGATCACGGGTTGCTCCAAAAGCAATTAATTTGCCAATCATTGAGTCGTAAGAGGACGGTACGGTATAGCCGCTATAGACATGTGAGTCAACGCGAATGCCAGGACCACCTGGAGTGTGCCACGACAAAATTTTCCCCGGACTTGGTGTAAATTTGAACGGATCTTCCGCATTAATTCGGCATTCGACGGCATGACCTCTAAAAATAATATCTTTTTGTTTAAATGAGAGTTTCTCTCCAGCTGCAATTTTTATTTGCTCTTGGACCAGGTCAATACCAGTAATTAATTCAGTGACGGGGTGCTCAACCTGAATACGGGTGTTCATCTCAATAAAGAAAAATTCATTATTTTCAAATAAAAATTCAAACGTGCCTGCCCCGCGATAGCCCATTTTGCGGCAAGCTAAAGCGCAGCGCTCACCAATTTTAGCTATCAAACGACGGTCAATACCGGGTGCTGGCGCTTCTTCAATCACTTTTTGATGACGACGTTGCATTGAGCAATCGCGTTCGCCTAGCCAAATTGCATTTTTGTAGGTATCAGCAAGAATCTGGATCTCAATATGTCTTGGGTTCGTTAAGAACTTCTCCATATATACTTCTGGATTACCGAAGGTGCGACCTGCTTCTTCTTTGGTCATGTTGACAGCGTTGATTAAAGCCGCTTCATTATGAACCACGCGCATGCCACGACCACCACCACCGCCCGCCGCTTTAATAATGACTGGGTAACCAATTCTTTTGGCGGTTGCTATGATGTACTTTGGATCATCCGGCAAAGCACCTTCTGACCCTGGAACACAAGGTACACCAGAGGCGATCATCGCTTGTTTGGCAGAAACCTTATCTCCCATAAGGCGAATCGTTTCAGCCTTAGGGCCAATAAACACGAAACCTGAAGATTCAACTCGATCAGCAAAGCTCGCGTTTTCTGATAAAAAACCATAACCAGGGTGAATCGCCTGAGCATCGGTTACTTCTGCCGCAGAAATAATGGCTGGCATATTTAGGTAACTTTGCAGCGATGGTGCTGGCCCAATACAAACAGCTTCATCAGCTAGTTTGACGTATTTTGCTTCTTTATCAGCGGTCGAGTAGACCACAACTGTTTTAATACCAAGCTCACGGCAAGCCCTTTGAATCCGGAGAGCAATTTCACCGCGGTTAGCGATCAGAATTTTTTGAAACATCATAGAAATTTTCTCTGTTGAGCTTTAGCCAATAATGAAGAGGGGTTGGTCGTACTCAACACCTTGACCATTTATAACGCAGATTTCTTTGATTACTCCCGCAACATCTGCCTCAATCTCATTGAGAAGTTTCATTGCTTCAATAATACAAAGAGTTTGACCAGCCTTTACGGTATCCCCTAGGCGCACGAACTCTGCAGATTCTGGATTTTGGGAGCGATAAAAAGTACCCACCATCGGCGATCTCATCACGTGGCCGATTGGTGCGTCTGGGACGCTGGCAACTACTGGTGCAATTGGGGCAACAGCGGGCATCATTGGTTGGACTGCTTGGGTTTGTTGTGGAATAACTACTTGCGTAGCCTGTGGGCTGGGTGCGCGATGGTTCACAATTCGAACTCTTTCTTCACCCTCTGAGATTTCAAGTTCTGAAACACCTGACTCAGCAACGAGGTCAATTAAGGTTTTTAATTTACGAAGATCCATATTATTTCCTTTTAAAACAAGTGATAGGTTTTCTTTAATGACAAGAGTCTAACAAGTACCCAAGAGGGTATCCTGTAAATTGAATTAAAAATAAATTACATTACATCGTTAGGCGTTGATGGGCAGCGCGCAAAGCCAATTCATAGCCATGCGCCCCTAATCCACAGATTACCCCGACTGCAATGTCAGATAAAAAAGAATGATGTCTAAAACTTTCTCGTTGATAAATATTTGACAAGTGAATTTCAATAAATGGAATCGATACCCCGGCTAAGGCGTCACGAATCGCAACACTAGTATGGGTAAATGCGCCGGGATTAATCAAGATAAACTGCACCTTACTTTGTTTGGCCGCATGAACCCGATCGATTAAAGCACCTTCCGAGTTGGACTGAAAGGTCTCTAGATTAATCTGTAACTGAGAAGCTACTAGTTGAAAATGATCATGAATTTGTTGCAAGGTCGTCGCACCATAAACCTCAGGTTCGCGGGTGCCAAGTAAATTCAGATTAGGACCCTGTAAGACGAGTACTGAAGCCATTTGTTGCGTATCTACGCTCATTTTCGATTAATTCCTTGAAAATCTAATTTTGAATGGGCTTAGTATATCTCACAAAAAGCACATTTTATGAGAATAAACTCGGTTTTTCACTATCTAAAATATAGGAGAACTATTTAGGAAATTAAGCGAGGCTTATTACAACATAATTTTTATTAACTTCGTTTAAATTAATAAAATTAATGCGTAAGTTTACTTATCTTTCAATAAAATGACAGATTCAAGTTCTTTTTCAGAAATTTTCCCTAGTTTAGTGAGTAAGATTTTACCGTCTGGATTTAAAATCACAGTGTAAGGAAGTGCGCCCTGTAAATTGCCAAGACGTTTCATCCAATCACTACCCTCTAATCCACCAAGGAGTACTGGATAACTAACAGTGGCTTTTTCAAGGAATTGACGTAAATTAGAGGGTGAATCGATACCGATGCCGACCATTTGCACAGTATTGCTATCTATTTTTTGATTAAATGCAGATAGCATTGGCATCTCTTCGACGCAGGGAGGACACCATGACGCCCAGAAATTAATAATTAAGATTTTATTTTTCCAAGCCTCTGTATTGGCACTTTCTCCGGTCTCTTTTTTCCAGTCCACCCCTAAAAACTCTTTATAAATGGCAGCTTGTGAACTAGCAGAGTTACTTTGCGATGGGTTGGAGGAGAGCCAATAGGAAGCTCCGAGGCCCAGCAACAGACTACCTAGACCGATCAAAGAGAGCATTAATAAAAGGGGGAATTTTTTCTCTAGTGCAGTTTTTTTATTAATTTCTTCAGACATTTCATTTCCTTGGCTAAAATTGAGTCATGCATATTCATATTCTTGGTATTTGCGGCACCTTCATGGGAGGTATAGCCGCCATCGCACGACAATCGGGTCATCGGGTCACTGGATGCGACACAAATGTCTATCCACCGATGAGTACCCAATTAGAAGAGCAGGGTATCACTTTAATTGAGGGCTTTGCAAAAGAACAATTGTCCCTCAAACCTGACTTGTTTGTCATTGGAAATGTGGTTTCTAGAGGAAATCCTTTGATGGAGGCGATTTTAGACGCTGGATTGCCCTATGTTTCTGGTCCTCAGTGGTTAGGTGAACAAGTTTTGGCGC
>Ga0136642_1001465_pt1 | contig 10094 bp, 10 predicted proteins | sample LowCatLa1302831Y_FD_115313 | JGI IMG/M metagenome (GOLD analysis project Ga0136642, IMG submission 115313) | Freshwater microbial communities from Lower Cathedral Lake, Yosemite National Park, California, USA - 13028-31Y | ecosystem: Environmental > Aquatic > Freshwater > Lake ...
CCAGGTTGGTGTGGCATCTTAGAACGTCCTCCCTTGCAGACGCAATCGTACGTATTGCCTCTGCATGTCAAGTGAGTGACCCATAGACTCCGCGATGTTGCGTGCTTGGTTGGTAGAGAGATTTGGGTTGCCGTGAACCCGCTCAGTGACAAACGCGTGTCGAAGGGAATTGCTTGTCACGCGCCTCCCACGAAAGGCTTTCTGGAAGGCAAGCGATTTCCACTTGAGGTAGCCCGAGCTTGAGTACTCGCCACCCTCCTTTGTTGAAAAGAGCCAGTCGCGTGGTTGGTTGCGCACTGAATGCTCGACCATGCGCACGAGCTTTAAAGGAATTTGGCGTTCAAGACGCGGGTAGAAGCGCGCGGACTTGTGGTCGCGAATTACGAGCTCACCCGAGCCATCAGGTCGTACCATAAAATAATTACCCGTGTTTTGGTAGCCGATGCGCACATGCGAAAGGTCGCTGCCTCGAAGGGGTGGGAGCGCGAGCGTCTGAAACGCAATCAACATAGCCTCCTGCGAGTGGGGGTCAGTCTCCTGCATTTCTTCATAGGCATCTTCCCATTCTCGCAGAGAAGCGGAGGACTCAATTTCTCGTTCAGAAGGCAGGTTGTCGTCAATACGCTTCCGATTGGCATTATTACAGCGCCCCAAGGCTTCGAGCCACTGCTTGTATTGGATATTGACTACGGGATCGCAGCGTCGAAAATGGCCCATCTCTTCGCCGCGCTTGAAAAGACAAAGCACGGCTGTGAGGTGACTCCTTTGAATGTTTGGCGGAAGCCCTGCAAGCCTCAAGAAAGCATGCTCAAAATCAAACATGATCTGTGACAGGGTGTGCAACCTGCCTCCGCTACACGCCTTCAAGAGCCCTCGCATGTGTTTCTTATAGCTGACTTTACTCTTCGCAGCGAGAGAGGTTGACTCGTCAATTGACTTGAGCCAATCATCGTCAGATGGTGGTGCCATTTTGTTTACTGAAGGTTTGGAAACGCCTTCCGTACCTCAGCAAGTGAATGACCAGCCTTCAGCATCTGGCGCGCCTTTGCCGTCTCGTCTGCGTATCGCTCTTCGTCTTCGCTGCCACCACCACCACCACACCCATACATTCCCCGACCCTTGCGACCACGCCTATAAGTCATACTGGGGGACTTATCAGCCTTCATGATCAGCTGATGGATCTTATGAACCATCTTGGGAGAAAACTTTCCAGGTGTATGCTTGTGCGTCTTCGCACGCGCCTTCATCGGTGCCTTCGGCATTGTGACTGTAGTGTGAATTAGTGCTTTAGTGGTCCACAAATTGCATAATGGTACGAGGTTCGAATGCGTGCTTTTGAGGCGGGGTTTGAGGAGACGCCAAAACGATTCGCTCAAAAGACGATTTACTCCCTTCGTATATCTGTCAATTTTCGTCAGCTGACGTCTATGACGTAGACCGTTTGTCAAGCCTGCAAAAGCTATAATGCCTTCTTCATCGTCCTCGTCGTCCTCTTCGTCCTCTTCGTCCTCGATGGCATCGATGGCATCGGGTGGAAGCTCAGTGGGCTGTTCGCGCGCGTGGCTGGCAATTGTTGACACTGAGTATTCTACCTTTTCACCAGGGCCAATGCCTTCCGAGCTGAAGGAGCTTGTAACGTACGGCTGTGGCCAGGTTGAGGGCTCGAAGGACGACGGCTACAAGTTTCGTGGCTACTTTGAGTTTTCGAGCCAGTCTCGCATTGGCGCTGTCCGTGAATGGCTTATGACCAAACCCGAGGCTGTGCCAAGCGGTGGCGACGACGAGGAGACAGCTGAGACTGGCCTTGACCTTATCTGGGCCACCAAGTTTGACAGCCGTCCGGTCTTCCTAAAGGACCGCAAGGGTCACATTGCTCGCGTGACTGACCCTTCCCTTCGCGCCATCGCGGAAGGCGAGCTTATGGCTCGGTCTGCTTGGGCTCACGGTCATGAGAAGCGCGGCGGCCAGGGCGAGCGGACGGACATGGACGCGATCCGCGAGCTGCTGCGCGAGAACGGACCACAGGAGGGCATGCGCTTAGTGGCTGAGCAGTTTACGGGCCAGTTTATCCGGTACCCGAGTGGCATCACGCAGCTGGCGGACCTGATGGTGCCTAAGGTTCCAGAGCGGGCTGACTTCACCCTTCGCCCGTGGCAGTCGTGCCTTGTTGAGATCCTAAAAGGCCCCGCACACGACCGTCATATTTACTGGATCGAGGATGGCGTGGGTGGCCAGGGCAAGAGTCGCCTTGGCACCTACCTCTGCCGAGCCATGAATGCCATTGAGCTTGATGGCAAGATTGCTGACTGTGCCTTCTCGTATGCATCGCAGCCCATCGTTATCTTCGACCTCGCGCGGCCTACGGACGTGAGCCTAGCCAAGGACCTTTATGTTATGGCCGAGAAGCTCAAGAACGGCCAGCTGGTAAGCTCCAAGTACCAGTCAAAGATGAAGGTCTTCAAAGTGCCTCACGTGATCTTCTTTTCGAACCACGCGCCGCCCATGGGCGTGTGGTCAGCGGACCGCCTTCAGCACATTGTGCTCTCGCCAGCGCCGCCCTTCAGTGCATCCTCAGTGGCTGGCGCGGGTGCGCCACCACCCCCGCCACCAGGGGGCGCCGACCTCTTCAAGCGGTTGCTCGAGGAGCGCGAGGCGGCTGACGCGGAGGCAGCAGAGCGCGCCGAGGAGAAGGCTGAGGCGGAGGCAGCGAAAAAGGCGAAAAGGAAGCGGCAGCGTGAGGAGATGGAAAGAGGGCGCGAGGAGGCTGTGCAGCGCGCGTGTGCGAGGCAGGGCGAGGCGGAGGCCGACGAGTGAAAATTCTCTATGTCGAAACCGCGCGACCGGGGCGCCTTAAATTTGTGGCTTTGGACCCACTGGGGAAGGCTCGGGTCTTCAAGTTATTGACCCAGTGGGTCCTGGCCCCTATAATCTTAGAAGGCAGGGTAAGCGTTTTTGACGCGTTTTTGACGCGCCCCCGACTCGAGCTCGCCCGCAGGCCCCTGCTACCTATGAGGAGGCAAGAGTAGCTAGACCCACTGAAAGGATGGGGTCTACGGGGGTTCCTTACCCAGTGCTTACCTTTGTTGATGCCTGTTATGTTCCTGGATGCTTGCTCTTAAGTCTTAAGGCACCCGTCTCGGCCTAGAGGGTTGTGTGGTAGCTGGTTCAGTCCTCTTAACTGCGGGGCGGCCGTGACCCCTGTGGCCTTCCCTTGGAGCCTGGAGAGGCATTGGAGGACTTCGCCCCTAGACTGTTAGAAGGATGGTGGGGCAACGCAAGCCTTCGTCGCGGTCTAAAGAATATGGAGTCAGAAAGTGATGGAGTCAGAAAGTGTTGGATAGGCTTGCGACCCTTACCGGGTGTCTAACAGTCAAAGGGATGCCAATGGTGCCTTTCGGCTTCAAGGCGGTTGATGGGCGGCCACTAGCACACGACCCTCTGAAAAGGCTTCGTTGCCTAACCGCGCTAGGCCGCCACACAACACGCAACGCACGCTTGGTCTTCGCCTTCTAATCTTTACGCATCGCTTCCTCCCTTCAGTAACTAAAGATGGCGCACCTCTTCTCGCCTTCGCGGCGCGACACGATCGGCCGCCTTGGGCACGGCGAGGTGCCTGCGAGCGCCACCAGCAGCCCGGGCCACAAGTCCTTCGGCCTCGGCCTGGGCGGTGCGGTGGGGGCGTCTAGCCTGGAGGTTGACGGCGCCGAGGCTCCCGCCGCTCCCGAGGAGGCCGCGCCCCCTGCGCCGAAGAAGCCCAACGAGAGCCTTGCGCTCATGAAGGAGGTCAGCCGCAAGATGGAGATCCTGGAGAGCGTGCTCCAGTCCTTTAAGGGCGACATCCAGATGGCCGCGGGCTGCGCGCTGACTACGCAGGAGAAGTTCCTGGAGATCATCCGCGAGCTTAGCGAGAGCGTGGAGGCCAGCGAGCAGATGAAGGAGAGCGTCGAGAGCTTTGAGCAGAAGATGAAGGCTTCTATCCTGCAGGCATTTGACGCGCGCCTCAACCCGCACACGGACCAGGTCGTGGCGCTCAACGAGCAGCTTACGGCGCAGGCCGCGCGCCTCAAGCAGCTGAACGGCCTGCTGCGGAACCTGCGCGTCAAGTACAAGGAGCTTCAGCGTGAGAACCAGGACCTGAAGGGCATCACCCTCAACCTGAAGCGCGCGCGTGAGGCCGCGGCGTCCAAGTTTACCTCTACGCAGGGCATGAAGGGCGAGCGCAAGCTTGTGAAGAAGAAGGAGCCGGAGTCGGAGATCGAGGAGTTTGAGGATGACTTCTCGGAGCACGAGGAGGATGAGGAGGAGCCGCAGGCGCCGCCGCCGGTCTTCCGCGGCGGCGGCTTTGGCGGCCACGGCGGCAGCGGCGGCGTGGCGCCTTCAGCCTCTTCAAGCTCTTCAAGCTCTTCTAGCTCTTCAAGCTCTTCGGCCTACGCGGGCAAGGCGGCGGCGAAGCCCGTTGCGGCGCCGGCGCCGGTCATGTGCGAGGTGTGCAACAACACGGTCTTCAGCAGCATCCAGGAGGCGGCGCAGCACTACAACAGCTCTTCGCACATCAAGGCCTTCAAGAAGGACAAGAAGGCCAAGGCCAAGGCGGCGGCGGCGGCGGTGGCGGAGGAGGACGAAGACGAGGAGGAGGAGGAGGAGGAGTAAGGTTCAAGGGAAGAGTGACTCGCAACGACAGTGCAGCGTAACGGCAGGGTTCATCAGCAGCCATCGACAGTGCAGCGTAACGGCAGGGTTCATCAGCAGCCATCGACAGTGCAGCGTAACGGCAGGGTTCATCAGCAGCCATCGTTAAGGGAGCGAGTAGGGTACAGAGTGTAAAGAGTAAACGTCACAGCGGTCACATCGTTCCCTCGAAGAAGAAGGGGTCGAGCTTCTCATGGCGCGGCCTCTTCCCACTCCTTGCGGCAGCCTGCTGGAGGTGGTGAAAGGTATGCATGCCTCCACCACTGAGCGCAGGGGGTAGTGGGGGAGGCGCGAGAGGTGGTGGCTGAAAGGCCGGCATTGTAGGTACAGGTAGAGCAGGAGGGAGTGTGGTGGGCGGGTTTGCCTTCAGGTAAGCTGCTGGATCAACCCTTGCCTCAAGGAATTTCTGCTGAAAGTGATCGTTCATGGGACCGGGAGGGAGAGTCTTGGCAAAGTCTAGGAGTTGCTTTACCCCATTCGGCAAAGACTTGACCTTGACAATGAGCTTGTCAACCACGGGAGTGGCAATCTTTACCATGGTATCTGTCATTTTGATACTAGCCTCGCCTTCGCCCCTTTTGATCCTCTCGAGCCACACTGGTTCGGTTTCGTGGTTGTGTTGCTCTTGAAAGGAACCTAGCTTGACACCCAAGCGCTCGAGATAGTTTGCGGCTGTGTGGGAGGCTTGTGCTTTCGTCCACTGTGCCGACAGCTCTTCCTTCGTAGGAGGCCTTTTAGAGTTTTGGCCTTGAGGCCCATACACATCAATTCCACTTTCCTGCATCGTAATGAAAAGTTCATCTTCGTAGGTCATGGCGGGAAGCTGCATTTGGTAGTCGTCTGCAAACGGATCGTCGCCAGAAATAAGCGGCGCGCCTATCTTCCTACAGAAGTCGTCCATGGCCGACTTGTATTTCGCAGGTCTAGAAGCTTGATGTGCGTTCATCTCCTCGATATGCTTCATGTTATCTGCCAAGAACTTTTCATTGTTAGCCTTATCGGTCGCCCTTTGGTCGTCAAATTCTTGTTTCCGAGCAATTTCGCATGCTTCCTTAAGGCTTTCATAGAAAGGATACAGTATATTAGACCACTCGGTCTGTCCCTGTTTACCTACATCGGTATTATTGGTTGCAGCTTTATTATAAAACTGATCTTCAGACCATGCAGGGAGTTGAGGTAAGGAAGCGAACAAAGGAGGCTTGTCCGCCCAGTGCTCGCGAAGATATAGCAAGAAAGGTACTTGGTAAACTTGTTCAATGTCCAAGCGACGAAGGATTGCGTGGAGATTCTGGCTTGCACCCCTTCCACCGTTATCAAGATGTGATGCAATAGCCTGCTTCATGTCTTTCAGTTCGTTGTATCTTGCCAAGGATGTTTGATTATGGAGACCGCCATTTAATATTGTTGTCCCCCCTCCCTCTAAACTCAAGCCATGATTAGAGTGTGGAAGATTAGCCATTTTGTTTACGCAATCAATGAAGTCTGTAGGGTGGTTATCGCTGAAATACTCTTTTGCGTCATCGATCATTGCAGCCTTGAACTCCTCGACGTTCCCAATCTCCTCGTTTTCACGAGCTTGATTGAGCCGAAAGGCTTCACCCTGTGCCCTCGCATTGGGATCAAAGGCTTCTACAATGCTTGTTCCCACCGTGTTAACGACGCTATTAAATGCCTCTGTAATCTTTTCTGGGTGGTTGACGACATCCAAGACAACGTCCTTCAATAGATTGAAGATGTCGCCAACGAGCTCTTTGAGTGCATTTAGGAAGTTCATGACGTTTCCCTTTCCACCAACAAAGTCAATGAGAGAGGCGAAGATATTGATCCACTTGACGATTTGAACTTTCTCGAGGGCAATAGCAGCGGCCACACCAGGAATGCCACCGAGGGGTAGATATTTGATGACTAGGTTCGTTGCTGGCACTCCATGCTGACGAAGACCATCGCCGATATTCCCGTTATTCCAGATCTTTGTAAGCTCGGTGAAGAGTTTCTTAAAATCGTCAAGTGAGTCGACAGGGTGCATGAGAAGCCCACCAAATGCTTCTACGGTGGTCCTCGCTCCACCCTTCATGCGCTTAGATTTCACAGGTTTTGGCACCTTGACCTTGGGCTTGCGAGCTTTTGGCATTGTATCTAGATGGTGTGAGAATGGGTGATTCTAACCAGACTTTAGTCGCTGGTGGTGTAGGGACAGCCTTCACAGTCCTTCTGTTGGTCTTTTACAAGTTTGTCTTGCCATTCCTGAACTTTGCTAATCATAGAAGGGTGCGGTCTGTTTGTTGTGGTAGATCGTGTACAAGCTCACTCGATGTGGAGGACACCACTCCTGTCCCGAAGCTTAGAAGCGGGGTTGCTAAGAAAGGCGGGGTTGTTGACGTAAAGGTTCACCTAGAAGACTCCGAATCAAAACACACAAGTCTCACCGTCAGCCGACCGTCATCTGACACGTGAGAACCCGTCGTCTGACAAACCGTCGTCATCCACGAGGAAAAAATGAGCTGGCAGGCAATGTCCAAGCCGCTGCCCGTGTCGTGGTCGGGCACGGTCAGCTTCAAGGTCATGAAGCCCGGTGAGCGCATCGGCTACATTGACACCACGCCGCCCAAGACCACCTTCAAGCTGACGGCTCCTGGTCTGTCGCCTTTAAGCGCCTTCCAGCCGCGCATGCCCTTTGAGTGCCCGACGCTGGCCAGCATCCACGCGGCCAACAAGCTGACGCTCTCGGTCAAGATGGACGAGCGGGTGTGGTCTAGCCTCAACGACCTGGACAACGAGTTCGACAAGTTCCTGCTTGACAACAGCGCCAAGCTCTTCGGGGCCGCCGAGGCTGACTACCTGCGCAAGAACCCAGGCGCCATCTCGCTCAAGCGCGCCAAGCGCCTGGCGCCCATCGACCCCGCGGGCCAGCCCATGTACGATTCGCGCCTCTCGCTGCGCATCAGCGGCCGCACCATGGAGGTCGAGTCGGTGCAGACGGCGGACGGCCCGCGTGGCTCGTACGTGACCAACGTGCTGTGGTCACCGCGCATCGACGCGCTGCCGGCCTCCGCCACGCGCTTCTCAAAGGTTACCGGCCGCACTGCCACTGACTTCCAGGGCAACAGCATGCCCATCGTGCGCGACACCATGCCTATCTTCGCGCTGGGCGACCTGGCCAAGGTTGGCTCGGGCCACGTGCGCTTCATCGGCCCTGGCGACATGGCTCCCAAGTGCCTCATCCACCACGCGCTCATCCGGCCTGCCTACTGGACTAACGTTGGCGGGGGCTTCATGATCACCCTGGCGCTGGACCATGTCATCTTCGAGAACGTCGAGGGCGACGAGCGCGGCGGCGCCGCAAGTGACCCGCACGGCCACACGCGCATGCTTCCCGACGGTTTTGCGCGCGACCCGCACGAGACCGGGAAGCCTTTCGAGGACATGGGTGGTCCCTCGACGGCGCAGCCCCCGCAGGCCAAGCGCCGCATTACGCTGACCAGCATCGTGCCCAACGTGCCTAGCGCGGCAAGCCTGGCGGCCGGCGAGGGATGGGACCTCGAGGCGGCTCCGGCATCGCGCGGCGTCACGGGCGGTTGCACCGAGAGCTCAAGCAGCATCGGCTCAAGCAGCTTCCGCGCCCTCTCGCGCTCAGCGACGGGTGCAGCGGGGAATTATGATGACGAGGAGTAGAAGTGCAAAGAAAGCCTTCACCGCAAATCGTTGTCGTGTTTAGGGTTATGGTCGAGAAAAGAGTAGACTCGCGCCATTGCCCACTGCTCCTTGCTAAGCTTCATACTATATGGCGCAGCGACATTCTTCTTGAAAGACCCGCGCATCCTGACAGACGTAGGATTCGTATGGTAAGCACCAATGCCACGATTGTAAACCTTCTGTAGAGTTGACCGTTTCACCCCTGAAATCGTGGCCAATTCTTTCAAATCGTATGGCCTGTCGGGTAGTCCTTTCATTCTTAAAAAGTGTTCCTTGTGTGTCATTGTGACGTAGTAACGATGAAGGTCTACCCTGCCCGTGACGGTAAGCACAAGTGGACTGCTGAGTTTAAAAGTGGGAAGACAACATCCTTCGGAGCAAAAGGGATGGATGATTTCACACTAACAAATGATAAGATACAGAGGTCTCGCTACCGTGAGCGTCATAAGAAGGATCTCGCAACACATAACCCCGAAAAACCCGGGTTTCTCTCCTACTATTTGCTTTGGGGTGACTCTCCGTCTCTGTCAAAAAACGTAAAGGCATATGAGCGTAAGTTCAAAGTCTAAGCACTTTACATCTATAGTAAGAAAGCCTTTTGTGTCATTCTATAGACGACAATAATGGCCGATGACGAGAAAGAGTCAGAGGATACGAAAGAGAGCCTTCAGGAACAGTCTGAAAATCTACGTCAGCAAATTGAAGAGGGTGAAAAGCTTCAGGTTAGTATAGAAGAAAACATTGCGAGGCTTCGAGCGATGCCACAGAATGGCCCTAGGGCCGCTGTTATTCAAAGGACACTGAAGGACTTCGAGGCTCGATATGATGACCTTGAGAAGCAGCTCGACGAATTGCGAGCAGAGTTTGAAATGATCGAGACTCGTCTCGACAACCATGAGTATGTTGGAGGAGATGCTGAGGCCGACGAGGAAGATGGAGGTGGCGAAGGAGCCTTTATTGGTGAGGGTCCAGTTGCGAGAAGCATGCAAGAGCATATTGACATATACAACAATCTTGGCAGTGATGCTGCTGCTGGTGGTGGCGGAGGTGGTGGCGGCGCAGCCCTGCCAAACTTTTACCTGGCGGCCGAACAAGCCGAGGATGCCGCTCCCTACGTAAACTCTCCACCGAAAAAGAGACATAGGACAGAAAACAATGCATCTACTGCTGCACCAGCCGCCGCCGCCGCTGCCGCATCTCCCGAGCCGAGTGATCCAGCTCCCAGCAGCGCAGCAAGGGGTAAGGGCAAATCCCACGCCCATCACCCGTTTGCCCTCATTGCTCACCGTAGACAGATGACGGGACAGTCAGCGCCTATCTTTCAAAGGCTTGATCCCGCTTTCTTCGTCAAGCAGCCGGGTTCTAACTCTGCCAGTGGCTCTGAGTCTGATTCTGACGGTGGAAAAATGAGTGGAATGAATAGGCGGTATGGCCCTTCGATTCGAAAAATGAGAGGCGGAACTAATTCTGTCTACCACAGATACACGGAAGTATTTGTACACCTTTCGCCTTATGGACATCCAATGCAGCTTCAGAAGGATAGACCCATTTGGCTATCAAGGTACCCTGAAATTGGCGGCACAGGACATAGAGGCGAGGTCTTTGCTCATTTTTTTAAGCTAAAAGAAAATGCAAAGCTCTTTGTGCTCGCAGGACCAGGCGGTAAGTACACTCAAAGTGTTCACAACGATCTTAAAGATCTTGTCCAGCAA
>Ga0136642_1001466_pt1 | contig 10092 bp, 9 predicted proteins | sample LowCatLa1302831Y_FD_115313 | JGI IMG/M metagenome (GOLD analysis project Ga0136642, IMG submission 115313) | Freshwater microbial communities from Lower Cathedral Lake, Yosemite National Park, California, USA - 13028-31Y | ecosystem: Environmental > Aquatic > Freshwater > Lake ...
CGACACTTCGGTAGAATAACTCCAATGAGCGCCTTTTCCTATGAGAAGAAGACCCAGCTCGATGGCGCGCTCGGTCGCACGGGAAGTATCACTACTCCCCATGGAGTAATCCAAACACCAGCATTTATCCCGGTGGGCACCAAAGCAACTGTGAAAGCTGTTCTTCCTGAATCAATGAGTGAACTCGGATCACAAGCACTTCTCGCAAATGCCTATCACTTGTATCTACAGCCTGGCCCTGAGATTGTTGATGAAGCTGGTGGCGTCGGAAAGTTTATGAACTGGCCTGGTCCTACCTTCACAGATAGTGGTGGCTTCCAAGTTCTCTCACTCGGGGTTGGCTTTAAAAAAGTTATTGCGATGAATGAAGATACTTTCCGCGATGATGAAGTTATCGCTGAAGGTAAAGATCGCCTGGCTCATGTGGATGATGATGGTGTGACTTTTAAATCTCATCTTGATGGATCGATGCACCGATTCACACCTGAAATTTCGATTGGCATTCAACATCAGCTCGGAGCAGACATTATGTTCGCCTTTGATGAGTGTACGACTCTGCATAACACTCGTGGCTATCAGCAGAAGTCTCTCGAGCGAACTCGGTTGTGGGCTAAGCGTTGTCTCATCGAACATGGTCGCCTGACAGAACTTCGTGCAGATAAACCATATCAAGCGCTCTTTGGAGTTTTGCAAGGTGCTCAGTATGAAGATCTTCGACGCAAAGCTGCGAAAGATTTAACTGGACTCAATGAGGATGGCATCACCTTCGATGGATTTGGTCTCGGTGGCGCTCTCGATAAAGAGAAGCTCGGCACAATTGTCAACTGGCTCTGTGAAGAACTTCCAGATAACAAACCCCGTCACTTGCTCGGCATTGGTGAACCCGATGATCTCTTTGTCGGTGTTGAGAATGGCGCAGATACCTTTGACTGCGTAGCGCCTTCACGCCAGGCGCGAACTAGTGCCGTCTTTACTCGTGATGGCCGCGTGAACCTCACCAATGCTAAATATCAGCGCCAATTCGCCCCTATCGATGAGGCCTGTGATTGCTATACCTGCAAGCACTACACCGCGGCCTACTTAAACCATCTCTTTAAGGCGAAAGAGATGCTCGCATCGACTCTTGCGACAATCCATAACGAGCGCTTTATTGTCCGTCTGGTTGATCAGATGCGTGAAGCGATCAATACCGGTGACTTCTATGAGCTTAAGAAGGATTTCTTAGGTCGTTTTTACAGCGCTAAAAGTTAAGCAACCTGGATTGAACGCTTACTTAGCCCCATCCAATATCCATCGATTGTTGTCTCAGGAACTGCATCCGCTTGGGTAGCAGCGCCTAAAGTAATAAAGATCGGTGCAAAATGTTCGACTGTTGGATGCGCATATGGCATTCCCGGGGCAAGTGACTTGTAATTCATCAACTCATCTACCGCGCCCCGGCTCAAAGCTTCTGCCGCCCAGATATCAAATTCCTTAGACCAGCCTGGTGGTGTTGCGTTGATGCTCCAATCTTTTAAGAATGGAAGCCCATGCGTCATAAAACCACTGCCAATAATCATGATGCCTTCTTCACGAAGTGGCGCTAATTTTTGGCCGAGCTTAAATAATTTCTCGGGGTCAAAAGTAGGAATCGACATTTGAAGGACAGGCACATCTGCTTCTGGATAGAGCCTCATCAATGGCACATAAGCACCATGATCTAATCCGCGGCGATGCTCAACAACTGGCTCACCAATCACTGCCTTGATGCGCGCAGCGAGTTCGGGTGCGACGGGAGCTGGGTATTGAAGTTCGTAATATCTTTGGGCAAATCCACCAAAGTCATAGATCAACGGAACGCCTGGCTCAGTCGCGCTCAACGAAAGTGGAGCGCTCTCCCAATGTGCGCTTACAATCAAAATCGCCTTCGGTTTCGCCATTTTTTCACTCCACCCGGCAAGCTCGCCTCCCCAAATAAGGTCATCGAGTAGCGGAGGAGCTCCGTGACTGAGATAGAGGGCTGGTGCTTTTGTGCTCATGATCTGAGCCTAATTCATTTTAGTTGAATATTCAACTAAATGAGCTACCCGTGAATTCGGGCGATTCGGGCCCGAGCGACTTCCTGGCTCGGAGACTCTTTGCCGAGCGTCCATGAAAGAGCTGCCAATAGATATGTCGTCGTAAGAACCCAAGCCTTACTAACCTGCTTTAGCCCAAGAATCTCGCGCTGCTTAGGAGTCAGTGAGTAGACAGCTGACTTCGCTAAGAATCTATAGAAGATCAGAGGCACACTCCCAAGTGGTGGTTTCATGATGAAGCGCACAACATCTGCAGTATGCGCTGATGGTGCAAGTTCACTCGCCGCGAAGCCATCCATGACACTCTTTAACTCAGCCATGCTCTGCGGTGCATCGCGAAGACCAAGTCCTAAGGCACTCTTCGACCATTGACGAACATATTCATCACCATCGGCAAAGTTCGGTCTAAATTCTAGATGCGTCTGCAGAAATGAATCTGTGAATGCGCAATGGACCCATAACAAATATCTCGGATCAGATGCCTTATACGACGAAGTATCCCCAGCTTTTGTTACATAATTTCCAGTGACTTGTTTGTGCATCTCCCTGACGCGAGCTGCTTCGCGATCGATCGCTTGTGTTGACCCAAATGTTGTGATGGTAAGCCACCTTGAGGTGCCAGCTAGACGCCCGAGTGGATCTGTCTCGTAGCGAGAATGTTCTGCTACGCCAGTCAGTGCTGCAGGATGGGCTGCTTGCAAAAGTAGAGCGCGCACTCCCCCGACCAGGGTTGCAATATCTCCATGAACTTTCCAGACAGGACTATCTACTCCAAAGAGTCCGACATCATCGCCGATCTCAATTTGCTTGACCCACTCAGGGCGGCCATCAGGAGAGCCTGAAACAATCTGGCGAAAGCGATTAGCAATCCTCTGTTTCATACGACGAACTTAATACAGGTATTAAAGAGTCGCGAATCCAGCCTCTAGAACATCAAGTGCATCATGGAGAAGTTCCTCAGTGATAACAACTGGTGGCAAGAAACGAATCACATTTGCATAGGTTCCGGCAGTAAGGATTAATACGCCATTTTGTTGGCAATACTTAATAACCTTTGTCATCGCTTCAGGATTTGGATCCTTTGTACCTGGCTTGATCAGCTCGATAGCCTGCATCGCTCCACGACCCCGGACTTCACCGATAATTGAGTACTTGGACTTCAGAGTATTGAGGCGGGTGCTGAGGATTTCACCGATCATTCGCCCGCGAGCAACGAGACCTTCTGTCTCGATCGTCTCAAAGACACCAAGAGCTGCGGCACATGCGAGTGGGTTTCCACCATATGTGCCACCAAGTCCAGAAATATGACTTGAATCCATAACATCGGCGCGACCAGTAACTGCTGCGAGTGGCAAGCCTCCAGCAATTCCCTTGGCGGTTGTAATGAGATCTGGAACAACGCCCTCTTCTTCACACGCAAAGAGATGACCTGTGCGAGCAAAACCAGATTGCACTTCATCAGCGATAAAGAGGATGCCATTCTCGTTAGAGAACTTTTGAAGTCCTGGCATGAATCCCTTAGGGGGAACAATGAATCCGCCCTCGCCAAGAATTGGTTCAATCAAGATTGCAGCAACGTTCTTCGCGCCAATCTCTTTCTCAATCTTGTGAATGACATGATCTAGTGACTCTTCAGTGATCTTCGCAAGGTTTCCTTCATAGCGATATGAATAAGGAAGTGGCATGCGATAAATCTCTGGCGCAAATGGGCCGAAGCCTTCCTTGTATGGCATGTTCTTTGCAGTTAATGCCATGGTGAGATTAGTACGGCCGTGATACGCATGTTCAAAGACAACGATCGCTTGTCGCTTTGTGAAATGGCGAGCGATCTTGATTGCATTCTCTACCGCTTCTGCGCCAGAGTTAACGAGCAATGATTTCTTTGCAAAAGTTCCAGGTGTGTTCTTGTTTAACCATTCACATACTTCAATGTAATTCTCATAGGGAGCTGTTGTGAAGTTTGTATGAGTGAACTCGCGAACTTGCTTGAGAACGCGCTCAACTACGCGTGGTGCGCTATTGCCAACTGTTGTAACGCCGATGCCTGAGCCAAGATCGATGATCTGGTTTCCATCGATATCAAGAAGGATCGCATCATGCGCTCTTTCGATAACGGTAGGAAATGCCATGCCTAGTCCCCCAGAAGTCGCTTCCGTGCGGCGCTTCAACACTTCAGTGGACTTTGGTCCCGGAATAGCGGTAACTACTCGGCGAACCTGAGGCAAGGTATCGGTATCGATCATGGAATAAGTCTAAAGCCATTGGGGCGGTGCAGCGCGCCGGTCAAAGTGAAGTTACCCTTAACCTTATGAGCGAGTTACGAGCCACCGCACCACTGCTGGACGCCTACCTCTCTTATATGGAGAGCGAGCGCACTCCCTTCACTATCCCGGGCCACAAGCAGAGGGCCTCACGCTTAGATGCTGGGCTTGGCGCCGTGGTTGACTCAGATGTTCCTCTCTATGGAGGGCTCGATGAGATCAAGCTGACGAATCAAGTGCTTCGAACTGCCGAGGAACTTGCTGCGAGATTGTGGGGAGCGGAGTACGCGCGCTTCTCTACTGGCGGCTCTACCCATGCCAATCAGGCGATCATCTTGGCGCTTGGTAAACCTGGAGAGAAGATCGCTGTCTCAAGAACTGCTCACCGCTCTGTTCTCTCAGCGCTGGTCTTAGCGGGCCTTGAACCGCTCTGGCTCTCCCCTGAGATTAATGATGCAACAGGTGTTCCCACAGGGATCTCACTCGCGGAGTTTAAGAAAGTTATTGATCAAAAACCGATCGCGCTCTTACTGACCGAGCCTGGATATCTTGGAACTCTTTCAGATCTTCCCGCGCTGATCAAAGAGGCTCATGCTCACAAGATTCCTGTTGTTATTGATGCAGCATGGGGTGGCCACTTTGGATTCCATGAGAACTTGCCACAGCACTGTTTGCAACTCGGCGCAGATGCACTCATCACAAGTGTTCACAAAGCTCTCCCTGGATATAGTGCAAGTGCATTACTTCTCGCCCAAGGAAAATATCTCAATCTAGATCGCATCGAACAATCATTTGAGACGACTCATACAACATCACCATCTGGAGCAACACTTGCATCAATTGATGGAGTACGCGCTCTGCTTGAAACACGTGGTGATGCACTCTTAGATGATCTACTCACACACATCACTATCTTTAAAGCACGAGTCCAAGCCGAATTCGATATACCTATCTTCCTTAATCCATCTGATTTTGAGGGCGAGCGTTTTGATCCAGCGAAGGTAGTGCTGCGTGCCAATCAACTAGGCGCCTCTGGGGTTGAGATTGAGCAAGCACTCGGCCAGGTGGGCATTCGTGTTGAGATGGCAGATCGAGACACAGTTGTCTTCTTGGCGACCCTTGCAGATGGTGAATCTGATTTTGATCATCTGACCAACATGCTCATTCCCATTCTTAAGTCCCAACAGAAAGCTGTGCGCCCATCAGCAACAGCGCTGAGTTGGTCGGTAGTTCCCACTCGCGGAATTTCTATGCGTGATGCCTACTTTGCACAGACGCAGATGGCGCCGGCGGATAAGGCTGTTGGTCGAATCTCTGCGGATCTGATTGCGCCATATCCCCCAGGTGTTGCAGTCGTGGCTCCCGGTGAAGTTTTGACGCAGCAGATCGTGGATGGCTTAGCTGCCTCCAAAACAGCAGGCGTACGCATTGCTTATGCCACTGATTCAACACTCACTACTTATCGAGTCGTTAAGTAGGATCATCACATGGCATATATCGGAAATATGTATGGACCAGCATTTACCTTTCTCGGAGTTCCTTCTTGCGATCTAGAAGTTCCAGAGAGTTATAAGGGCGCGGATGTCGTCATCGTTGGAGCGCCGATCGATGCAGGTACATCATTTAGATCCGGTGCCAAGTTTGGACCCCAAGCAATTCGCGGAACTGATTATTTATCCCATGATGGTGAACGCCCACATATGGCACTTCGCACCGATGGACTAAAAGATCTCAAAGTTGTGGATGCTGGCGATTTACTTATGCCATCTGATGATCTTGTAAAAGCCCTGAAATTATTAGAAGAAGCAACTGAAAAAATCACTGCAAGTGGCGCTATCCCATTAGTTCTTGGTGGGGATCACTCCATTACATCTGCAGATGTTGTTGGTATTGCAAAGAAGGTTGGTTGGGGCAAAGTCTCGATGATCCACTTCGATGCTCACGCTGATACTGGTGATACCCAAAATGGATCACTTGTTGGGCATGGAACTCCTATGCGCCGCTTGATTGAATCTGGCGCTGTTCGCGGCGATCGTTTTCTACAGCTTGGTCTGCGTGGATATTGGCCAGAGCCAGCAACCCTTGATTGGATGCGCGATCAGAAGATGCGCTCCTATGAGATGACAGAGATTCATCATCGTGGCCTCACAGCGGTACTAGATGAATCCTTTGCAACTCTTACTGATGGATGCGACGGAGTATTTCTCTCCGTTGATATCGATGTTGTTGATCCAGGAATGGCCCCAGGTACTGGCACTCCAGAACCAGGCGGTATGACTTCACGTGAACTTCTTGAAGCGGTCCGGCGAATCTGCTTTGAACTTCCGATCGTTGGAATCGATGTTGTTGAAATCGCTCCAGCATTTGATAGCTCTGATATCACCGCGATGCTCGCTAATCGAGTAGTCCTTGAGGCGTTAAGTGCGATCGCACTTCGCCGTAAAGGCGGAGAATATTCGCCTACGCGCAACTTGCTCGATCGTTAATCCTCAAACGATTTAAAGAGTTGCAAGTATCGCTTCAATATCGCTGACCTGAGTCCACGGATTCACGATTGCAAAGCGGAGTATTGGCTGACCATTGTGGGCAGATGGTGTCACAAATCCGATTTGATCTGCGAGCAACTTATCGCTCCACGCTTGGTATTGCTCTGCCGACCATCCTGGCCTTGTGAAGGCGACGATCGAAAGATTTGGTTCAACTAAGAGTTCAAGACGTGGATGAGCCTTAATCAACTCTGCGGCAGATTGCGCGACAGACATTGTCTTGTTCATTGCTTCTGCATAAGCATCTGTTCCGTGGGTAGCGAGTGAGAACCACAGTGGCAACCCACGCGCTCTGCGAGTTAACTGAATCGCATAATCAGATGGGTTCCACTCACCATCATCATTGAGGGTATCTAAATACTCTGCATGCTGAAGGTGCGCCTTCTTAGCAAGCTGTGGTTCACGGTAGATAAGGGCACAGGCATCGAATGGTGCGAAGAGCCACTTGTGTGGGTCAACAATCAAAGAATCGGCTCGCTCAACTCCATCAAACTTTGGGCGTACTGCTGGAGAACAGAGCGCTGCAAGACCATAAGCTCCATCAATATGGAACCAGATCCCGCGTGAGTGCACGTAATCCGCAATCCCATGAAGGTCATCAATAATTCCTAGATTAGTTGTTCCTGCAGTTGCAACTACTGCAAAGACTTTATGGCCCGCATGAATTGATTCATATTTCTCAACCGCCTCTTGAACAGCACTCCCCTGCATAACTCCATGAGCATCCGTCGGTACTTTCACTAGTTCAATATCCATAACATCAGCTGCAGCTTTGATGGATGAGTGTGCCTCTTTGCTACATGCAACAGCCCAGCGAGTGACATCAGAAAACTTTGTTCGTGCGTGGTTTCTTGCAGTGACGAGCGCTGAGAGATTGCCGATCGTTCCACCCTGCACGAAGACTCCACCGGCAGATTCAGGAAGTCCGGCAAGATCGCTGATCCAGCGAAGTGCTTGGTTCTCTGCAAAGACTGCACCAGCGCCCTCAAGCCATGATCCACCGTACAAGGCACTCGCACCAACTACGAGATCGAATAAGTTTGCAGCTTCAGAAGGCGCAGATGGAATGAATGCTAAATAACGTGGATGGTCGGTCGAGATACATGCCGGTGCAAGAACATCTTTAAATATCTTCAGTGCGCTACTTCCACCAAGGCCAGCTGCGGTGATGGTGTTACCAACTAAGGCAAAGAGTTCTTCAACGCTCTTGGGGCCATCAAGTGGCGGATTATCTTTCAAGCGGATGAGTGAGTAATCCAAGATCTCTTGAGCGAGTGATTCAACATCTGGAGTGAACTCATGCATGTGGTGAAGTGTGCCAGTCTTTTTAAGAAGCGCGCCAGCAGTACCAGGCGACGACGCTTCGCATGCCCGCGAAAGGTTCACCCAGAGCGTGAAGTGCCTTTGCCTTTATGGGGTCAACGTTCTTATGAAGCAGGTCCCAACCTCGTCGTACAGCGAGATCGTCAACGGGCCAGATATCTAAACGGCCCAACTGGAAGATTAAGAACATCTCTACAGTCCAACGACCGATTCCAAAGAGTGGAACGAGCTCCTTAATGATCTCTTCATCATCCAAATATGGAAAACGCTTGAAATTTATCTCTCCCGAGAGGGTTGCCTGGGTGAGCTCATCAATAGTGCGCACCTTTGCACCAGTAAGACCAACAGATTGCAACTGCTTGAGTGAGAGCACTCCTACCTTTGCGGGAGTAATCGAACCCGCACACTTCTCTTGGAGCCGGCCGCCAATAGTCTTCGCCGCCGCAGTGCTCACTTGCTGCGCAATTACCGCTCGAATCAATGATTGATAATGGGTCTGCTTAGCTTTCTCTAATCCGAATCTGCATGGTGCGTATTGCTTGATTGCAGGACCAAATACCGGGTCAATCTTCGGAATTCTTCTCTTGATTGCAGCTAACTCTTTACTGCGATCCATTATTAGGTGCGGTGTACCTTGTGCTGGGCTGCTTGTGCAACAGGGCGGATCACAAGTGAATCAACATTGAAATGATCTGGCAACATCACTGACCATCGAATCGCTTCAGCAACATCTTCGGCAACGAGAGGGAATTCAACACCCTTGTAGACATTCTCTGCCTTCGTCTTATCTCCAAGGCGAACGAGTGCGAACTCCTCGGTCTTCACCATTCCGGGTGCAATTTCTGTGACACGAATTGGTTGACCGTTAAGTTCAAGTCGCAATGTCCGTGCAAGTGATGTCTCTGCATGTTTTGCAGCAACATAACTTCCACCATTTTCATAGGCTGTATATCCAGCAGTAGAAGAGATGATGACAATATGACCCGTGCCGTTCTTTTGCAGAACTGGAGTCAGTGCCTTAACGACTCGTACAGTTCCAATGACGTTGACATCAAAGCTCTTCTGCCATGAAGCAGGGTCAGCTTCCAAAACTGGAGCTGCATCAAATGCGCCGCCTGCGCAATTGATAAGAACATCTAAGGGTTTATTGGCGAACTCTGCGGCGAGAAGATCCACACTTGCTTGATCTGTGACATCAAGGGCGATCGTTGAAATATTTGGGTGCTTCTTTGCGAGCTCATTTAACCGGTCGATGCGACGCGCTGCGGCGAGTACATGAAAGCCATTCTCGGCGAGTAAGAGAGCGGTAGCCGCCCCAATTCCACTACTTGCTCCTGTTACAACCGCATATTTAGGTGTGCTCATTGGGTAAGCATAAGCGCGCGGACAATATCTTGGTGATTGGGAGTTAGCCCCTTGTATTCCACCGTTTCTGGTGACATCGATGCGAGCGTCTGGGCAAATGCGCGAGACTCATCGGCCCTACCCATGATCCAACGGAGTGGTTCGGCCCGATTTCTGATTGTGAAGAGAAGGGTTTCGGATTCGCTGCTACGCGTAAGCGTCTGACGTTCAGTTCTCCACCAATATTCTTCCGGTTCTGCCTTGGCATGAATAGATTCTGGTTGGTGTAGGTCATCAGTTGAATGAAGTGACCAATTCTTTCGCCATACAGCGCGGTCTGCGGTGATCTTGTCGAAGGTCGGGGTCATATATGGCTGCAAGCCTGCGCTATAGCCTGGAACAGGTGTGTGAATCTGATCAATATCCTTTCCAATTTTTTCGTTGAGCTTCCAGCGTGATGGGAAGAGAACTGCTCCTGTCACTAAGGTCCACGCGCCATCAATTTTCTTCAGTACACAAAGATCTTCTGCAATTACTCGCGAGAGTTCAAGTAATGGTCTC
>Ga0136642_1001468_pt1 | contig 10084 bp, 6 predicted proteins | sample LowCatLa1302831Y_FD_115313 | JGI IMG/M metagenome (GOLD analysis project Ga0136642, IMG submission 115313) | Freshwater microbial communities from Lower Cathedral Lake, Yosemite National Park, California, USA - 13028-31Y | ecosystem: Environmental > Aquatic > Freshwater > Lake ...
TCCATTCTATCCAATCTCCACACGACATTTTTGGCAAGATATAATTATCTACAATTTTATCAAATCCATCACATGTTGGTCCCCATAATGTTGATTTTATTTCATTTATAGCTCCTTCATTATCTAAATTCATAGGTTCTGGATTTAAATGAATATGATCATACAAAATACAATTAAACGACCCATATAAACTATCTGTTATCCAATAATCAATCGTATCGTCTCTTTCACGTAAACCTATAATTTTTGTAAATAATATAGCTATAGTTTCTGCGAAGTACCGTCCTGGTTCAGCAATATATTTTACATTTGGAAAAAGTTCTTTTGGAAAATATTTGTCTATTGCATTATGTATTGATTTACTCATTGCACAAATATTTTGTGAACTGAATCCACCACCAATATCTAAAATTGTCATATCAAATCCATATTCATTCGCAGCAATATCAAATAATGTACGTGCTTGTAGAATTGCATCTTCAAATACTTCTGGATTACACGCTCCAGAACCAATGTGAAAACTTATACCAACAATATTCATTTCTAATTCGCACGCACGTTGTAAAAGACCTTCCCATTCATTACGGAATGCACCATATTTATTACTCAGCACACATTGGGCAGTTGGGTCATTTGCATATATCCGTACTATGAGTTTCATAGTTGGTGCAACACGATGAATTTTTTCTAATTCACATAATGTATCAAAGGTTGTATATTGTACACCACGTTCATGTGCAAATAGAATATCTTGAATACGTTTACATGGGTTTGCATATACAATACGACGAGGGGAAACTTTAAGTGATAAGACTTTTTCAATTTCTTTAGGAGATGCACAATCGAATGATGCTCCGGATTTTGCGAGTGTTTTAATTATTTCGATATCTGGATTACATTTTACTGCGTAATGTGCTTTTATATAGGGAAAAAGCGATACCCAATTTTTATATAACTCACGTAATTTTGATAAATCATAAAGATATATAGAATCCTCTTCATCTAAATATTGATTCAACTTATCATTAAATACCTCGGCTTCATATGCATTTTCACAGATTTTGGAAGACATACAATTTGGATTTACAACCACATTATGTGGAGTATCCAGCGCGCCAGAGTTATATAATGTATAGGATAAAATAATTTTAATGCTTAAATAAATATTATATTTCATATACATAATAAAAACATGGATAGACACTTAATTTTCTATTATATTGGTATTGCACTGGTTTTTATAACACATATTTATATGCTTGTTAAAAATAAAGAATTAACTCTACATGGAACAGTTGCTTGGGTAACACATGCTATTGTTAATTTAGTTGCAGCACTATGCATTGCTTATTATTTTATGAATAAAGAAGGCTTTATTCATTTTTAATTTTAATAGACAGTAAGTGTTCGCGCCGATGGATCGGTCGCATTGGTCCATTGTGGCATCCAGAAATGGGGACAAATATGGTCTTGACCAGGAAATTCACGGTCAAAAATTTCTTTATACCATTCTTTTTCTGTTTTGTTCACTGCAAGTGCACGCTCTTGTAGAACTTTATACCACGATTTTTCGAGTGTAGATACACCATCACTAAAAGCTTCTTTTTTACGATACATTACTTCTTTTGGTAATAAATCGGGATAAAGTGTATTAAAAGCATCACGAAGAAGTTGTTTTTCCATAGAAGTAGCAGTTGGTCGACGGAAATCAACAGGTACATTGAGATACGTTTCAACATAATCAATATCAAGGAAAGGCAAGCGTGCTTCTAAACCATGTGCACCTAATGTACGATCTACGCGAAGACCATCGAAACAATGTATTTCACGCAAAAGACGGAGTGAATCGGCATGTGCTATTGCATCATCTGGTGCATAATAGTTATATAAATAGCCCATAGATACTTCATCTGAGCCATCACCATTGAGAATTACTTTAATAAATGTATTTTTACTAATATGTTTTGCAAGAAGATATTGAGGAGTACTTGCACGAATCGTTGTTGTATCATATGTTTCAAGTGCTTTAATAACTTCAGGAACTGCTGAAATTGCTGTTTCAACGTCAACTAGTACACGCGTATGGTCAGTATCAAGATGAACTACAACTTTTTGAGCAAATTGAATATCTGGAGCATTTTCATCAAATCCAATACTAAATGTTTTTGGGTTTTTTAATCCAAGTATTTTTGTAGCTACAGCAACAACTAAAGAACTATCTAGACCTCCTGACAAGAAAAATCCAATATCACGTTCACTATCGAGACGTATTTTAATAGCATTAATAAAAGTATCTGTAATTTGTTTATAATATGTAGCTACAAAAAATTCAGAATTATTTTGTAAAAATGGCATAATTTTAAAAGATGTAAATGCATCTTTACAAGACATTTTGAAAGTTCGTGATGATATATATTTTATTTCCTCATCAAAGAAATGTCCAGGTGGAAAATGATAACATAGTGGGTTATTTTCATTTGATGTGATGGCTTTTACAATACCACTCATCATACTTGAAAGTATAAGACCATTGTCTGTAAATCCATAATATAATGGTCTTACACCGAAAGTATCTCGTCCAATAATTAAACGTTCGTACCCATCAGGATTTTTAACATATGCAATAAATGCAAATTCACCTCGAAGAATTTTTAAAACACTATGAATATCAAATTTATAATGATGCATTAAGTGCCCAATAACTTCACAATCAGATGATGATTTCATTTGAAAAGAAAATTGTTGAATAAGTCTTTTATAATTGTAAATTTCACCATTACATATTAATTCAATGTGTGTACCATCTGGAAAATTCATTATAAATGGTTGGTCTCCATCAGATGTTAAATCATGAATTGCTAAACGATGAAATACAAAGAGATGCCTATCACCAATATGATGGTGACTTTTATCTGGACCACGACATTGAAGACTTTGTGAAGCATCTAGTGCATTTTTAAAATTTTTAGGGAATTCCTTGGTATTATCAATTGTATAAATATTAGAAATAGGTGTCTGTAAAATATATGCCCATATTCCACACATTTTAAAAACAATTAAATTGAATAGTTTCTATAGTAAATAAGAATTACTCTTATATCACTATAACAGTCGCAATAATAGTATGATCCATTATGAACCATTTCTAATTAATTGAAGTGTTGTAGTATATTTAAATGCAAATTTATCTTGAACTCCTAAATATAATTCTATGACATTTTCTTTCATATATATTCCACTTACAAATTCGAGTCCAAACGTAATTAACCAAAATGGTGTTGAAATATTTGTTACTTGTTTACTATTCATATCAATTTCTATCCAATGATGCATATATGCAAGTTGCGATTTATGTTGTTCATTTTCATTGAGTATTACGTCATGTACAACACATCCATATAAACTTCCATGTAAATAGACTAAACTTGTTGACCCTCGAAAGTTATCAATATCTAAATTATTTCCACAAGTTATATCACCAATTTTAACAGCTGCAAAAGACTGCCATTCATTTTTAGAATTTTTTATTTCAGTAAGTTGATATATATGTTTTTTATATATATCAAATAAACATAATTTAGAGTCATATATAAATGGACAAATATTTTTAACAGGTGGAGCTCCAAGATTAACATATGAAACACGTGCTATAGCTGTAGTATCTTTATTAAAATATCCTACAACAGTTTCACTATTCATTGACTTATTTGCATGTGTACATGTAGCTACAAACCATAATTTATTTTCATAATTACATAAACGTAAATCTTCCAGACCTCTATAACGATTTATGTTTTTTTCAAGAAGATTTTCTAAATTTGTAATAATTGAAGTTGTTTTCGTTTCACAATTGTACAGTATAATGTAATTGTCTTCATCTATTGATGTTTGTTTATTTGCACGTAAATAAATATATGGATATGCCATACTTGGATTAAATACTACATGACCTTCTGGTAATTGCTTTTCATCAAATAATTTTTCTCCTTTTCCAGGTAATTTACGCATAATAATTGGTTTTGGCATTTTAATTATATTTTTATAGTTTATTTTCCTTAAACAGATTTAATAAGAGTATATACATGATTTTGGATAAGGATAAAATATAGCTCCCCATGAACGTTCAATATAGTGCCCTGCTTCAGGATTTGAATGTGAATCAATATATTTAATTAATTTTTGATATCGTGTTATTGGATGTTGTATTATATGTTCACGTGCAACTGCAATAATTCCATAGTAAGAAAAAATGTGTACTTTTAATTCTGGACCAAAATTTTCATCATACCATTTACCAAATGGACGAACTGGAGATTTTTGAAGTTGCGATTCGGGATTTTCATTTAAATTATCTTTATTTGATGCGGCCCATGTATCTAATGTAAAATTATACATATGTGTACGAACATCATCTAACATGCCACCTTGTAAAACAGTTGTTTTTGTATTCATAAGATGATTATATACTTTCATTGTAAAAGCACGTTTATGATTATCGGTGCAAGATGCTGGGAGAAAAAATGTAACTGGTGCAAGTGAATCATAATTTTGAATTATATGATATAAATATGTATGATCACATCTTCCTACATTATCAAGATCTATCACTTTACAATGTTTATTAAAACAATTATCTGGTAAACGAGGACCTTTATTATAACATATCATATCAAGTGAATTCCAAGGAGATTCTGTAAACCAATCAGTTTTTTCATTATATCTTGCAACGACACATTGAATAAATGAAGTATCTGGTTCGCTTTCAAAATACTCTAGACGTGAATAAAGATAGTTTACTATATAAGCTAATACAATGCAAGCAAGTAATAACAAAAATAGCATTGTTTTTCGTGATATATACCTCAGTTTTTTCACCATCCCTTATAATTATTTATCTTTTCTTTTTTGATGAAGATGCTGATGTTGGACGAGTTTGACGGTCAAGTTCATATTCTTCTTCAATAGTATTTTTATGTTCAATCCAGACTGCTTTCAGTTCTTGTAACTCATCATACCATATTTTTTGAATTGGTTTTGCACGTAGTTCTTCAATAAGTATTTTAATACCTTCTGCTTCTTTTTCAAGTTGATGTTTCTTCTCAAAAGTCAATTGATGAATTGGCATACGTGTAAGATATGAATAACTTGGTTTTTCTGCAACTATTTCAACACCTTCTGTTGGTAAATTCTCTTCATCATCAACTGATGGTGGTTCTGGTGTAGTTCGTGGACTTTGCGCTTTTTCAGCAGTAGCATTTCCAGTAAGATTAGACTCTGCAAGTGTTGGATACTTTAAATGTGCAAGTTGCTCATTGACTTCTTTAATTTTCTTATTCATAATAGCAATTTTATTACTAATTATATCTTGAATAAATCGTACTTTCGCAGAAATAAGTGTATATTGTTTATCAAGTGCATTTAGTTGATATTTCTTACGTTCAAAGTATTTTATAAGTCTAACTTGTGCCCAATCTCGCACAACATCATTTGTATCTTTATATTTTTTAATTGCACCTTGCTCAGTATATAAATGTATATTATTTAAACTGAGATTCTTTGATGTAGCTAATTTAAATTCAATTTCAAAATCTTTCTCAATTGCAGAACGGACACCTGGATATAGTTTAAGAATAAATTTGACATTTTTTGAAGTATAATGATTTTCAAAATCTTTAAGAACAGGGCTTCCATTTGCAACCATTCCTTCTAGGTAATCTTTATAATCTTCTGTCCAAGTTCCAATAGGTAATTCTTGAATTTCAATAGTTTGATCATCAATCCAAGTATATTTACCTCGGCTTACAAATGTTCCTTCTTTATTTGGAACAATTTGACCTTGGAATCCAAGATACCAAGGGATCATCAGTTTACTAAGTTTTGTTTTTCCAATAATACTACATGCTTCCTTCAGTTGGTCGGATGTATTAATTTTAGCATTTGAAAGTGTTTCAGTTGTGTTGAGTTTATTAATAATTATTTCACATTGTTCGATAATATCACTCGGATTATGACAAGGAACATTTGTTGAAAACCCAGTTCCAATACCAATTGCACCATTGATAAGAACAAGTGGAATAATTGGTATATAATATGTAGGTTCAATATCTAGTCCATCATCATTTTGATATTCTAGAATTGGCAAATCTTCATCACGGAAAAGTGCCCGTGCTACTTTTGAAAGGACCGTATAGATATACCTGGGAGATGCTGAATCTTTACCACCTTGAATACGTGTTCCAAATTGACCATTTGGTTGAAGTAAATTCATATTATTTGCACCAACATATACTTGTGCCATACCAGTGATTGCTTGTTGCAAACTTGTTTCACCATGATGATATGCTGATACTTCTGAAATATATGCAGCCAATTGTGCTACTTTAATTTCACCTTTGAATAACTTTCGTTTTAAACATCCAAAGAGAATCTTACGATTTGATTCTTTAAAACCATCACACATACAGCTGATTGAGCGTTCAATATCGCGATTGCTAAAATGAATGAGTTCTTTATGAACAAATTCTTCATATGGAATAATATTACTTTTGTAATCTAATACACTTGACCGATTATATTTCATTAGCCACTCTTTACGGTCGTCAGCACGTTTTTTATTAAATGCTAAATCAAGACTTTCATCAGATGTTTTCAAATTATAATGATAGGTTGTAATTTTCATATTACTGAAATATTCTTTTGCTTCAGACTCTTTTGATGTACCAAGACCCTTATAATATTTGATTTTCCATCCATTGAGACCTTTTGTTGATTTTTCTTTTACATCTTTCCATTTCTCATAATCAGGTAAATTATAGAAACTCACTGTTTCACCTTCAGTATGCGTAACTTTTACAATAGGTGTACGCATTGATGTCAAGAACCCTTCCATTTTATAAAGCGATGGCCAAAGTGATTCAAAGAGATTAAAAAGGAGTCCTTTAATATGGAAACCATCCTCATCTTGATCACAAATCAGCATAATCTTACCATAACGCAGTTGAGATAAGTCTCCATATGTTTTCCCTTGTTGCAGTCCAAGAATTTTCTTCAAACTTGTGATTTCTTCATTCTCAGCAATTTTAGTAAGTGATGCTTCCTTTGCATTAAGAATTTTACCTCTAAGAGGGAAGACACCATACTTATCACGTCCTACTATACTCAAACCTGCAATAGCCATAGTTTTTGCAGAATCTCCCTCAGTAAGAATGAGCGTACATTCTTGACTATTTTTAGTTCCTGCCCAATTTGCATCATCTAATTTAGGTACAATGATACGATTAGTTTTTTTACCATCTGTCTTTGCTACCTTCTTTTCTTGATGAAATTCTGTCAAACGAATAGCTTTTTCAATAAGACCACTCTTGTATAGTGCTGTCATAAACTTATCACTGAGTTCGCATTTAGAACCAAACTTTGAAATGGGAGTTGTAAGTGCATCTTTCGTTTGTGTATCAAAACTAGGATTCACAACGAGACATTTCACAAAGACTGCTAAATTATCTTTAATATGTTGGGCTTTAACTTCTTTCTTTGTTTTTGATGCTACCATTTCTCCTAAACGTTTTGTAATTTGACTAGTAATATATTCGATATGCTTTCCACCACGAGATGTATTAATACCATTCACGAAAGAGACTTGTTCAAATTGTCCTTCACTATAAGTAGCAATAACTTCCCATCGGTCTCCACCACATGATTCCATTGCTCGTGGATGACTATCTTTTGAGCCAACATACAAATCAACATATTTTTCAAAATTTTTGATATCCACTTTCTTATCATTGAAATAAATTGTTACAGCACTGTCTGTTGTAGCACAAGCATCTATTGCACGTTTATGAAATAAATCGTAAATATCTTGAGTGATTCCTTTCAGACCAAAGCGTGCATAATCTGGAAGAAAACGAATTTTAGTATAAGGGCTTTTAGTATTTGATTTAATAGTGGGTTTATCAACTTTTTTCATATTATCTGAAAAACGTTGTGTGTATTTTCTTTCACGGCGATGATCAACTGTTTCAATAATAAACTCCTTGCTGAAGATATTCGTCAATTTGCTTCCATAGCCATTTTTACCACCCCATAATTTTTCCATATCTTGGTCATAATTTGTAGACGTCAAAAGTTCTCCAAAAATAAGTTGTGGAATATACATATCATAGGATGAATGCTTTTCAATATCGATTCCATCACCATCATTCGTTATTTCAATATATCCACTGGCTTTATCAATTGAAATTTGAATTGTTTTAAGAGGCTTAACATCCTTTTTGCCTTTCTTAATTTCATCCTTTAGTCTCATTGCATGATCAAGTGCATTGACAACAATTTCATCGTAAATTTTAAAAAGACCTGGTACATATGTGAGTGTTTTTTTATTCATGCGATTTTCAGTGGCATTATAAACATATGATTCAATTTGAGATGCTTCTACGCTACCAATATATGTATCAGGAAGTTGATAAATGTGATCTCGTAATTCATGTTTCTTATATTTATCATCAACTTCTTTTTGCGACATTCTATTAGTTATTCTGTAAAAATATAATAAAATAGATATCAATTTTTATTTTCACTTAAAATTTAACTACTCTTCATCTATTTGTATATCTCCAACTCTAGGTTTTTGCAAAATTTTATATTTTGGTATCGATATTTCATCTAATTCATGTTTTTTAATAATTGCAGTTTTAGTTCTCTGACGGAGTCTTTCAGCAACACTTTGTGATTGCGAGTGTGAGTGTGATTTAGTTTTAGAATGTATTTCAGTATTTATTACACTCATTGAATTTGTATATGTGTATTGTCCAGTAGAATTAGAGACACCCATCATATATAATATTTGAACTATTTCATTTGCAATAAAAGAAACTGGTTTATTTTCAATATCAATGCAAACAATTGGATATCCGTGAGTTGCAGCCCAATAATAACTTATTTCATGTAAAGTATGCAATTGCTTAATATATTTTATGTCAATCTTTGAATATAATTCATTATCAATATCACGTAATCGTTCCATACATTTTTCAGGATTACTACGAAGATATATATATCCTGTAGGACTCCATATATGACTATTTTTTTCATAAATTGCTAATATTTCTTGTACTGCTTCTTTGTTCAATTTATTCATTTCTTTGTATATTGGTATAAAAACTTGTGTTTGAAAATATGGAGATCTATCCATTATAAGAATACTATCTTGTTTTGGTTGAATCCAACATCTGTCCAATAATATATTCGGTTGATTTTTCTCATCATTTAGATAATAGGATGTTTTTGATGGTTCAAAATCAATAGGTAATGTAAAATTTCGGTGTAAATAATCTAAAACTTCATTTTTAATTGAGCCAATGTTTCCATCAATTGTAAATATTGGCATTTAAATTTATTATATATGTATACTTGTTCAATGTATATTATAGATAAATATTAAAAATAACCTTAAACACTTTTAATGAAAAATTGCATGTGTTTTCATTTTCATTACTGTTGATACTTTTGTTACAGTAAGAGGCTGTCTTGATTTTAAATCTTTTAATGCACAATGTATATGAATTTCAATAATATGTATTAAAATATTCATTGCGGGTGGACTGATAGTAAGTTTATGTTGTTTTAAAAGATTACGGACATAGGCTTTAACATCTTTATTTGTACATATAAAATGTATCAAGTGATTTGAACCTCCACCAATAAATGTTGCGGATGTATCAATTGCTGGACGAAGAACACCTCCTGCAAAATCAACAGTTGATATAGATTGTTCTGCACCATTTGCCGCTGAATATGGATTTGGGTCAATAGAATATCCACAGTATTCTGATGGTAAACGTGACCCACCATGCATTTCAAAATGGTTTCCTTTATGACTACATTTTGTTTGAATGTATGATTTTATACTCTCCATATGTGAGAGTTGTAATTTTTTAACATTATTCGCTAATGCTACAACAATTGCGATCGATGTAATATTATATATCATAATTTCATAATGATTTTTTAATGCTGTTTTAATGGCAGAAATGTCGGCATTTTTTGTAAATTCTATATCCATGAGTTGAATACTTTTATCGACTAA
>Ga0136642_1001469_pt1 | contig 10078 bp, 5 predicted proteins | sample LowCatLa1302831Y_FD_115313 | JGI IMG/M metagenome (GOLD analysis project Ga0136642, IMG submission 115313) | Freshwater microbial communities from Lower Cathedral Lake, Yosemite National Park, California, USA - 13028-31Y | ecosystem: Environmental > Aquatic > Freshwater > Lake ...
CAGAAGAACCGCTCGTACCAGATGAACCAGAAGAACCGCTTGAGCCTGAAGAACCAGATGAACCAGAACTTCCGCTGGTGCCAGAAGAACCGCTTGTGCCAGACGAACCAGAAGAACCGCTTGCGCCAGACAAACCAGAAGAACCACTCGTACCAGACGAACCAGAAGAACCGCTTGCGCCAGACAAACCAGAAGAACCACTCGTACCAGATGAACCAGAAGAACCACTTGAGCCTGAAGAACCAGAACTTCCGCTGATGCCAGAAGAACCGCTTGAGCCAGATGATCCAGAAGAGCCACTCGAACCAGAAGAACCTCCAGTTGAAGAAGAGCCAGAAGATCCAGTTTGTAATTTAATTGTATTGTTTTCTACAACTAAATATTGAACTGCTGTCGTTGTTGAAGCTGGCAAAGCGTCGAATAATAAACTACTGCCACTGTAATATAATGAACTATTCCCTAAAACATCTGTTCCATTGTACTTGGGAATATATCCAGTAGTTCCCGAACCAATTAAAACCTTTTTTCCACTTAAACTGGTATGATTGATTGCATTATTTATGTATGCGCTAGTAAATAATAAAGTATTAGAGAATAAAGAAACATCTTCTGCTGAATTTATTGCTCTAGCTTTTATGAAATAATTATAATCTTCTTTGATTGGAAAAAGATAACTCGGCTCGAACGTATTATAAACAAAATCAGATAATCCAGTGACTCTTTTTGCTATTAAAATTCCAGTTCTAAAAATGTTAGAATTAATTGGTCCAGAAACATTATTTGCATAAGCCGTGGAATACGCAGATCCAGAATAAGTTCCGGTATAAATTGTTCCATTATATTGGCCGCCACTAGGATAAAAATAAAAATTATTAGAGCTATAATCGTAATTATAAATCAAATAAGCTTCTGAATTAGCAGTGTATCCAGAAGGAATTCTTATTTCAGTAATATATTTTAAATCTCTGCCTGTAGGATAAGTTCCGGCAGGCAAAGAACTAAAAAAATCAGGGTATAATGTATGATCAACCCATTGAACACCAGAATTAGAATAAGAAGAGAAAATTACGCCAGTACCAACAACTCCAGTGCCAGTTCCGGGATATATATCTGAAAGACTTTCTGGGAACTGATTAGATATTAAATCGGTATAAAAAATAGAATTTGCGCCGCTTTCTAAAATATTTATTTCAAAATCAGCATTTTGCCGCGCAGTTAATTTATCCCATTTAACGAAAATCTCTAGATTTAAATTTTTATCTGTAGAATTTGGAGTCGCCGAAACATAACCAGTTATATTATCTAATCCAGTTGGAAAAACCGTTGGATCGAAAGGTAATGTTTTAATACCAGAAAATACATATTTATTGCCAGTAGTAAGGTAATTAGAACCCACTAAATGAACGAAATAAGGCTGAGTCAAGCCCAAATCGCCATAGTTAGGCAATTGTATTGAATTGCTAGATAATCCTTGTTTACTTATTTTCTTTAGATAGATATCGTTATTTGGGTCAAAAACATAACCCGTTGTTAAATAAGCGTCAACCGATCTGATTAAATTGTAATTGGCGTAAGAAACTGATAAATTAGGATTGTAAATTCCTTGAATATTAACGTTCGCGACATCAGGATTAACAAAATTAACATACGCAGTACCAGTTGATGTTCCGGAGTAATAATCCGTAGCTACTACATCAATATAAAATTGATTTAAACTGGCAATTCCAGAAGATCCTGTATATGCCGAAAAAATATCCTGCAAATTAGAAACAGCTATTGAAAATTGAGTGTTTCTGAAATTACTAGGGTAAGAATATATTAAATTCCTATTTAAATCATAAATATTAGCAGAAAATCCTGAAAAAGCATAATCATTTACTGTCGATTGTGTAGATAAGCTATTATTTATCGGATTAATTACCGACCAAGCTAAAGAAACTGTAGTTTCAGCCAAATTACCGCTTACAAACGCCAAACTAGGATCAAATCCAAAAATCGACGGATTAATGTCGGTAGAATACGAAGAATAAACACTTTGATTGTCAAAGATTAAATTCTGAATCTGAAAGACACCATTATACTGAGGAGCATTTGGATTCGTTACGAACGGCATATATTGATATTACACATTAAATAGTTGATTATTTACATTAAAAGTATAAAAATCAATAACATAAGCGGCTATATTCGCATCTCCAACGGGGCTTTCGCCCAAACATATTTTTATTATTTTAGGATTTGATTTTAAAACTTTAAATTTCAATATTTTACCATTTCTAGTAACAGAGCACAAAACCCCAGAAACACTAGTATTATTTAATAAAATAGACATATTAAAAATGGCATTAAAATCTATTATTAAATCTTGATACTTTTGAGCCGCAAAGTCTTGCTCTAGATATTCTCTTTCTATAAAAAATGAATAATCATAAGAAGTGGAAAATATATCTATATAATTTCTTGCATTAAAAGAAGTAAAACTTGATACATCAGCTGAAGAAAAGTTCACGGCGGCAATTGGATCATTCGACCCAAACGATATCTGCTTTGCTCGATACTGATCTGGATCTACATACTGATCTTTTTCTGTAATGTCGAATTTTTCAGCTGAATACTTCATTGCTGAAATACTGTATTCATTAACGTTGTTTTCATGAATGGATATGATTCTATATAAATCTCCAGTTTGTGAATTTTCATCATCAAGATAAATAGCGAAAACTGTTCCAGATCTAATGAAGCTAAAGTTAGAATAGGTATCGTTGATATAAATATTCTGATTCATATTATCTACTGATGCAATGTCAAAAAATAATTCATTTGTAGATTCAGAAGCGTCAGAATTATAAGATGGGTTTTCAGAATAAATTCTTATTTTTTTAACAGCACAGTTTTCTGGAATTTGACGATCTATTGTTATGAATTTATTAACATTATCGATTGCCGATATTTTTCCAAATACTACATTTTGATTTTTAAGCTTATCTGCGACTCTAACTATACTGCCGGGTTTTAAAACTGTAGCCTCCAAACCAACACTGAAAGACAATAATTGAGATTCTAGTTTATTAGTCGCTAAGAACCATCTTCCTAATCTTTTTGCTTGGCTTTTGGAAGTGGCACCAAAACCCAAAATCTCTTTATCAAGGGGTCCAAATTTTCTTACCAAAGTCGAATCCTCAACGATAACAATTTTATCTTTGAAATTATCATTAGAATCCAAGTATGTTATTTTAGCTGTTGAATAATTATTTTCAGCAGTTTGAGTGGCATAAGTAAAAAGGCCATCTTTAACATTAGAATTAGAAAAAATATAAGATACAGAACTCTTAATATCTGAAGAGATATTTAAATATCCATTCTGAAAATAATACATTCCTCTAAAAATTGAAGTTAAATCATTTAAAATTTTCAATCCTTGGGATTCATTATTAATTAAAATATTAGCTGAAAAACGAGGTTCTAAATAAGGTAAATAAAAATCTTGCTGTGCGACACATGAACCACCAGTAATATTTAAAGAGGCGTCAAAAATTACAGGATATTTAAATCTCTTTAATAAATCTTCAGTTAAAGAGACTCCAGTGGCGCCTATCAGGCTTTTAATTAAAAATTGTTTGATTTTATCTTGAGAGTTGAAATATTGGTCGCTTTTTATTTTAACATTTATTGTTTGTAATAAAATTCCTGACTTATCGTATTCTAAAAACTTCCTTACTCCAAAATCATTACATAAAGTTAATGTTGCAGTAGTGCCGTTTGTAGTTACTTCTAGAATTATTTTTTTATAATTTGTTGATACAGAAGCTGGAGTAATTCCATAAATATATAAAAGATTTCCTACTGGATACTTTAGATTTAATACATCTATAGAATCTAAAGTGTTAATTGTAATCGTGTTGCCACTTCCTATAACAAAAGAAGCGGGAAAGTACTTAGTGTGATTTTGAGTGGCGACTAATTCATCACAATATTTAGATATTTTTAACACCTCCCACTTACTAATATCATTTTCTGTAAAAGTACCCCTCGTTAACCCATATCTAGCATTTAAACAAAGATCATAAAATATCCACGCAGGATTATCTGACCACTTTAAAGCTTTATCGAAATTACCAGACCAAGAGCCATAATATTCCCTAGCTTCATTATCATAATTTTCAGGAATTCTTATTTTTAGCAACTTACAATCAAAAGATCTTACGGGAATAGAATTAAAATGACGCGCACTCACTTGAGTTTTACAAACTACAGAATAAGGATAAGAAAAGTTATAATTAACATATTCAATTATTGAATCGATAGATATTTTTCTAAAATGATTCGTATCTAAACCGCTAATTCTTACTGATGTGCTAAAAACAGAGATTAAGAATTCATTATCTTGATTGATATCCGCATTTGCAAGGTCAATATAAACTGGGATGTGACTAGAAGACCCTTTTACTAAAACGCTACCATAAAAATTAAAATATACTTTTGTTTTTTTAGTTAAGTTTGTAAATATAATACCAAAAGATATTGGATTCACATACTGATCCCCTTTTCCGCCAATATAAAAAGCTTCATCAACAGAAATTAACAATTTAAAATTTGTAGAATACTTATTTTTAACATAATGATTAAAAATGTTGGAGCTTTGAACAATTGAATCTAAGCAGGCAATAAATGGACTTTTATCTTGACCTTCGGAATAATTATTTGTTACAACAGCAGTTGATGCCGACGTTAAAACGGTTAAATCCATACTTTTAGAAATATCATAAAGATGATTCTTATAAGAATAAACTGTTGAAGCGATGGTTTTTAATTTACTAACTTCATTACCTAAGTAAATATCAAAGTTACTTTCTGTAAAATTCAATAAATTTGAGGTTTTATCTCTAACCGATACATCATTAAGGTAAATACCATATTGCAAAACTGAATCATTATTAGAGCTATTTTTTATATAATTGACAGTATTTCCTTTTTTATCGCACAATCCTTCGATAGGTCCTTCGCATAACACATCAGTTGAGGAATAAGTCTGTAATGTTTCAAAGATATACTGATGGTGATAAGGATTAATCTTACTTAAAATATCCGACTGAACATAAATCGTAGTATCTGTAGCCATTTTAATTAAAGGGTTTGGTCTGAACTCGCAATCAAAGAGACATTTAAATCATTAGACACTACAACAGTGCCTAATTTTAATCTTCCATAACCTATTGGGACCACAACATTTCTTTTTGCTACGTTTTCGTAATTATTAAAAAACATAGAAGTCGTCTTTATATCAACAGGCGATTTTGGTGTTAATAATTTAGTTACTAAAAATTGAATACCAGTTCCAATAGCCATCATCAATAAAGCAGTCAAAATTCCCCCTGATGGGTCTGATCCCATAATCAAAGGAACAACTTGTATTTTAGAATCTTTTTTAACAATAGGAGAATGAAAATATTCAGGAGGTACTATTTTATCGTCTAAATAGATAATAAAATAAGAAATATATTCTTCAAGAATACCTAATGTATTTATTAATTTTCCAGTATTAGACTCTATAGCCTCAAAAACTTCAGCTATCGATTGAACATTTAATTGCCAATCGGTAGGGACGAATTCTTCAAAAATTCCATGAAGTTTAATATTAACCATATAATCATTTACACTCTAAAAAATTAAACGTTTTAGATGATATGTCATATATAACCATATCTATATTGTAGTATTTTTGGTACTTAACGTCAAAATCAGAAAAATTAGGATTGTTAACATGAGAATGAAAAACATACTTAATAGCAAAATCCTTTTTAATATTTAGAAAATCAATCGGCGATATTACAAAATAACTTTTTGAATCGGGATGAACATTTTTTTGCTCTAAAACGTGCAAAACACAGTCTTTTTCGACGACAAACCCACAACTTTCAAAATCAGGATTTTTTTCGCATATTTGTTTTATTTTATCCAAAATATCATGTTGCAGTTTGATTTTCATATGGAAATGTTGCCGGAAAAGAACCGAAAGGTAATGCTTTACCGGGATTATTTTTATCAGTAATGTAATCATTAAACCTTAAAAGACATCCTTTTAATGTTTTAGAGCACTTATCTTCTTTCCAAACGTCTGTATTTTGTTCTGGATATTTTCCAGAGGTATTGTCTGAAACGCACATGAAAAAACGTTTAGGTTTTACAAGGGGTTGTAAAGTGTTTTGATCGGTATTAAAATCTATATTAGATAAATTATCAACATAAATAAAGTGACCACCTAAATAATTTTGCGTAGAAGAGTACGCCCCTAAATATTGAATTTCTGTAAGATTGTAACTATCGGTTAAAATAGTTGGTTGATAACTGCTTAAAAATGTTTTATCATTTTCATCTGCAATCGGAAGTCCTAAATCTGGGCCACCACCCGCCCAATACGATTGCTTAAACCAAACCTGAGAAGGAAATGGGGATGCCGATGGAAAAGCTTTTATAACTGGGCCTTGATAATCGGCAGTATTTCCATAATTACATCCAAAACATTTATATTTCCAAACACAAGTGTCATTATTGATTTTTCTATTTGGTACGAAAACCGTTTCTACGTCGATAGAAGAAGATAATTCTATTTCTATAAATTCTTTGTTTTCCGAAATTTTTCTATTAATAATTAATTTATCAAGAGAAATATAAGTATTAAAAATGCTGGAGCCAAAAGGATTAATACTATTAGTGAAATTAACAGCGTCTAAATCTTTAGCTAGTATTCTTTTTCTATAAAAACCCTTAGCTATTAAATCATGACGATCATAAAAAACACGAGAAATATAATTATTTATATTAGAGATCTTTAATTTTGGCCTAGTTTGTTTTCCATCTATAGATTTCTCCAACGTTGAAAGCTCGCAAGGTATAAACAGATATTCTTTACCTTGAAAAATCAAGTTTTTTTCAAAATTTTTCGAGCCATGAAATCTTAAATACCCTTCATTGGTATCAAGCTCTATTTCGAAAAGATCTATAACAACGTAGTTGTTTAGTTTAAAAAGACTTGACATAATTATATATTCTTATTTCCCGCTAATCCAAAAAAGTTAGGCACTCTGAAATTAGTTGAATCTATTCTCAAAGGAGAACTTTGGCCCGCAAAAAGATTATAATAGTTATAAAGATAATAACTACAAACATCTAATCTTTCGGCGTCTGATAAATATCTATTATACATCAGAATATCAAAATAATTAACTTTAGCAACTTTATCACTTGACGAATTTATATTTCCTATCTGCAAAGTGGTTGCAGAAGAAGTCGTAATCAATTCAGAAACATCGCAAAAATAAGTACTAACTAAAACATTATTTATTAAAACCCTATAGGAAGTCCCACTTCGATTGATATTTATAAGCAATGGATAATAAGATGTGGAATTAGTAATAGACTTGCCAAAAGATACTTGATTTGTGGGGCTATTTGAATAAGTATTCGCAAAACTCTTGTTTCTTAAAGGATTAAAAAAAGCGCTAAATCCAAAATTTTCGCTTTGATAAGAATAATTTGGAGAAGTTAACTTTTTAAACGTCAAATTAACAGCTGTTGTATTTTCAGTTCCGGTAGTGTACCAGTCTAATATCTTAGTCTTAAAAATTGATGCGTCTGTAATAGCTGGAAATTCCAAACTAACTAATAAAAAGATATCGAAATTAGCAGTATTAAAAGTATCATTATTAGAGCTTGTGAATGACTTAGTTGAAAATTCTGTATCTGCAAAAGGTAAACATTTTAAAGCTATTGAATGATAGTTGCTATCGACTGTGGGTGTGCTAGCGAAAATGAACCCGTTGGGAGTAGCAGGGCTAAAAGAATTCCAAGTGGTTCCAGCTAAATCGAGCGCTCTAAATTGAATATTATCGACAGGCAAACTATTACTTAATTTTTTTATGTTCGTTGGTAAAGGTACGTTATTGGTAGTTAAAAAACATTTTGTATTAGCATTTGTTTTTATTACTTTTCCGGGAGATGTTTTAGTGGAGATGGGGTTGGTATTGAAAGAAATATATGGAGTAGCGGCTGATGTTCCGTCTAATAGAACGCCGAAATTTCCTTGACTAACTAATGCAGACTTAATCACGTTAGGGGTGCTTGTGCTATTAAAAAAGCATAATAAATTATTAGATCCGTTTTCTCCATACCCAGCGGAAGGAGTCGTGAATGTAACATTATAAAGAGCCTGCGGAACAGGAGAATAATATAGATAGTTGTAACCATCTCCCAGCCAAGTCCTCATTCCATTGAAAGAAATTATATCTAAAGCATCATTTCCATTAACTGCATAATTTGCTGTGGTAACGCCGGGAGGATTTTCTAAATCTCTCATGCTATCAATCGTAATAATTGATGAGTTGCCGTTTAATCCAAATTGCAAAAGCCCACCTCTTGATCCTCCACCGCCAGCATTGATATCAGATTGAAAATCTTTTATAAAATAATAATTTAAATCAGTAAGCGAAAGTGTATTGACCGAAGAAGTTAAAGATAAATTAAAAATATCTCCACCATTACTAGCTTGATTGTTTTCTTTTGATGTGCCCCATTCCATAACGCCACCATTACCACCTACAGAATAAAAGTTTACATTTTTAGGTATATAAAAATTTATATTTGTACCATTAGAATCGCCAGTTAAATTATTAAGAGAACCTATTAAATTGACCGCATAAGTAGAGGCTTTAGAAGCTTTAAAAGTTGAACCTTGAGAAAAATAAACATTCACTCCAGAATACAAAGCGAAATTGGTACCGCCAAATTTCTTTATAGAAGAAAAAAGATCAAAATCCAAATAAATACCAAGATCAATATATATATTAAGTCCTGTTTTATTTATTTTTAAATCAATTGGCGAGCCAGAATATCCATTTAAAACTTCTTGCGACAAAACTGGAGACGATGTTTCGACACCGCTAGCATAAATACTTATACCGGTATGAGAATTAGTTGTTGTATATAATCTTGAATAGTAAGTGGTATCCGCTATTAAATTATCTTTTACGGTATAATTTAAAAAAGTTTCTTGAAAACCATTAAAAGTAGCGTATTTTGGAGAGTTATTTTGGTTTTGCCCTACAGGAATAGAATAACTATTCACAAGCGTAGAGAAATTAGAATCACTCGCTATATCAAGAGTATAACCAGTAATGAAATAATTATTTAAATTATTAGTTCCAGTTGGAGGCAGCCAATAAAATTGTAATTTAGGAATTCCATCTGATCTGTCTTTATAAGCATAAAACGCTCTTGGATATCCTCCGGTTATATCGGTGAATCTATTGCCCGTAATAAATACGCTGATATTGCCGCTGGGATCAACAGACGAATCTTCAGTGGAAGCTGAAGAAATAGTTAGTATTCCACTTTCTTGAATGTCAGAAATCGTTTGTAAAGAAGGATTGTACTCTAATTTTACAGTTTTACTACTTCCCGGAGATAAAGTAAAAGATGAAGAATCCGTTAAAAAAGAATTTTGATTATCAAAACTTAATCCATAAATCACGTTAGAATTTCCGCTGTTAAATATTTCAACAGGATAAGATACGCCGAAACCAGTAAAACAGTTTCCGATATTTTTGCCTGTTGAATTTACATATATCATAGCGATAGTAGCGTGTTAAAATAAACATCAGATGGTAAATAACCTTTGAATTCGAACATCTTAGTTGTTACAGTGTGGCAATCTTTAAATTTATATGCATGATTCCATTCTGGACAATAAACATTTATAGTCTTATTATAAGGTTCAGGCAAATCAATTTCAAATATTTTAAATCCAGCCTTCTGATCTAAAAATTTCAAAAGCGCAGACGTTTCTTTGTCCGAACGATCAGAAAAGTTGTAACTTAATTCTAAAATGTTTTTATTTATTCCATTTTGTTGGTAAGATGGAGCGGAATTATCCAGTTCGTTCTTTAAGAATCTAGGAGCCAACTGGATAGAGTAATCAAGATCAGGTTTAAAATAAAATTTAGTAGTATATTTAGAATAAACTCCTGTTGGCGAATTATATTGTGAGATGGGAGCGTTTAATCCGACCCCAGTATACCAATAC